>Ga0209536_100015154_pt1 | contig 11014 bp, 13 predicted proteins | sample DeeMarSeWOR28_12_FD_187461 | JGI IMG/M metagenome (GOLD analysis project Ga0209536, IMG submission 187461) | Marine sediment microbial communities from White Oak River estuary, North Carolina - WOR-2-8_12 (SPAdes) (version 2) | ecosystem: Environmental > Aquatic > Marine > Intertidal zone >... | reverse complement strand
CCCGGGAGGTCGTCGAGGGCGTCATGGCCGAGGTGAACGGCTTCGTGGGCGACACCGGCCTGCGCGACGACGCGACGCTGGTGGCCGTCAAGGTCCGGTAGCCGGCCGATTTTTCCCACCCCCGCGTTTGCAGCTACAATGCCCCTTTGGTCTGAGTCTGGGTGGGGTAAACACGGCGAGGGGATCCGTCCCGGGCCGTGCGTCGATCGAGGAGTCAGATGGCAACGGAAATCACGGTAGGCATCGCCGGTGCGGCCGGCGACGGGCTCGACCGGTCGGGCTTCGTGATCGTCACGGGAGGGCTTGGTCCGACCCGTGACGACATCACGAAGCGAGCGGTGGCGGACCTCTACCAGGCTCCGCTCGAGCTCGATGAGGGCTACCTGGGAGTCCTGGAACAGCGTTTTGCGCGGCTGGGCAGGGGCCCGATGCCGCAATCCAATAGAACGCAGGCCGAGGTACCTCGCGGGGCTGTGGTGCTGCCCAACGCGCGCGGTACAGCGCCCGGGCTCTGGCTCGACGGGACCCTGGGTACCACCGTGCTCCTACCGGGGATACCGCAGGAGATGCGCTCTCTGATCGAGCGTGCGGTGATCCCCCGCCTCAACCTGGTCGGCCCAAGTGCGGGCGGGAAGGCGACCGTGACGATATCCCGCACGCTGCGCACCACCGGAGTATCCGAGTCAGGACTGGCCGATCAGATCGGCAGCTTGGAGGAATCCTTCAAACGGGTCTCGCTGGCATACCTGCCTGGCCTCGACGGGGTGGATTTGCGGCTCACTGCCTGGCAGATGCCCCGCGCTGAGGCCGAGCAAGATCTGGAGCACGCGGTGCGGCAATTGCGGCCAGTGCTCGGGCAGAATCTTTATGGGGAAGGTGACGACCAACTGGCAGCGATCGTCCTGGAGCAACTGCGCAAGTCGGCGTATCGACTGGCGACCGCCGAGTCGTGTACCGGAGGACTCATTGGCGCCAAGGTAACGGCCGTGCCTGGATCATCCGACGTCTATGTCGGAGGCGTGGTCTGCTATGCGAATGAATCGAAGATCAGGGACTTGGGAGTACGCGATACGCTGCTTCAGGAACACGGCGCCGTGAGCGAGGCCGTGGTGAGGGCGATGGCTGAGGGCGTGTGCCGCCGATTCAGCAGCCATGTCGGCATTGCCATAACCGGAATCGCGGGTCCCGGTGGTGGCACTGAGGAGAAGCCACGGGGCACCGTGTGGATCGCGGTCAAGCGGGAAATCCGGGTGGAATCTGTCAAACGCTGGTTCCCGGGTGGACGGGAGGAGGTTCGCCAACGCAGTGCCCAGGCGGCCCTGGATCTGGTCCGTCGTGTCATGGGCTAGGCGAGCGACGCTTGGAATCGGAGCCATGTCGGAGGAGCGTCGAGTAAGTGGCAAGAGCGCCGTTCTGGCGCGATCCGTGGTCCGATATGCGCAGATACGCGGCAGAATGTTATAGTTCGTTCGCATGCTACCTGGCGATCGATTGAGACGAGACAGCATCGGAAGGACTGAATGGGGAAACGAAAGAAGAGGCATAAGCCGGTCGAAGAGGAGGCCGGGACGGTTGAGGAGACGGCTCATGAGCCTGAGACTGCGGACCTCCAAGTGGATGCCCTAGCTGAGGGAGAGCAGGGCGAGAGCGGTGGCGGTGCGCTGGTTGAGACACCGGAAGCGGCCATCCTCAGGCTCACTGATGAACTGGACTCTCAGAAGGACAGATACCTTCGCCTGGCTGCGGAGTTCGATAACTTTCGTAAGCGGATGGTGAGAGAGAGAACCGAGGCTAGGGCCCGTGCCCAGGCCGACGTGGTGGCCGTCCTGCTCGAATCGCTCGACGATCTCTCTCGGGTGGCCGCACTTGACCCCGCTCAATCAAGCGTGGAGGATGTGGTCGCCGGCGTGGGATTGGTCGAACGGAAACTGTTGCGTGAGTTGCATAATCAAGGCCTGCAGCGAGTCGGGACGGAGGGAGAGCAGTTTGATCCCAATGACCACGAGGCTGTGGCTACGGCACCGGCACCGGTGGAGGACAAGGAAAACCATGTCGCCGCTGTGCTCCAGGTCGGATACCGGCTCGGCAGCATGTTGCTCAGGCCAGCTCGCGTTCAAGTTTTTGTAGCTCCCCCGACGGGCGGAGAACCCGAGGCATAGTACATGGCTCCGGCCAAGGATTACTACCAGGTTCTAGGTGTCTCCGAGAAGGCCTCGGCGGACGAGATCAAGAAAGCATACCGCAAGCTGGCGAAGCAGTATCATCCAGACGCCAATCCGAACAACAGTCAGGCGGCTGAGCGGTTCAAGGAGATCTCCGAGGCCAACTCGGTCCTGAGCGACCCGGATCAGCGCAAGAAATACGACACGATGCGCAAGCTCGGGGCGTTTGCGGGTGGACCGAGAAGCTGGAGTACGCGTGCCGGGCGAGCTGGCTCACCGAAATTCGAGGATTTCGATCTCGGTGGATTCACTCAGGGAGGGTTCTCCGGCCTTGGCGGTCTCGGCGATATTTTCTCGTCCATCTTCGGGAAAGGAAAGCGGTCTGGTGAAGTAGAACCGATCGAGCAGCTGGTCGAGATCCCATTCAAAGTGGCTGCCCTGGGCGGCAAAGTCCCCATCAGCGTTCCGGTCAATGAGGCGTGCCCGACTTGTGGCGGCTCCGGTGCCGCTCCCGGTGCCCAGGTCAGTACCTGTCAGGAATGCGGCGGTCGCGGCACCGTCAGCTTCGGCCAAGGTGGATTTGCCGTGACACGACCCTGTCCCGCGTGTCGCGGACGGGGTCGCGTTGCCAGCCAGCCATGTCCGAAATGCTCAGGTCACGGCGAGGTGTCAATCAACAAACGGTTGCGTGTGACGGTCCCGCCCGGCACTGATTCGGGGCACAAGGTGAGGCTCAAAGGGCAGGGGCAACGGAGCCCCACTGGTGGGCGGCCGGGTGACCTGATCGTCACGTTTCAGGTCAAGCAGGATCGCTTCTTCCGCAGAGATGGCCTCGACATCTACTGCACTGTCCCGCTCAATGTCGTCCAGGCAGCTCTGGGCACCAAACTCCAGGTTAGGACCATACATGGGCAGAGGGTGGTGCTGCGGATCCCACCCGCTACACAGCCCGGCAGAAAACTCCGGATCAGAGGTCAGGGAATCGAGCGGAATGGCAGGAAGGGTGACCAGTTTGTCGAGATTTCCGTGACCATCCCTGGGAGCCTGACCCCGGAACAAGAGGAACTGCTCAAGAACTTCGCGTCCGCCGCTGACCTCAAGTACTAGTTCCCCGTAATCCAGTGCTCAGGGGTGTCGGGTTGAATATCGCCGTACTTGCGGATCGAGAATGTCGCCGTGGGCCCCACCGTCCAGATGATCGGCTCGCCGGTGACCGCATCCAAGCCGTACACCACGAAGCCGTCCCCACCCTCGTGACCGGCAAGGATCATCGGGCGCCCCCTCGAGTCTACGGCCAAGTCGGTCACAAACAAGGTTTCAACCCAGGGCCACTCTCTCCTCCAGCGGATCTTGCCTAGACCGTTGTAGAGGGTGAGAGTGCGGTGTGGCACGACATGGAGAACCCCGCCACGCGCCGCCACCAGCATTCCGGTGCGGGAACTCTCGTCTATCAGTGCAAAGGTCACGACGCTGTCCCCGCGCAAGGCGACCAGACGATCGTCTGCCGTTTCCACGACGATCTGCCCATCAGGCAGGACGGCGAACTGGTGCGCGACTGCCGCACGAGATCCCAAGTCGAGCCGTTCAACCGGTCTCCCATCGGCAGTGAACACGGCGACCATGGGATGGCCGTCGTTCACATCTGAAACATACCATAGGTCTCCGCTCCATTGCACGTGTGCCGGGCTGGACAGGTGCTCAGCTCCAATCCACCGTCTGTTACCGTCGCGCCGGTCATACAACATCACTCCTGGCATGCCAGGCGCCGTAATGGCGAGCAGCGTATCCCCCGATGGAGCAACGGCTCGTCCTTCGATAAACACCGGATCGAGGTCCGGCCCCGGGGTCCCGCAGGCGCTAGCGAGCACGACGACCGAATTCAGGATGACCGACATGCGTCTCAAACCGACCTCAACCGAAAACGGAAACCGAGTCCAACTTACAGGTCACCGGGTACTGCGTACAGGGTGCAGGTTGCAGCTGCACAGTACAGCATACAGAGAAGGACCAGCGAGACCGACGGGGGGACGTTTCCGTGGGAGACCGGGTTACCGGAATGCCGACCGACGAGGGCCCCCGGAAAGGCGAGCCACCGACAAACCGGAACGACCGGACGCAGAGCGCTGGCAGTATTAGGATCGCGGTGACCTGAACTGCGAGATAGATTGTCAGCATTCGTGTGCACGCGGTACGGTGCCAACGCGTCGGACTCGCCGCTACCACCGGGGGATAGTTGAGCAGCACCACGATCCAGAGAAGGTTCACCCATCAGCTCGAGGCAGAATACGGCCACCGGGACGTTACGTCCGAGGTGGAGCGGTTGACACTCGAATCCGGTATTCGCACCGGGGTTGCAATCGTACAGTTGGTGGGATCGACCGGTGCCGTTACGACCATCGAGTACGAAGCTGGCGCGCTCGGCGATCTCAGGCGTGCTCTCGATATGGTGGCACCCGTCGATGCTCATTACGAACACAACGAGCGATGGGGTGATGGCAACGGCTTCTCCCACATCCGCTCGGCGTTGCTGAAGACGAGTATCTCGATTCCGATCGTCAACGGGCGGTTGGCACTGGGCACATGGCAGCAGATCGTGATCATAAATCTCGACAACCGTCCCCGGTCCCGCGAGATGGTGGTAGTGGTGTTGGGTGAGGTGGATTGACGTCGCTGGCTGCAACAGCGGTGGTTTGCCTTGTGTCAGTCCTTCGCTCTTCCTTTTTTCTCCTTACCGATGAACGTGTTTGCCGCCCAGCCAGTGAGCCCAACGATTATGGATGCGAGGATCGCCGTGCCCAGGCGGTCGATGTGGAACGAGGGCATCAGGCGTCCAACCAGCAACACCATGGCTCCGTTTACCACGAATATGAAGAGGCCCAGTGTTATGAACGTGATCGGCAGCGTGAGGATGAACACGATGGGACGGATGATCGCATTAGTGATTCCCAACAACAGTGCTGCGATCCAAAGGGAGGACGCGCTGTCGAATGAGATCCCGTTCAATATCTGATCGGCCATCCACAAGCCGAAAGCCGTGATCAGGATGCGTGCGATGAAAGAGGACATTGTAGACACCACTACGCCACGTATGGCCAAGAGGTTTCGCCAGCTATAAGCTACAATATGTATGTATGTAGAAGGGTGGTCCATATTCTCGAACCATGGCACATCCTGTAGTCCAGTTCGATAACGCTTGCCACGTGCTCGATGGGCACCGCTTGGTCGGTCCTTTGACTCTCACAGTGATGCACGGGGAGACTGTGGTGTTTCTGGGAGAGAGTGGTTCGGGAAAGACGACTGCGCTGCGGCTCATCAATGGTCTGTCCCGTGTGAGCGATGGTGAGGTACGTGTTGAAGGAAAGAGCACCAGTGAGTGGAGTTCGATCCAGCTGCGGCGTCGGATCGGGTACGTGATTCAGGAGATTGGCCTGTTTCCTCATTTGACGGTGGCTGGCAATATTGCGCTGGTGCCGCTTCTCGAAGGGTGGACCAAGAGGCGGTGCCAGGAGAGAACGGAAGAGCTGTTGCAGCTTGTAGGGCTGCGCCCTTCAGAGTTCCGTAGTCGGCACCCGCATGAGCTTTCCGGGGGGCAACGCCAGCGAGTGGGGGTTGCGCGAGCGCTGGCAGCTGATCCACCGATTCTCTTGTGTGATGAGGCTTTTGGCGCGGTCGATCCTGTGACGCGTGCCGGTCTGCAGTCTGAGTTCCACAGCCTGACCCGAAGGCTGAGGAAGACGGTGGTTTTCGTCACGCACGATGTGAGAGAAGCAACTGTCCTGGCTGACAGAATAGTAGTACTGGAAGGCGGCCGGTTCAGTTTCATTGGAACGGTCGAGCAGTTCCGTCGAGACCGAACACCTGCCGTGCGCGCTCTGCGAGATCTAGCGTGAGCGTGTTCGACTACCTGATACAGAATAGGGCGGATGTTTCGTGGAGAGCGCTCGAACATCTAGGATTGGTGGCGGTATCGGTTGGCGTGGCAGTAGTCATTGGAGTTCCGCTGGGCGTGATGATCGCGCGCAGGCCGAGACTGAGGGGACCAATCCTAGGTGGTGCCAACGTGATGCAGACGATTCCGAGCCTGGCTCTGTTCGGCTTCCTGCTAGCCGCGCCTTTGGTCGGGCTTGGTGCTCGCAACGCGATAATAGCCTTGGTAGTCTACTCGTTGCTGCCGATCATAAGGAACACCTATGCCGGCATCATCGGTGTCGATCCGGCGGTGCGTGAGGCGGCTCGAGGAATGGGCATGACTGAATGGCAGTTGCTGCGCATCGTGGAGCTGCCGCTCGCGGCACCCGTCGTATTGGCGGGGATTCGGATTGCCGCCGTGATCGGAATTGGAGTCGCCACTATTGCCGCAGCAATCGGCGCAGGTGGACTGGGCGTGTTCATTTTTCGGGGGCTTTCAATGGTGGACAACGGAGTGATCATGGCGGGGGCGATACCGGCGGCACTGTTGGCGTTGATAGTCGATGGCCTATTGCATCTGGTGGAGCGGCGGCTGGACTGGAGGACCAAGAAGAGGTGAGGCTGTGTACCTGGGTGAAGCGACTCACTCCGTTGGTTCTAGTGCTCATCTCGTGCGGCCGTGATGGAGAGAAGATCGTAGTTGGCTCGAAGAACTTCACAGAATCGGTGCTGCTCGGCGAGATCGTGGCACAGCAGCTCGAGCGACACGGGCTGGAGGTGGATCGGCGGTTCAATCTCGGCGGAACCTTCATCTGCCACAGCGCGATGGTTGCAGGACAGCTGGATACATATATCGAGTACACAGGCACGGCTCACTCCGCGATACTAGAGCTGGCGACTGTGAAGGATCCCGCGCGCGTTAGAACAGTCGTCGATAGCGTCTACCGGGAACGGTGGGGCATCATCTGGGCTCGACCACTGGGTTTCAACAACACTTTTGCGATGCTCATTCGTGGTGAAGAGGCACGCCGGCTGGGCCTCGAGACGCTGTCGGATGCAGCTCCATACGCGAGTCAGTGGCGTCTGGGTGCTGGTTATGAATTCATCGAGCGCGCCGATGGCTATCACGGTCTGATCGCCGAGTATGGCATGTCGTTCGCTGGTCAACCGCTCGAGATGGATCTGGGACTCACGTATCGCGCTCTAGCGGAAGGTCGTGTTGACATGATCGCAGGGAATGCGACAGACGGACAGATCGCAGCACTCGATCTGTTCCACTTGCAGGACGACCGTGGCTACTTCCCCCCTTACGAGGCAATCCCGCTGGTGCGCAGTGAGGTCCTCGAACGATATCCAGTGATTACCGAAGTGCTGGGTGCGCTCGCGGGAGCGATCACAGATTCTGGTATGATTCACTTGAATCGCCAGGTCGATGTGGATGGGCGTGATGTCAGAGAAGTCGTACGAGAGTTCTTGATAACAGTGTCTGACACCGGTCAGCTTTGACTGACGGGAGACGGTCACTGACTGCGTGCAGGCAGCACCGAATCTAGGAAACTCACGATGACCTGGGCCGCCTTGTCTGCATCTTCTTGCCGCGTGAACAGGTGATCGGCTTGGGGTATTGCGGCGAACCATCGCGGCTGTTGCGCAGCGCTGAAGATCTTCTCGCCCTCAGTGATAGCAACGATTCCGTCGCCCGTGCCGTGGACTACGAGAATGGGACGGTTGAGCGCGGCAATATGATCCAGCGTGCCGTGCCGTTCCAGATCACGGAAGAACTCTGCCGCAATGGGGAAGGTGCGACCGGCGATCCTCACCTCCACCTGTCCTGTTTTCAACGCCTCGTCGACATGTCTTGAGGAAAACAGGCGCTGCACGTGATCGGCCGTGGCGGGGGCGGCCACTGCCACGACAGCCTTTACCTCCGGAACACCAGTGGCCGCCAATAGCACGGCTGCCCCGCCCAAGCTGTGACCGACCATGACGCAGGGGCCGTAGCCCCTCTGCTGCATGTAGCGTGCAGCCGCTTCCAGATCCCCCACGTAGGTCGTGACGCTCGTGTCGGTGAATTCACCTTCGCTTTCACCGAGCCCGGTGAAGTCGAATCGCAGGACGGCATATCCCCCACCCTCTATGCCGGTCGCCAGATTCCTGGTGATCTTATAAGATTTCGAGCACGTGAAGCAGTGAGCCAGCACGACACCGGCTCGAAGGTCGCCCTCAGGTAGCTGCAGGCTTCCTGACAGGCGCCCGTGCGTACCTTCGAAACTGACCTTTTCATGTATGTGACTCACTGGCATCCTCGTCGAGTTATTGTTCCTCCACCGAGCACACGTCCCATGTCATCATAGAGCACGCCCGACTGCCCTGGCGTGATCGCGCGAACCGGCTGGGACAACTCCAGTGCCAGTCGTCCCTCCGCAGAGCTGGTTGTGTCGGTGACCTTGGCCGTCACCGGCCTGCTGCGGTAACGCACCTGTAACTGACAGAATTCCCCTTCATTCAGAGGTTCACACAGCCAGTTTACATCTTCCAACTCTGCTCGATACCCGAGAAGCTCACCTGCCGTGCCAATGATCACGCTCCGGTCCTCGGGCGAGATGCCGACCACGAACATCGCTTCAGGGAACCCTCCGGGAAGGCCGCGTCTCTGGCCTATTGTGAACCGGGCATATCCCGAGTGCTCGCCAATGACATCTCCCTGAGTCGTGAGTATTGGACCGGCGGACAGTGCGGGAGCGTCTGAGGGCAGATGCTGCTCGAGAACCGATACGTAGTCGTCGTTGGGCACGAAGCAGATTTCGACGGATTCCTGCTTGTCGGCAGTCACTAGACCCAGGCCACGTGCAATCTTGCGGGTTTGCTTCTTGGTCATATGTCCTACAGGAGTCAGCATTCTATTCACAACCGCCCGATCGATGCCCCAGAGAAAATAGGTCTGATCCTTCTCGGAGTCGGCGCCCCTGTATAGAGCGCCGTCCCGCACGATCGCATAGTGGCCCGTGGCGATGAAGTTGCAGCCGAGTTCATCCGCGTGGGCCAGCAGATCCCGGAACTTGGTGAACGAGTTGCAACGCACGCAGGGGATCGGTGTACGACCCAAAGAGTACTCGGTCACAAAATTGTGGATCACCGCTTGACTGAACCGGTCTTCGAAATTCAAGACATAGTGCGGGATGCCCAGTCGGTCTGCCACCGAGGCTGCGTCGGAGATGGAATCGAGGGAGCAGCAGGGTCGGTCTGGCACCTCGTCACCATAGCAGAACAGCTTCATGGTGACACCAATGACGTCGTACCCTTGCTGCACTAGCAGTGCAGCAGCGACCGAGCTGTCGACACCGCCGGACATGGCAACCAAGACTCTGCCTCCTTCGTGTCTTGGATGCACCGCCCGGACAGTCGTGAACTCTGACGGCAGCTCTGTCATTAGGATGCCTTCAACAACTTGCTGACGATATGCGGCATCGCCTGGACCACGCGGTCCACATCGGCCCGCTGATTGTCGTGTGAGAACGAGAATCTGATGGCTGACGCTGCCACTTCATGAGAAACACCCATAGCGTCAAGCACGTGGGACTGTGCGACGGCGCCCGTGTTGCAGGCTGACCCTGATGAGCAGCAAATGCCGGTCAAGTCCAGATGCATCAAGAGCGAACCGCTGTCGATACCGGGAAACGACATGTTGGATATGTGAGGGGCTCGTTCGCCCTCTATTCCATTCACGTGTGCATGGGGTAACTCTGCAATGAGCCTCCTCTCCAGCTCATCGCGCAGCGGTCCCACATGCCGTCTCGTCTCGTCGAGTTCCCGGACCGCCAGCTCTATCGCCGTTCCCAGCGCAACGATACCTATAACGTTCTCGGTTCCCGGCCGTATTCCCCACTGCTGTCCACCGCCGTGTATCAGAGGCGTCACGACGTCGGAGCATGGCAATACCAGCGCTCCGGTTCCCTTGAGGGCTCCGATCTTGTGGCCGGATAGGGCGACACACGTGCTGGGTAGCCCGGCCAACGAACAGGGGACCTTGCCGACTGCCTGAACCGCATCCGTATGAAACAACGTGCCGGCGGCGTGGCATAGCTGTGCCAGATGCGCGACGGGTTGGATCACGCCGACCTCGTTGTTCACCCACATGGCACTGAGTACTGCGATCCCGCTCTCCAGCGCCTCAGCCACAGCAGCGAGGTCGACTGACCCATCCGGGCCAACAGGCAGCACGATCGACTCACCGCCGAGCGCCACGACGGCCTCGGCGGCTTCCAGTACCGCCTTGTGTTCGATGGCACATACCGCGACACGGAACGCCCCGCCTCGTAAACGGGCTGCCAGGGCAGCACCGAGGACGGCCAGATTGTCGGCTTCAGTACCACCAGACGTGAACACTACTTGTTCGGGCTGGGCGTCGAGTGCGGTGGCCACCATCCGACGGGACTGTTCCACGGCCGCCCGTACCGTCCTGCCGAGGGAATGGGCGGAACTCGGATTGCCGAACCCCTCGTCGCTCAGGAACGGGACTATGGCCTCCCGCACCTCCGGCCGGACAGGTGTCGTCGCCGCGTTGTCCAGATACACTAATCGCTGCATGGCGTAACAAGGTATGGGACGTGACCGGCTGAAAGAAGTGCGGAGCGCTCAGACCGAGCGGACACCCATGCTGACTATGTCATCTATTTGTACGGTCTCGTGCGTCATGAAGGGCTCTCCATAGGCGGTCCTAATGAGGCTACCATAGTGAGCATTCTGAGTCCGCACCAGCTCGTAGAGTTGCTGCCCTGTGGGGAAGATCTCGCCGGCAGAGTCAACTGCATCGAACTGCGAGGCGTAGCACCTAATGGCTGCCAGTTTCGTCTCGAACTCATCGGAAATGTCGACCACGAACGACGGTTTGACAGGGTCCTCACGGTACGCCAGGGCGTAGAGGATCTTCTCGGGTTTGTGAG
>Ga0209536_100015153_pt1 | contig 11014 bp, 9 predicted proteins | sample DeeMarSeWOR28_12_FD_187461 | JGI IMG/M metagenome (GOLD analysis project Ga0209536, IMG submission 187461) | Marine sediment microbial communities from White Oak River estuary, North Carolina - WOR-2-8_12 (SPAdes) (version 2) | ecosystem: Environmental > Aquatic > Marine > Intertidal zone >... | reverse complement strand
TATCGAGGATCCCGTTGAATACCAGCTTAAGGGAGTCAGGCAGTCACAGGTAAACCCCAAGGTAGGCATGACATTCGCGAACGGCCTCCGTTCGATCCTCAGGCAGGATCCTGACATCGTAATGGTCGGAGAGATCAGGGACAAGGAAACGGCGGAGATTGCCATACAGGCGGCATTGACCGGCCACCTCGTTTTCTCCACACTCCACACCAACGACGCTCCGGGAGCCTTGACCCGCCTCATCGACATGGGAGTGGAGCCGTTCTTAATTTCATCCGCGGTTATCGGCATCCTGGCCCAGCGGCTTGTCAGGACAATCTGCACAAGCTGTAAACAGGAATCCAAGCCGCCGTCAAAGTTTCTCCACGATCTGGGAATCCACGAAAAGAAGAACGGCGGAGCGCTTTGGAAGGGCGAGGGCTGCAATATGTGCAAGCACACGGGCTACAGAGGAAGGATCGGGATCTTCGAGCTAATGGTCATGACCGACAGGCTAAAAGAGCTCGTCCTCACAAGGACTTCTTCATCTGTAATCCGAAAAGCAGCACAGGAAGAAGGCATGAAGACCCTCAAGGAAGACGGAATACTTAAAGCGGTAAACGGCGTGACGACAATTGATGAGGTCATGAGAGTTACCATGCTCGATTGAGGAAGGAATATTGCCAAACTATACATACAAAGCAAGAGATCAAAGAGGAAAACAAGTATCAGGCAGCATGGAGGCAACAAACGCCGATCTGCTTGCTGACAAACTAACCCACCTGGGCTACATCGTCACATCAATAAAAGAACAAAAGGGCGCAATGGTCCTTGACGACCTTTTCATTCCCCTGACCAGAATCAGGACCGACGACATGATAATGCTGTCCACACAGCTTGCCGCGATGATAGGATCGGGCATCTCACTGCCCAACAGCCTTCGAATTCTTTCGGATCAGATCGAGAACAAGAGACTCAAAAAAATTATTGAGGAAGTGAACAACGACATAAAAGGCGGAGCCACCTTCTCCGACGCCCTGCGAAAGCACCCGGAAGCCTTCTCAACTTTTTTTGTTAACATGATCGGGGCCGGAGAAACCGCGGGAAATCTTGAAGAAGTTCTCCGGAGGCTGGCCGTGTTCGCGGAAAAAGAAGCGGAGCTAAAGCAGAAGGTGCTCACCGCGATGTTCTACCCTCTCATTTTGATAGTGGTCGGCATCTGCGTTGTCTTTTTTGTCATTACGGGCGTTCTTCCCGCTTTCGTCAAAATATTTACGGAGGCAAATGTTCCCCTTCCCCTCCCCACCAAAGTTCTATTTATAGCAAACAACCTGATCAGAGCGTACTGGTTATACATGGTTTTCGGCATCCTTGGCTCCGTCCTGGCGGTAAATTATTACAAGGGCACTCCGGGCGGTAGACTCGCAGTCGATAAATGGAAATTATCCATTCCGGTCACTGGAGACATAGTAAGAAAAGTAACAATAGCAAGGATGTGCAGGACGCTCGCGGCCCTTATTTCTTCCGGCGTACCGATGCTGCGCGCCCTTCAAACGCTGGAAAGCACCATCGACAACTCTGTGATGTCGAACGTCATAAGAAATGTCTATGAAAACGTGAGCAAGGGAGAGAGCATCTCGGAACCGCTTAAGGCAAGCGGCGAGTTTACCCCCATGACCGTGCACATGGTGGCCATCGGAGAGGAAACCGGCGCCCTTGACGCGCTGCTCAATAAGGTGGCTGATTATTACGAGCTTGCTTCGGACTTCTCCATAAGAAGGCTCACTACGCTGCTGGAGCCGATCTTCCTGGTTGTAATTGCAGGAATGGTCGGTTTTATTTTCGCCGCAATAATCCTCCCGATCTTCAGAATGGTGGGAACCCTGAGAAGATAAATTCCCTTTACAACAGCAAAGATCAGATAGTATAATCCTCTACTGTAAACCATGGACATTAATTCTCTTCTTAAAATGATGGATGAGAAGTCCGCGTCGGACCTGATACTGGCCGCCGGTTCACCCCCGGCGCTCAGAGTTGCCGACAAAATATCCCCGATCGACGCCAAACCATTAACGCCCGAAACGTCAAAATCGCTTATTTACTCAATGCTCAATGACGATCAGAAAAAAAGGTTCGAGCTCAAAAAAGAGCTGGACTTCCTTTATACCACAGAAAAATTCGCGCGTTTCAGGGTAAACGTTCATGTTCAACAGGGAAGCGTGGCTTCCGCAATAAGGCTGATCCCAAATGAAATACCGACTCTTGAGGAACTGAGACTGCCTACGGTTGTTGCCGACCTTGCCAGGGAGCCTCGCGGGCTTGTTCTTGTTACCGGGCCAACGGGGTCGGGAAAGACGACCACTCAGGCCAGCATGATAGACATAATCAACACCGGCAGCAACAAGCACATAATTACGATCGAAGATCCGATAGAATACGTGCACAAGCACAAAAATTGCATCATTGAACAGAGAGAGGTCGGGTCCGATACCGAGTCATTCAATATGGCATTACGGCACGTTCTCAGGCAGAATCCGGATGTCATTCTCGTAGGCGAAATGAGAGACCTGGAAAGCATTCAGGTCGCCATAACCGCTGCCGAGACGGGCCATCTGGTTATTTCAACCCTTCACACAAATGACGCCGTCAGGGCCATTGATAGGATCATAGATGTCTTCCCCCCATTTCAGCAGGATCAGATAAGGCTTCAGCTGTCACTCTGCCTGCAGGGGATCGTAGCCCAGCAGCTTATGCCAAGGGCCGATGGGAAGGGGCTTGTTGTTGCGGTAGAAATTTTGAAGGCTACCGACGCCGTGAAGAACATCATTAGAAAGGCGCAGTCCCAGGAAATACCTTCAATGATGGAGATCGGCAAGAAATTCGGAATGCAGACGATGGATGCCGCCTTAAAGGAACTCTATCAGAAAAAATTAATCACTTATGAAGAAGCCCTTGCGAGGGCGATCAATCCCGAGTATCTTGCCAAGATTCTGGTGGAATAACTTTACTTAAAAGGCCCTTTCAGATATAATTGTCCATTGTTGCTCAAACCGGAAGGGGGTGAAATAAATGAGAAGGAAAGGTTTCACCTTAATCGAGCTTCTGATCGTAATGGCCGTTATCGCTATTCTTATCGCGATAGCCATTCCCAGCTTCAGGGGAATGCAGAACGAGGCCAGAAAAACAAAGGCTCAGGGCGACCTGAGACCCATCAAGATCGCCGTCGAATCATACTACAAGAATAACGGCGTATACCCGGGAGAAACGACTTATCAGACAACTCTGATGAACGCTACTCCGAGGATACTCGAGGCTAACCTCTATGATCCGTTCGGCGCCACAACGACCACAACGTATGTTTACGACCTGTCAACGGGAGATCCGACAACCTCCAAGTATTACATAATTTACTCGGTAGGTCCGTCCGGAAACGGAACCGCGCAAGTCGATAACAACGGAACGGTCACTGTTTCAAACGATGCCATCTGGGAATCAAACGGGCATCTGTAGTTGAAAGTTGATAGCTATCAACCGAAGGGGGGATGAGGTAACTATTTATCTCAAGCCCCCTTTCACTTATTAAGTTATGAAATCATCCGTCAAAAAGAACAGAAAAGGACTGACTCTCATCGAAGTAATGCTTGTGATCGCGCTTCTGATCATCGCCCTTTTCCCGATCCTGCAGATGTTCAGCAGGGGAATACTTATCTCGTCAGAAACAGAGGAATCCCTCAAGGCCTTGTCGCTCGCGGAAAGATTTATTGAAGAAGAAAAAAACACTCCCTGGAGTCAGATCGAGACAAGAACAAAGGAAGCGGTCGCCGGCCATCAGAACTTTAGCAGGGAAATTACAGTTTACCAATTAGTTTCAGACCTTAAGGAAGTCACGGCAACAATTTACTATAAAGTGGGCCTGGAGGAAGCAAGCGTAAGCCTCAAGACCCTTATAGCGGATTTCTGAATAAATGGTTAATATTTAGATGAAGATCACAAAAGGATTCACTCTGCTTGAAACGCTTATCTCAATGGCGGTAATATTGATCGCCATCGGGGTCGTTTTCTACGCTTTTTCCATGTCCTTGCGGCTGTTTGTTGACGAAAGCAAACGGACGGACGTCTACATAGAAGCTGACAGGGGAATGAATATCATGACAAAGGAGCTCAGAGGCGCAAAAGAAATTATTAGCGCCGCGAGCAACGAAGTGACATTCTGGCTCTTTGACCGCAACGGCAACGGCACCAAAGAAGCTGACGAAGTCGTAACTTTCACATGGTCCGGTGTGCCGAACACGAGTATTAACCGGATAGCAAGCAACGAAACGATTCATATAGCCTATAAAGTAAAAAATTTGCTGTTCATTTACGACGATCCTGCTAATGTGAAACTGATCAATATCGTGCTGACAGTCGGAAATGAAATCACGGCAACACTCGAATCAAGCATAAAACCGAGGAACTTATGATGATTAAGAAAAGAAAAGGCAACGTCATGATAGCTTTCATTTTGATAACCACGCTGGCCGTCGTCGCCTTTTCTCTATACTTTATTCTCGGCGGAAGAATGAGAGGAGCAACCGGCCAGACCAATTACATCAAGGCATTGTACGTTGCCGAAGCCGGAATCCACAAGGCTATATGGCTCTGCACAACCCCTCCGTCCGAAGGCGGCAAGGGGATATCATGGAGAACGCTCGGCTCAACGGAAGCTTTCGGCGACGGATCTTTCACCATTGTCGTAGGGGACGATCCTCCCAACAATGTTCTCATAACTTCATCGGGCGAGGTGCAGGGGGTAACGCGAACCATCCAGATAAGCCTCACCGCCGACAGTCTGCCGGTAGCATTTGATTACGCCCTATTTAACTATGGAGATTTGGAGGTAAAAAGTTCTGTAACGGTAAACGGTGACGTTTTCGCCAATGGCGACGCCCTGATAAACAACCCCGCCGTAATTGACGGCGAAGTAGTTGTGCCTGAGGATAATTCCGTTTCCGGAACAGGAGATTATGATGTCGGAGAACCTCTCGAGGATCCTCCCCCCATGCCGTACATTGATCCGTCCTGGTACAACGGACACATCTCGATAGCAAGCGCACAGGCTCCCGGAGACGTGGTCCTGGAAGATTATGATCTCGGGGACAGCACCGTTTATGTTAACGGAAATGTCACGATCAGAGGCAATTTAACCGGGGGCGGGAAGGTCGTCGCGAGCGGAGACATTTTGTTTGAAGACACTGATACCGGCGAGGATATCACTTACATATCGGGCGATCAAATGTATATCGGGGGCAATTCAAATATCGGCGACTCTCTCATATATTCTTCAAATGACATGGAAATTGCGGGAACCGCAAGGATCACCGGCATGATCATAGCACCTCTGATCAACGTTAGCGGCACTCCCACAATTTTCGGCAGCGTCTTCGCGACAGACATCTCCGTTACACTCGGAACAGTAAATATCGTTGGCAACCTGATCAACCCGGCGTCAAATGTCTACGAAGGCGACATCTCGATCTTCTATGACCCCGCTTATCTCCCTGACACTCCGCCACCCGGAATGATGGGGGGAGGATACAGCATCGTTCCCGGAAGCTGGAGAGAATTATAATAATGAAGGAGGATAAATTATGGCGACTCTGAGGGAGGAACTTCTAGGAAAACTGCTGGTGGAAAGCGGGTCACTATCCAAGGACAAGCTTGAACGCGCTTTCCTGGAACAGAGGAAAACCGGCCTAAGAATTGAAAAGCTCCTCACGAAACTGAACTTCGTTAAGGAAGAAGACATCAGAAAGACCCTGAAAAACCACTACAAGGTAGATTATGTTGACCTGAAAAAGCAAAGGGTCAAAGATGAAATACTCGATTCCATTCCGGAGCATGTTGTCAAACAGTACGAAGTGATCCCTGTCGAAAAAAACGAGAAAGAAAGAAAAATGGTGCTAGCAATGGCCAATCCCAAGGACGTTGTGGCCATCGATCACGTGAGCCTGATAACCGGTTACAACGTTCAGCCGGTGGTATCCACAGAGGCCGATATCCTGGAGATAATCGAGGAGTATTATGAAACCAAGGCTCTTGAAGGAATAATTGTGGAAGACATTGAGATCGGCGAGGAGCTTTCGGAAGAAGAGGTGACGGCCGAAAGACTTAAGAAGCTCAGTGAAGAAGCGCCGATCATCAAGCTGGTAAGTTCCATCATAGTAAAAGCTGTTCAGAACAAGGCCTCAGACATACATTTTGAGCCGCAGGAAAAATCATTCTTCATAAGATACAGAGTCGATGGGATGCTGCGCACGGCGTACATGCTCCCCAAAAAACTACAGCTCGCCATAACCTCGAGGATAAAGATCATCTCAAACCTGGACATCGCGGAAAAGAGACATCCGCAGGACGGACAGGTGAGGCTGATGGCACTCAATAGAGATATTGACTTCCGCGTCTCAACACTTCCGTCCAAGTTCGGAGAAAAGATAGTAATGAGGGTTCTCGACAAGACTAGTTTCCTTCTGGGATTATGGCAGCTGGGATTCACATCGGACAAACAGAGCGAGTTTGAGGATCTAATAACAAAACCGTCAGGAATCATCCTGATAACCGGACCGACAGGCGCCGGAAAAACAACAACCCTATATGCCGCAATAAACAAAGTAAAGTCGCCAGAGAAAAATATTGTCACCCTTGAAGACCCCATCGAGTATGAGCTCCTGGCCGGCAAAGGCCGCGAATTGGGTGTTACTCAGGTACAGGTGGATTCAAAGATAGGGCTTACTTTCGCGTCCGGGCTGAGGTCCCTCCTCAGACAGGACCCCGATGTTGTAATGCTCGGCGAGATCAGAGACCTGGAAACGGCGGAGATTGCCATAAGATCGGCACTCATTGGAAGACTTGTGCTTTCAACTCTACACACCGCAGACGCACCGCAGGCAATAACCCGCCTGCTGGATATGGGGGTAGAACCTTTCCTCGTGGCATCGTCACTCATAGCCGTAGTGGCGCAAAGACTGGTCCATGTCCTCTGCGAGAATTGCAAAGAAGCTTATGAACCCCCCACAGATTCGCTCAGGCGACTCAACATCCACTCCCCCAGAGGCACAAATATTGTCTTTTACAGGGCTATCGGTTGTGAACATTGCAACAACACCGGATATTCCGGCAGGACCGGGATTTTCGAACTTATGAAGATTGATGAAAAGATCAGGGACCTCGCCCTCAAGAAGGTTTCAACAAGCACGATCAGGCATCAGGCCGTTGTTGCGGGCATGAAAACTTTATGGGATAATGGACTCGAGCTTGTTCTCAAGGGCATCACAAGTGTTGACGAACTGCTCAGGGTTCTCCCTCCAGGCGAGGAAGGGGACCTTTTTGTTCCGATAACAAGAAAAAAACTGGCAGACTGAACTCGGAGGGTAACAAGAAGTAATGTCCTTCGCAAAATGGGGCAATGCAAAACCTTCAAGGAAGAGTATTATCGGCCTGGACGTTGACGACAAGTTCGTAAAGCTTGTCGAACTGAAAAAGTCCCTGAGAGGATTCACTCTCACAAATTACGCCATCTCCGAGATAACCCCCTCCTCTCCCGATGAAGACGAGATAACATCCGCCTCAAACACTATAAGAAAATTGGTCGAAAGGCTTTCAATCGATCCGTCGGATGTTTATCTGTCCGTCTCCGGCCCCGGCGTGAGCATAAGAAGAATTAATGTTCCTGTAATGCCTGAAGACGAGCTCTTCGGAGCCGTAAGGTGGGAATCAAAGAACCTCATCCCCTTCCCTCTCGACACAGCAACACTTGATTATTACGTCATAGGAAAGATCCTGGATAAGGGCGTGGAGAAACTGGATGTCATAGTGGTCGCGGCCCAGGATAAAGTCATCAATCATCAGATCAAGATCGTAGAAACTGCCGGGCTTAAGGCTTCCGGAATAACCGTAAACCCGTTCGCACTGTGGGACATCCTCAAAAGAAACATCACGCCCCAGGTGGACGAGGTTGTCGCCCTCATCGACATAGGCGACAAAGCTTCGTCGATAAACCTCTTCAAGAACAACATACTGCAGTTTACGCGGGAGATAAGCGTTGCCGGTGAGAGCATCACAAAAGCGCTCACAGGGATCACGATTTCCGATCAGATGCAGCAGACTTTAACATATGAACAGGCCGAAAAGATAAAGATAAACTACGGCATACCGCACGAAAGCTCCGTGGAAAAAACGCCCGAGGGAATCACCTTAACCCAGATCCACGAAGCCATGAAACCAGCGCTTCGCAGAATGGTAAACGAAATCCTGCGATCTTTCGATTATTACAAGGAACAGTTCAGGGAAACAAAGATAAGCAAGGTCTTTATTACGGGGGGGTCATCAAGGCTCAAGAATCTTGAAGAATACCTGTCTTCCGGGTTGGGCATAAAAGTGGAGATCGCCAATCCCCTTGCCGGTATTGACCTTGACTTAAAGAAGAAAGCAAGCGCAGAAGAAGTGAGAACGGCCGCACCGATATTAACGCTGGCCTTAGGGCTCGCAATGGGAGAAGCCTCAACCCTCAACCTTATTCATATAAAGAGGCCTGCAAAGAAAGAAATTGAAATCAAGAAGTTCTTCGAAGCGTTACGGCTCCCGGCATTTTCCTGGATATCCATCGCCGTTGTTGTCCTGATGCTCGCCGCCGGACACAACCTCTATCTGGCCAGACAGGTGGACTACTACAGAACGGAGGTCCACAGCAAGAGGGCGATATTATCAGACCTTAAGACCCTCAACGAACGACGGGAGATCGTGGCGCGGATCTCCAAAGAAGAATCCCACCTGAGAGAAACGTTGAACAAGTTTAACACGACCATCCCCTACGGAATAATCCTGACCAAACTCGATTATGTTAATGCTTCAAGGACAATCGATGCTCACGGAACATCTTTAAACGTCAATCTTATCGGCAACTTTCTCAAGACAATAGAAAGATCTCCCTACTTCAGCAGAGCAAGGCTGATTGAATCAAGAAAGGGACTACAGGAAAAAGGAAATGAAATGGGCTTTCATATTTCGTTCCATGTCGATTGAAAATGGAGAGAATTTCTAATGAAAGATCTTCTTAACATGCCGCTGTGGCAGAGAGTCGTGGCGATAGTCCTAACCGCGGGGCTCGTCCTGTGGCTCTATTACACATATCTTTATTTCCCAAAAGTTTCCGAGATAGGCAGACTGAAAAACACGCTCAGAACGGTTGAACTCGAGATCGAGATGATAGCCCCGAAGGATACGGTAATAAAGGACGGCATGGACATTGAAGCGATCATAAGGAAAGAAATTGAAGGGCTCATGAAAAAGATCCCCACCGAACAGGAGGTACCGTTCATCATCGATGAACTTATTTCCAGCGTCGGGCGCGGATTGAGCATAGACTACAAGCTGATCCAGCCGAAAAATCTGATCTCGGAAGGAAAATACAAGAGACTCCCTCTTAAGGTGGACTTTGAAAGCAGATACACCGATTTCAACCAGTATCTCAGAGCTCTTAAGAGGCTGCCGGCCACCGTACGAGTGGACAGACTGACACTGGATAAAACAAAGGCCCCGCCGAATCTCATAGCCAAGATGGACCTTTCGATATTTGTGCTGCCGGGCGCCCCGCCGGAGAAGAAAGAGGAAAGAATAGGAATTTCAAAGCACTACCTGTTCGACCCGTTCTTCAAGCCGACGGAGATAAAGGATGAAGAAAAGGAGAAATTCGTGCTTGAGCTTCAGGGCATTTGGATGGGGCAATACCACAGGGCCATCATAAACGGGAAAGTGCTTCAGGTCGGAGAAAGCATAGCGGGATATAAACTCTTAGCGATCAAATCATCTGAAGTATCGCTGCTCAAGGACGGCAGAAAAGTCACTTTAAAATTAGGGGGGATTAGTAAATGAAGACTAAAATCGCAAGGAGGATGGCGCTGGTTATCATTGGTTTTTTGACGGTTTCGTCGATCGCCCTCGCGGCAATGACCGCGGCCGAACGCGCGCAGGCGTATTACAAGCAGGGTTATCTCTACTATCAGGAAGGCAGCTACTCCAAGGCCATCGGAGAATATGACAAGGCGATCTCGCTCAGCCCCTCCATGGCCAAGGCCTATTACTGGAGAGGAAAGGCATACTATGAAATTAAGGACTACGAGAGCGCCAAACAAGACATAATTAAAGCAATGAATCTCGCGCCGGGAACGTATGGCCCCGGACTCCTCAAAAAAGTTGAAGCCGAATCAGGGACCACAACCGTTGCCACAACTCCTCAACCCAAGGCTCAGCCTCAGCCTGCAGGAAAAAATCTTATCTCAATGAATCTTCGCGCCGCAGAGATCAGCAACGCGTTTCACCTTCTTGCAAAGGAAACGGGACAGAACATAGTGGTGAGCAAGGATGTGCACGGAAGGATCACTTTGTCATTGAACAACGTGACGCATGAGCAGGCGTTTGAGGCGATACTCAAGGCCAGCAACTGCACTTACGAAAAAGAGGGGAACATAATCAGGATAATCCCCACCGGCAAGCCAAGAAGGGTTCAGGTTCTTCCCGGAGGTCTCCTGAACAAAACATACACGATAGATTACGTTGAAACAGAACATATCGCGGCAACCCTCAAAGACCTTCTGCCGGAAGGAACCAAGGTCATCACCACCCCAGGGTCAAATTATGTTGTCGTCGAGGGCTTTGAAAGCGCGATAGAAAAGGCTGACGCAATAATCGAAAACCTTGACACGCCGCCGGAGCAGGTTATGGTTGAGGCAAAGATCATGGAGGTTTCAAAGAACGTCGGATCGGCGCTGGGACTCAACCTCACTTACACAAATCCCGACAACCCCAACGAAACGGTCCAGACAAAAGGATTGGCCGGCGCGCCCACGGCAACGGGAGCGACCGGGCTCTACTATTCGGTCACCAATCAGGACCTTGAGGCGCTCCTGGAGGCACTTGAGGCAACAACAAACTACAACATTCTCTCGTCCCCGAAAGTCATGGCGCTGAACGGCGAAGAAGCGGAAATCATCACCGGTCA
>Ga0209536_100015152_pt1 | contig 11015 bp, 10 predicted proteins | sample DeeMarSeWOR28_12_FD_187461 | JGI IMG/M metagenome (GOLD analysis project Ga0209536, IMG submission 187461) | Marine sediment microbial communities from White Oak River estuary, North Carolina - WOR-2-8_12 (SPAdes) (version 2) | ecosystem: Environmental > Aquatic > Marine > Intertidal zone >... | reverse complement strand
ATATTACGACCAGCTTCTTTCTTATTACCCTAGCAGCCCATTGGCGGAGCAAGCACAGCTCAGAATAGGTATTTGCTATTTTAAATTGAATGATTACCATACTTCTATTCTAGAATTAAATGATCCTTCACTTGGCAGCCTGGCAGATGACTCGTTTGTTGAAGGATTATATTTACTTGCAAATTCGTACTACAGAGTTGAAGAGTATGCCAATGCTGAAAAATCATATTCAGAAATAATTGAAAAATTTCCCGGCTCTTCAGTTGCGCGTAATGCCAGATACGGTTTAGCCTGGTCTTATTTTCAGCAAAAAAGATATACCGATGCATACAATGTATTTAATTATTTATCGGAAGGCACTGATTCAATTGCTATAAAATCTTTTATCTGGAAAGGAGAGGCAAGAAGATACTCAGGTAATACTGCTGATGCGCTTAAAATTTTTGGAGAGTTTTTAAAACTTTATCCTTCGTATCACTTGGCTCCCTTAGTTGAATACCAGATGGGTGTAATTCAATTCGATCTGGATAATTATGATCTAGCCACCACATATTTAACTGATGCCACTTCTTCAGAGGATCCGGTTACAAGAGCACGAGCATTTACACTGATTGGAGAGATCGAACTTAGAAAGAAAAATTATATAAAAGCAAAAGCGCATTTCGAGCCAGCCGTCCGGATTACAGAAGCTGAAACAGACGTACATCAGCGTGCACTGCTTGGGCTTGGAATTGCACTTTACCATTTGGAAGATTTTGAAAATGCAATTGAAAAATTACTCGAGGCAGAAAATAATAATACGGGCGTAGAACCGGATAAAATTAGTTTTTATCTTGCAGAGTGTTACTTTTCTTCAGGAAAATATCAGGAAGCACTAACCCGCTATAATTCAATTCAAACCAGTACTGAAAATATTGCATCTCAAATTACATACTCCAAAGGCTACTGCCATTTTAATTTAGGCAGTTATGATAACGCTGCATTTCAGTTTTCAGAATTTCTTCAAAAATATCCGAGCGATAAAAGAGTAACAGATGCAAAATTAAGGTTAGCCGACAGCTATTTCGGAAGTAAGAATTTTTCCGCTTCGAGCAGGATATTTAAACAGCTTTTTCAATCAAAAGAATTTTCTACAAATGATCCTTATACATATTATCAGTATGCACAGGCACTTTTTAAATCTGGTGAATCCTCCGAAGCCATTAGAGAGTTTCAGAATCTTCAAAAGAATTTTCCGACATCTAAATATGCCGAAAATTCACTTTATACAGTTGGCTGGATAAAATTTCAACAGGGCGATTTCTATGAGTCGATAAATGATTACAAAAACGTTCTGCAGGTATACAAAAAAAGTTCACTTGCCCCTATAATTTTTTACTCTATCGGTGATGCATATTTCAATTTAGAGCAGTACGATTCGGCTATAGTAAACTATCAAAGAGTAATTTCCAAATATCCATCCTCCGAATATGTTTTTGATGCAGTAAATGGAATTCAGTACAGCTACGTAGCAATGGGGAAACCGGATATAGCTGTAAGTTTGATAGATAATTTTGTTGAACAAAATCCAAAATTAATATTTTCCGATCAGCTTTATTTTAAAAGAGGTGAGATTTACTATAGTCTGCGGGATTATAAAAACGCAAAAACGAGTTATCAGGAATTTGTTGCAAAATTTCCGAAAAGCTCATTTGTTCCGGAAGCCTATTACTGGCTTGGTAAAAGCGCGCAAAATTTAAATGAATTTGATGAAGCTTCATTTTATTTTAATAAAGTTTTTGAGAGCTATCCCAATTCTGAATCAGCAGCAGTTTCTGTAATTGAGCTTGGAAAAATTTATGAGACAAATGAAAACTTTGAAGCTGCAATTAATCTTTTCAACGGCGCATCTGCACGATTAAAGGACTCTCCCCGTTTCCCGGAGATTTTATTTATGAAAGGATTAGTTTATTTAAAGATAGATGATCTACAGAATGCATACGCTACATTTAGCGAACTTGCACTCTATCACCAGGAAACACTTTTTGCAGATAAAGCAAAATTTGAAATGGGTTTGATAGATCTGGCTGCTTCACGATTTGAGAGCGCTGATGATTTGTTCCTCGATATTGCAGAAAAAAGAACTGATGATTTAGGTGTAAAGGCACAGTATTATTACGGAGTATCGCTCTTCGAACAAAAGAAATATACCGAGTCAATTTCTGCCCTGGTAAGAATTCGAACTGTTTATTCGAATTATGAAGAGTGGCTTTCACGTGCATATCTATTAATGGGTGATTGTTATGCAAAGCTGGACGATAAAAGAAAGGCCGAAGAAATGTATCGTGCTGTTATTATAGATAATAAAGGCGGCGAATTAGTTGAACTAGCCAGACAAAAAATAAATCAGCTAAAATGAAATCATCACTAATATATTTTATCTTATTAATCTCTTTCACTGCTTTAGCGCAGGAGGACAAAAATCCTAATGTTGAATTACCCGATTTTGTGATTACAGGCAGGGATGTAATTGTAGTACGCAGAGTAGATAAAATACCTGCAGATATGGTTTCTGCAATTTCCGAAGAATTCTTGAAACCAGCCATTAAACCTGAACAACTTGAAGTGCTGGAGATTTCAAATCCGGTCGAAAGAGATTTATCAATTTTAGATTCGACAGACTATCATCGTGGATTCATTTCCTTGGAATCCGGTCGCTATAAACTGCCTGCATCTCAAATACATTACACTTTCCCTTTCGAAAGAGGAATGCTGAATGGTAATATAAGTCAGTTAAATCAACTTGCTTACGTAAACAATAGTGAAAGACAGTCAATTTTTGGCGCGTTAAACTTTAATTACCTGCTGCCGATTGACGGGCAATTTATTCCGGGAACAAAATTTACATTAGCTGGTAAGCATCAAAGAAATGTTTTTAAATTTTTCGGTTCTGTGAATCCGGATTTGAAAAGAACACTAAACATCGGTACTGTGAAAGCCGGAGTTCAAAATCTTTTTATGAAGCAATTTATTTTTGATTTAAATTTTGCAGGAGATTTTACTTACTTGGATGATTCAGAATTCACGGAATCTCTTTTGTCTACAAATGCTTTTGCAAGATTTCAGACGGAAAATTTTGAATTGGGTATAAAAGGAAATTTTGAGAATCAAACTTTAAAAACTGATTCTTTAACCGATATTAGTTCGAATTTTGTTTTCGTTAGACCATCAGTCTCGCTCGAATTATTTGATAAAGTTAAAGCAGAATTTGGATTTTCATTTCATAATTCCGAAGGTAATAAATTCAGTGCATTATTTGCTGCGGCAGGTGTTGAAATTGTAGAAAATTTTATTCTTTTAGGTGAATATTCTCCAGGGGCTGAATTTATTACATCAGGAAAACTGATGAGAGGGAATTACTACTTTACAGAACAGACTGTTCAAAATATATTTCTAAAAAAGAAAAATAAAATAAAAACTATTATTAAATATGAGTACGATAAATATTACCAGATTGATGGTGGAATTGAATACTATAAAGCTGAAAATCTCCCATATTATACTAATCCTAATCAATCAGGATTTTTTGAAGTTGCTGTGACGAGTGCAACTAATTTAGATTTATTTTTGAACTTAATTTATCATATGGGACCGTACGGTATTTTTTATGCAAGTTTCAATTATATTAAAATCGAAGATTCTAATGGCAAAGAGATTCCATTTTACCCGAATCTTAAAGCATCTTTATCTTACGGTTACGATTTCAAAAATGGCTTGAGAGCTGATGCATCGGTAAAATATCTATCTGACAGGTATGTGGATTTTCAAAATTCCGTGAAACTGAAAAGTTTTTTCAATCTTGGATTTAAATTAACCTATATGCTAAAGGAACAATTTTTGCTTACTTTAGATGTTGAAAATATATTAAATAAAAAGATGTATTTATGGCAGGGATATCAGGAAAAACCTTTGGATGTATCGATAGGATTTAATTTTTTCTTTGATTGATTTTTTTATATACTTTTGTATTCAATTTGTATAAAGCATAAAGTTATTTGAATATTTGTATTTCAATTTGTTAAATCTGTAAATGATCAGTAAATCAAAACTCATAAAGAAAATAACTGAAAAAGCAGGCTTGCTTCCCTTCGATTCAGAGCAGTTTTTTGAGATATTCCTTTTGCAGATGAAGTTACGAATGAAAGCGGGTGAAGTGCTTGAAATTAAAGATTTAGGATTTTTTAGTTTAAAAAATTGCAGGGTAAAATCAGATCATTTAGTTGCTTTCGATTCAGAAGACCAGGTTAAACCAGTTCCAATGATTTTATTTTCTGAGGAGCCGGTTTTTCTGGAAGAAAATAAAAACATTCACTTTTTTTCAATTCCTGAAGTAATTTCAAACAAAGATGATGATATTGAATCACATTTAAGCCTGAGTATAGAAAAACCCTTAATTACCGAGAGCGAATTTGCAGAAGAAATATTTTCTGCATTCAAAAGTAATTCGGAGATTCTAAGAAATTTTGCTTCAAAAGCCGAAATATTAATTAATACCTTGCAAAAAACCGACGCTGATGAAGTTGGAGATTTTATCTTGAAAAATTCTCCTGAAGAATTTGTTGAAGATGATTCAACTGAAGTTAAATCTACTCCTCCGGAAAAAACGATTCAGCAGGACGAACAAGCTGAAAGAGTAGTTCGGGATGATTTAAGAGACTCTTCGTCAAGCTTACCATGGGATTTCGGCAGAAAGTTTTTTGAAAGAAAAATTGATTATCCTGAACAGGAAAGAATTGATGCACAAATTCAATATCAACAAGAAGAAAAGAAGCTGGATAAAGAGTTAAACCCTTCCGATGAAGAAAAAATTGTTGAAGAAACATTAAAAAAAGATTTGGATGAAAAACCTTTTGCTACTTCTGAAGAAAAGGATAACAATCAAGTTGATACCGAAGATCATTTAAATTATGATACAGAAGAAAAAATAAATGGTGAAAAGATTGGCAAATATGAGCGCGTTAGGAGTTTCATTTCAACTGAAATGAAGAATAAAGAAAAATCTGTTGAAGATGAAACTGAGAGAGTTAAAACAGAAGAAACAAAATTGGAGAAAGCAAAAAGTAATGAAACTGATTTTACACCTGTTAAATCCAAGTCAGAAACATATCGTTTAGAAACCAGAAAAAAGAAAAGATCATTCCTAAATAAAAAAGGTTCTATAAGTCTATCCGAAGCCAAAGAAAAATATAATTATCACCGACGAAAGAGAGGAATTCTTCCTTTTGCTATTCCTTTAGCAATTTTAGTCGTTGCAATAGGAGTAGTATACATTTACCTGGCTGAAGATTCTATTTTATCAAGCGAACCGGAAAATGTTGTATTAAAAGTAGCACCACCACCGCACGTAAATATTATTGAAAGAGATTTCGAATTTGCTGTTACCTTTCCGTACTCAAAATCGGAAGCAAATAATGAAATTTCCGGGATCGACCCATCTGTTTTTAAAGAGGGTGTAAAGCTGATTGAAAAAAAGCCAAAAGTAAAAGTCAATGAACCAGAAAAGAAAGTTCAGTTGGAAGCTAAAACTGAAGATATAGTTGAAGAAAAAGTTGATCGCAAAATTGAGACAGAAAAAACAAGCACTAACAAAAATATTTCGAAGTATAAGGATTACTTTATAGTACAGGTTGCGGCATATAAAACTTATGAAGATGCAGAAACAGAAGCTGAAAAATACAGAAATCAAGGTTATAATGCATTTATTGAAATTGCTGAACTACCGGGAAGAGGGACCTGGTATAGAATTAAAGTTGGCGATTTTACTTCTGTAAAGAACGCAGAAGACTTTTTAATGAGAAATAGAAATTAATAATATTCTTACAGGATGCTATGAACTTATTTGAAATTTTTCTTAAGGGCGGTCCTCTTATGTGGGCAATTTTATTTTGCTCGGTAGTCGGACTGGCAGTGATTATTGATAGATTTTTGGTTTTACGTAAAGCCAAAATAAATCTTCCCGCTTTTATGGTTCGCTTAAGAGGATTTATTAAAAATAAAGATATGAGCGGTGCAGCATCTTTTTGCATGCAGGAAAAATCACCAATTGCAAACATGGTGCGCAAGGGTTTAAAAAAATTCGGTCTAGGACACGCACGCGTAAAAGAAGCAATTGAAAATGCCGGGAGACAGGAAATCGGTAAACTGGAAAAAGGCTTATCGATACTTGCGACTATTGCAGGCGTTGCACCATTAATTGGATTTTTGGGTACGGTTACCGGAATGATTCAAGCCTTTATGACAATTGAAGATCTTGCCGGTGCGGCAAACCCCAGCGATCTTGCAGGAGGGATTTGGGAAGCATTAACTACTACTGCATTCGGATTGATCGTCGGAATACCGGCATTCGCATTCTATAATTATTTTTTAAACTCTGTTAAAAGATTCGTTGCTGATATGGAAACAGTTGCTAATGATGTTGTTGATACCATGCAGGATCTGTCTGGTGAAAGGGTTGATATTGACGATGAAGTTGAAATAGACATTTAAGGAATTAAAATGAAATTCAATGTCTCAAATCAACCTTTAAGCATATTTTCATATTCATCACTTACTGATATTGTATTACTTCTGGTGATTTTCTTTTTACTTACTTCCCAGTTTGTTATTCAGACTGGTGTTAAGGTTAAATTGCCGGGGTCCGAAACAGAAGAAAAATCCGAACCGACAAAACTTTTAGTTACAATTACATCGGCAGGTGTGATTTATGCAGGTACCGAAGAAACAAATATTGATTTGCTGCAGGAAAAGCTGACAGCTCTAAAGGGAATTTCGGACGAAAACAATCTTGTTATAAGAGCAGATAAAACAGTACAGATTGATTTAGTTATAAAAGTAATTGATGCTGCCAAATCTGTTGGCATCGGGAAATTTACAATTGAAACAGAGAAGGAAAAACCATAGGAGGTTTTTTATGACCTCGAAGAAAAATACCAGCCTGTCTTATGCTATTTCAGTAGTAATTCATTCAATTGCTATTTTATTGCTACTTGTTATTAATCTTTCATTCGATTATACCCCTTCGGAATTTGTTGAACTTTCTTTTGGGATCTCCGATAAGTACGGCTCATCGGGTGCAGAAGGAAATAAGATTGATCAGATAGAAGAAATTTCTGAGAACAGCCAAGAAAATAAAACCGAAAATAAAAATAAAGATGTTAGGGAAGTTGAATTACCAAAATCGGAAAATACTTCAAATGATAATATTATTAAACCGGCAGATGAAGATAGAGAAGTTTCTGAAACAAGAAGTGAAATAAGTACCGAAACCGTAACTTCAAATGTTTCATCAAGGGGGCAGGGAAACGAAGCAGAAGGTGAAGGAAGCTTTGGTTTTGATATTGATTGGGGTGGAAAAGGAACACGAAAAATCTACAGTTTTATTTTGCCTCAATATCCTGAAGGCGTTAAGAAAGAAGTTAACATTAAACTTCAGTTTACAATTCTTCCTGATGGAACAGTTGGAACAATAATTCCAAAGATTAAAGCCGATACGCGTTTGGAGAATGCTGCAATCAACTCGTTACGCCAATGGCGTTTTGAAGCTTTAAATCCGAATCAAAAGCAATCAGAACAAACCGCGATTATTGTCTTCCCTTATCGTTTACAGTGATTGGTTCTTTAAAGTAAAGTGTGTAAAAAATTGTTTCGCCTAATGTAAGCAGAGTTAAGGAGAAAGTGTCTCTATCAAAATAGAGACCTAAACCTTCTGCTTCCATTAAAAATTTTGCCAGTAAGCTGGTAATCGTCCATCCAACTGCAAACAGAATTAATATAAGTGCAACATTTAAAAATGCGGAGGAAAGACCGTCATCCTGCCACTTTTTTGTGAAAATTATCAAAGAAAATAAAAAATGAATAAAAAATATAAATGCTGCAACCATATTTAACTCAATTTATTTCTTCTATTCAAAAGCGCAGTCCCGATAACGCCCCCTAGCATTCCAAAAATGGAGTAAGTTAACACGTTACTGAATGTAATAATTATAGTGTAAAGAAATGAAAATCCCTGTGTCTGAATTTCTGATATCATTTTTCTTAGCATCTCAAGAGATTCTTTTGTGGCATTGCCAAGATTTAAATTGCGTATTACTTTTTCCGCCTGTGGATAGCCTACGACTAAATCATTTGTTTTTGTGATGTATGTAAGAAGAATTTCAAAAATACTCGCAAAACCCGCAGCAAATAATCCGGTTAGCAATCCAAGTATAACCCCTGAACTAGTGCTAAGTTTTGCCATTTCATGATTTGCTTTATAGTATAGTCGAACGGAAATCAGCGAAGCTATAGGAACTAGTAGACAGCATGCAAAACTTTCGAGACCGGGGATTGTAGTTAGAACTGCTGCCCCAAAACCACAAACAAGAGCCGGTAAATATTTTGTTTTCATTTATTGATTTTGTTTTTTGAAGTGAAGAAAAAAATTTCAATTTCTTTCATCAAATACGTATATACAGATCCTCCAAAGAGTAATCCGGTAGTAAATGAAATAATTTTTGAGTAGTTATAAATTCCGATTGCAACTAAAAGAACATCTGAACATAGAAAAAGTAATGTTATATATAATAATTTTTCATTCAGTTGAACTCTCCTCAATGAAAAAATACTTAAACCTATAACGAATGCCCCAAAATATATTCCAGCACATCTTGCGCAAACGAGCATTTGTGCACTTCCAATAGAAATACATTTTTCGCTTTGCTGATGACAAACAGTTGAATACAAGTTGGTCAAGAAAAATTCTGCCAGTATGTTATTGGTTTGAATAAACAGAAAATAGTATAAAATTCCCAAGCTCCACAAAAACAAAAGGATAATAATGGTTAGTCTGAAAAATGTAAGCTTAGAATTTGAATTTGCTGCAGTATTTAATTGAAGTGAAAACAATCCTATAGTTCTGACTTATTGAAAACCAGGATTTGATTTTTTGTCAGCAGATAAAGTTTATTGTTAAAAATTAATGCTGAAACAATTTTTATCGTTTCTTCATAGGCTGTTAATTTAACTTCGGTAATATTTAATCCAGGAGTTCGAAGATTTGCATAAAAGATCCCTTCATCAGTATTTATAACAAGTTCATTAAAAATTATTTTAATACCTGAAAAATTTTGTTTCCCTTCCACACGTCCAATTCCATTTCCAAACTGATCAAAAATTAAAATTATATTTTCATCAATTACAAATATGTTATTCTGCATGGATATTGCCATCTGTTTGGGATTTGTTAATGCATAATTTCCGTAATCGTATCCGGCAAAATTCTGGATGAAATTTCCGAAGATATCAAATTTTAAAATGCGCAGATTTTCAGAATCTAAAATGAAAATATCACCCTGGTTAGACATAACTGCACTTAGCGGATATCCAAATCTTTCATCTTCGATTGAACTTTCTCTAGTAGAAATTTGGAAGTTATAATTTAAATTTTTATCGAATCTTTGAATACGATGGTTGTTTTTGTCTGTCACAAAAACTTTTAATGCATCTGCAAATACATCAACCGGATTATCAAATGCACTTTCACGCCATCCATAACCACCAATGGAGTGAACAGGAATACCGACTGTATCAATCATATAAATTTCATCTGTTACAGAATCTGTAATGTATATTATTCCAGCAGGGTTGATAAAAAAAGAAGATGCACCTTTAAAATTGCCAAATGCGCTTTCGAATTTAAATGATTGCCCGAAAGTGATAGTCCAAAATAAAATTACAAATAAAACTAACCGCATACAGATTTTAGTATTGTGGATATTTGTCTAATTAATATTAGTAATTAAAAATTATAAAATAAACAGGAAATAAATCTGCTTACAATAAAAACATTCTTGGACAATGCCAAATTAGTATCCATATTATTCAGTATTTACCTGATATATGTAATAGATGTCGAAAAATATTTCCAGAGAGTAATCTTTTATAAATGAGAAATGCAAAGAAATAATTTCCCGGAATTTAATTATGTGTCTGATTTCAAATTGATTTCTGATGGTTAGAGATTGGTGTTAACTTTGTAATTCGCACGATGCTTTTCTATATTTACTATTTAAATACTGTCCCGTGGTGTAACTGGCTAACACGTCTGACTCTGGATCAGAAGAGTCTAGGTTCGAGTCCTAGCGGGACAGCACTTTAATGAACAATGTTCAATTAACAAAATACAATTAATAACTTTGTTAATTGTTCATTTGAATACCGGCGCGTTCGTCTAGTGGCTTAGGACGCCGCCCTCTCAAGGCGGAGATCACGGGTTCGAATCCCGTACGCGCTACTTTGTTTTGGCGAACTTTCCCGTTCGCCTTTTTAATATACCTATAAACATTCTCTAGTTATGAAAAAATTTGATAAGCACATTTTTATATGTGAAAACAGAAGACCGGCGGGTAATCCGCGTGGCTGTTGTGCGGATAAAAATAGCTTAAAAATTAGAGATTTATTTAAACAAAGATTAAAGAAATTAGGACTTAATTCATCAATTAGAGCAAATGCCTCTGGTTGTTTAGATGCTTGTGCACATGGAGTTACAGTTGTTGTTTATCCTGAACAAATTTGGTACGGGGATGTTACGTTAAATGATGTTGAAGAAATTATTCAGGAACATCTCATTAAAAATCAACCTGTTGTAAGACTGAAAATCAACGATGATTGATTTAAGAGTTAAAAAATCTAAACAGGAAATTAAAAGAGCAAATGATATTCTTAAAAAACTTAAAAAGGAATATTCTGCTGCCAATATCGCACTAAATTTTAACTCGCCTTTCCAGCTTCTAATTTCTACGATTCTTTCTGCACAATGCACAGATGAAAGAGTGAACATCGTAACAAAAACTTTATTTAAAAAATATAAAACACCGCTGGATTTTATACATACGCCTGCTAGAGAATTAGAAAAAGAGATATTTTCAACCGGTTTCTATAAACAAAAGGCAAAAAGCATTAAGAAATGCTGTGAAGTATTGGTAGAAAAATATGATGGT
>Ga0209536_100015151_pt1 | contig 11015 bp, 6 predicted proteins | sample DeeMarSeWOR28_12_FD_187461 | JGI IMG/M metagenome (GOLD analysis project Ga0209536, IMG submission 187461) | Marine sediment microbial communities from White Oak River estuary, North Carolina - WOR-2-8_12 (SPAdes) (version 2) | ecosystem: Environmental > Aquatic > Marine > Intertidal zone >... | reverse complement strand
TCGGATTCAAATTCAGATGAAGAATCTAAAACAAGCAGATGCATCCCGTAGAGAACTTATTGCCAATGTATCCCATGATCTGCGAACACCACTGGCAACCCTGCAGGGCTATATTGAAACGCTTTTTTTAAAAAATAAAAGCCTGACTGAAGAAGATCGACAACATCACATTGAAATTGCCATCCAACACTGCGAGCGGCTCAGCAAACTTGTGGCGGAGCTGTTTGAACTGGCAACGCTGGATTCCCATGAGTCAAAAGTTCAGTATGAACCGTTTAACATCAAGGAGCTCGCTTATGATGTGGTTCAAAAGTTTGATCTATCGGCACAAGAGAGACAAATTACAATTCAAATCGACCATAACCAAAACCTCCCGTTTGTAAATGCCGATATTGCCATGATTGAACGGGTTATCGAAAACCTTTTAGATAACGCCGTGCGTCACACCCCTGAAGGCGGTTCTATTCAACTCACATTCAGTTTACAAAATGGTGATATCGCCGTCCGCATCAGCGATACCGGCTGCGGTATCTCCGGGCAAGATTTGCCGCATATTTTTGACCGTTTTTATCAAAAAGACAGGACTCAAGAAAGCAAAGCGCATCATGCCGGACTCGGATTGGCAATTACCAAGCGCATACTTGAATTACATAACAAATCCATAGCTGTCGAAAGTACAGCCGGGTCCGGAACCACTTTCACATTTCTCCTGTCGGCCGACCCTGCCGCCTGATGCATCTCCTGCGTTTATTCTATTTGTTACAGAAAAGTTATATTTTCGTGATGATCCCGTGAATTAAGCCACTTATTATTTCGGCAGACTGTAATCGAGGGCAAATTTTAATTGTGGCTAAAAGACAAACGACTCAAAGATCATATCCAAAAAGAGATTGTCATGAAAAAACGCCGCCAGTTCATTAAGCTGATATTGGGATTTTTTGCCGGCCTGGGGTTGTTATTCAGCCCGCTTGCTGCCGGATTACGATGGGTTTGGGCTAAGGCTCAAAAAATAATCCTGCCGAAAGGAACTCAGATGGAGACACTTATCGGCAAAAACCCCGGCAATCTGGACACGCGAAATCTAGATCTAACTCCTTTGGAAAAGTTTGGAACCATGGGGTTGGACAGCCACCAGGTCGATTTGAACAAGTGGCAGCTTGAAATAAGCGGCCGGGTTCAACATCCCATCAAACTGCGATATTCGCAGGTCACTGAGATACCTTCCGTCAAGAAAAACGTTCTGTTGATCTGTCCGGGAGTTTTTGCTTACCATGCCCGCTGGGAAGGGGTATCGGTAGCAAAATTGCTTGAAAAGGCCCAGTCAAGCTCCGACGCAACCCATGTCTCTTTCAGCGGTCCGCAGGGACGGAACGAAAAAACAGAACGATTCCCCATAGAGGATATCCGCTCAGACAAAGTTTTTCTGGCCTATAATGTGAACAACAACGCCTTGCCTGAAAAGCATGGTTTTCCGTTGCGTGCTGTGGCAGACGGGTATTATGGCAGCCGGTGGGTTAAGTATGTCTATAAAATTACGGTACATAAATAATTTATTGACCTTGAAAGTCAGACACAGCTGTCAGGAGATGAACAAGAATGAAAAGAAAAAAAGAATTAAGTCTGTTATTATTGTCGGCACTGGTGTTGATTTCTGCTGTTGTATCTATCGACGACGTGCTATCGAATTCTGAAAACCCGAAGTGGTCAAAGGTGGTCTTTTTTGTCAGTTGATACGATGTGGGCAAACAAGTCCTGGAAGGACTGCAAGGAATCAAACTCGTTAAAAATGGATTTCGCAATTTCAAAGAAATAAACACCGTCTGGTATGATCCAGCCGTAATTCGTATCGCCGAAATGGAGCAAGCGCTAAAGGATGCGGGAACTTATCTGGGAATTGCAAAATAATCAGAATTTCAGGAAAACCGGGTCAGAAGGAATACGGTCAGCAGGGGGCCCAAGATAAGGCTCAGCGGTGGAGCCGTGGTTCAGGGTTGATAGGGTGCCCGCTTCAAAGTAGCTGACAACCGGCATGTTGATCAGAAACCCAAATATGCCGGCACCCACAAAATTCTAGAGTGCTCGATGTGCAACAAGGTGATTAAGTACGTACTTTACCTGCAAATAACTTCCCATATTCAAGGCATTTGCTGACGTTTTCATTATCCGGATTCCACATTACTTTGACTCCGTCATCTGCCAGTTCAAAACCCGCAGAAATTAAATTCTCTGAAATAATTTTTGCCGATTCGCCACTCCAGCCGTAACAACCAAAAGCGGCTGCCTTTTTATTTTTAAACTGTAGTCCTTTAATCTCCTCGAGGATGCCGGCTACCGAAACCAAAATCCCCCGGTTTATCGTCGGAGAACCCATTAGGATCGCTTTGGATTTAAAAATTTCTGTGATGACATCATTTTTATCGGTTTTAGCGAGATTGAAAAGTTTGACATTTACTTCTTTATGATAATGACCTTTTAATGATCTTATTCCATTTTTAGTACAGTATATTGGGGTATCCGGTATGTGGGACATCAGTAAGGGTAAGGCCCCACTATGATCTATCTCCGCATGCGGTGCAATAACATAGTCGATTTTGTTTAGTTCAATTTCAAGGGATAGGTTGCGTACATATTCTTCTGCGAAAGGGGCCCACACCGTATCAAATATGGCGCTCTTTTCTTCTTTGATTAAATATGAATTATAGGTTGACCCCCGGTGGGTGGAATACTCGTCACCATGAAATTTCCGGAGTTCCCAATCGATTTTGCCTACCCAATAGATATTGTTTTTGACTCTGATACTCATTTCGATTCCTCCTCGAATATCCGTTTGACAATGTTTAAGATATCAATTCATCCCTAAGGATTTGAACGTCGTGTGGGACAGTGAAAGAAATGTCTGGGAAGACAGGTAAATCTTGCCGACTCATGGCGCAAAACGATCCATCTTCGCTAAAGCTACGCCGGACAGGCAGTTCGTGTTAGAAAGGTTCAAAAAAAAGGATATGGTCAAAAAAAATACAGTTCTCCTTTTTTATTTTAAGATGTGCATATAATCATGACCGTCCCTATTTTCCCGTTTCAAGATTGATTACAATCGAATTCGATAATAATTTATTCTTATGTTGCTGTTAGAAATTGACATGACCGCAACGCGTTTTACAACTCATTGAAACCGCGTCTAATGACTGTGGTACCCAGCCGCACGGGCTCCCAGGTTTCCATACCGATGATAATTATTACAAATACTTTGTTGCTGATAGTATTGCAGAAGTTCGATTCGACCTTCCATCATTACCGCAGAGCGCGCAATATAAAATCCGAGTTCAGCGGCCGCTTTTAATACGTTTAGGGGTACCCGTTGTGGCATGGCATAGCGAATGCGGCCAACCTTCGATATGAGTTCAATGATGTCTTTATCCATTTCGTAATTCAGCTGTGTATCGCCGATCAAGCGTTGTCCATCTTTGCCATGCAAAAAGCGGGTGATGCCGTTGTCCAGACCATCGGGGATGCTGATTCTTAACTTGCATCCGGCAATCCTGGCAGCTGCGATACGGGCCAGAGTCTCAAACAAATTATCATCTTGGTGGAGCCTGACCACCAATATGCCCACAGGTAAATGCCGCAGGATGTTATCCTGTCCCCTCAGATGGAAATAATCGAGATGGCGCGAAAAATGCTGCTCTACATGGTAAACGTAACTTTTCATGGCCCGCACGGTTTTTTTCATATCCAGTTGCACGTCGTTGAATTGACCATAATCCAGTCTATGTTGCCACTGTACGGCTAAATTCAGCAGCGGGTGTGCCTGTTGAAAAGGGCCCACAGGCGGAAACTGCCTGTCCTCCAGAGTCATAAACTGGACAGCATACGTCGGGCTACCCGCCTTGATGCCTGCCCCTATCGCCGATTTTCCCATTCCACCGAAAGGCTGGCGCAGCGTAACTGCGCCGGTGGTTCCGCGGTTGACATACAAATTACCTGCTTTGATGTGGTCCTGCCATATTTTCTTTTCCCGGCGATCAAGGCTTTCCAGACCGGAGGTGAGTCCATAGCCGGTTTGATTTACCAGTTTGATCGCATGGTCTAAATCTTTAGCACGCATAACCCCCAGCAACGGTCCGAAGAATTCAATCAGATGAGTCGAGCTGCCGGGCTGAACATTCCATTTAATGCCGGGAGTCCATAGATAAGGATTGTTTTCAAGATTGATCGGCTTCAATGCCCAGGATTCGCCTGGCTGCAGCCGGGTCATGGCATCCTTCAACTCATCACCGGGCGGGTGGATGAGCGGGCCCATTTTGCTGGAAAAATCCCAGGCGGAGCCGGTACGAAAACTTCTGGCTGCATCGACCAGCTGGCGTTTAAATCCGGGATCATCATAGACTTCTGCTTCCAGAATCAGCAGGGAAGTTGCCGAGCATTTCTGACCGCTGTTGCCAAAGGCCGAGTAGAGAACATTGCCAATGGCCTGTTCGCGATCGGCCATGGCGGTAACAATAGTGGCATTCTTCCCGCCGGTTTCAGCAGCCAGGTAAATATTCGGCCGCTGATTCAGAATTTTCATGCCGGTATCCGTCCCGCCGGTTAAGATAATAAAATCAATATCCGGATGCCCGGTTAAGCGGGACCCTTCCGTGGTGCCGGAGCAAGGCAGAAACTGCAGTACGTTTTTGCTGATACCGGCACGCCAGAAACACCGGCAAAGCAGCCAGGCAACCACGATCGCATCCGAAGATGGTTTTAAAATAACTGTGTTACCGGCTGCGAGTGCAGCGACGATCCCGCCACAGGGAATTGCAATTGGAAAATTCCAGGGAGAAATTACAAGCCCCACACCTTTGGGGTGGCAGCGTATAGATTCAATGCTTTCAAAGCTTTTAAGGGAATATGGGTAGTACTCTGCAAAATCTATCGCTTCGGATACTTCCACATCGGTCTCGGTAAATACTTTGCCGGTTGTGGCCGCAGCAGCCCCGATAAGATCAGAACGGGCCATACGCAGTTCGGCGGCAACCCCGGAGAGGATCCGGTGACGATCATGCAAGGGTTTCCGACGCCAGCCATCCGGGTCGGATTTAGCCGTTGCAACCGCCCGCTCGAGGTCGCGCCCATGTGCCAGGGCACATCGTGCTACCACCACGCCCGCGTTAATTTGAGATGGATCCCGGACCCCGTGTATTTTTCTTTCGGAAAATATATCATGTCCTGCGACGACGGCCGGAACATTCAAGGGTTCATCTCCGGGTCCTTTTTTCCAGCACTGCCGAATTTTCTCGGCCCACGCCCGGTTGGCTTTTAATGTCCAATCCGTATTGGCCTCGTTTTTAAAGTCGGTTTCGTAAAAGGTTCCCGTTCTGTTCGGAAAATTTTCGGCAAGTCTGTTCTGGTTGCGGTGCGGCAGAGCTGCAGCTTGACTTTTTTGTTTGATGGAAGATCTGAAATGAGACTTTAAGAATTCCCATGACCGGGTATCTGTTTTCGACTGGTTTAAATGTCGTAGAAAATTTTGAGGACCCGTATTTTCATCCAGGCGCCGGATGAGGTATGCGATGGCATGAATGAATTGTGTTTTGGTGGCGACCGGGGTGTATACCACTACGTCTTGCCCTGTCTCCTGAATGGCCCGGCGTACATGGTTGGCCATACCCTCGATCATTTCAAATGTAAAGTAATCGGTGACACCGTTCGCACGAGCCACCAGATATGCATAGGCGATGTCAAACAGATTGTGAGAGGCGATTCCCAGGCGCACTGCCTCGATATTTTCGGGCTTCATCCCAAAATCTACCATGCGTTTCCAGTTGGCATCCACATCCAGCTTGTTATCGAAAGGTGCCAGAGGCCAGTCAAAAACAGCCGATTCAATTTGCTCCATTTCCATGTTGGCACCTTTGACAATTCGAATCTTGATGGGGCTTCCGCCGTCTGCTACCCGTTTGCGGGCCCAGCGGGTTATTTCCTGAAGCATGAGGTAGGAATCCGGCAGGTATGCCTGCAGCGCCATTCCGGCGGTATAGTTTTTAAATTCATCCTGCTCCAGCGTCCGAATGAAGGCCTCAGCCGTGATCGCCAGATCACGATAGGATTCCATGTCAAGATTCACGAATTTTTGAACCCGGGTCCCATCTCTTCTTGCAAATTCATTTTCAGCTGCAGTGCGATAAAGCTCAGATAGCTGTGATTTTAGGATATCGACGGTATGCTCAAAAGCCAGTACGTGAATCTGAGGCAGGATTGCGGAGATTTTAATAGATATAAATTCAATCAAGGGATTTTGAAGATCTTCCAGATACATTTTCAGGTGGCCGGCGGCATCTTCTTCTCCCAGCACCACCTCTCCAATATGATTGATGTTGATCCGGATGCCCTGATTTTTGCGCTTTTGAAGAAAGGCTTCCAGGGCCTTGCGTTCAGCCGGAATTATCAGATGGCTGCTGTCCCGCCTTATTTTTTCTATCACTGCGGGAACTGTCAGTGCCGGGAAAAAACGCCCCATGTAATTGAAAAAATGCATGAGCGCCTTTTCTAGAGGCGAAAAAAAGTCCGGGATTCCGTAAGCGGTCAACAGAAAATAAATCTGATCGGCCACTCGCCGATAATTCGCCGAACGAAAACTCTGGTCAATCAGTTTGGTCAGGATTATTTTATCGGCAGGATTGGCAAACAAACGGGCCAACTTTTGATGGCGGGCTTTTTCTGTTGAATTTTGCAATGCGTTGGCCCGCTTTTGCCACTCTGTGGCCAGAGCGATGGCTTCTTTTACGATGTCACTGGAATGTTCCACTGTTTGTCAAATGTGCCGGCGTAAGGTGCAAATTGTTATAATGATGGGTTCTTAGCCGCAATATTCAAACCTCAAACTCGATTCCCTGAGCGAGGGGCAGTTCCCCGGACCAGTTGATCGTCGAGGTTTGCCGCCGCATGTAGCTTTTCCAAGCATCGGAACCCGCTTCCCGCCCGCCGCCGGTATCCTTTTCACCGCCAAAAGCCCCACCGATTTCAGCTCCGGAAGTGCCGATATTGACATTGGCGATACCGCAATCGCTTCCGCGATAGCTCAGAAATATTTCCGACTCTCGAACTTCTTTGGTGAAGATGGCCGAAGAAAGACCTTGAGGCACTGAATTCTGGTAACGCAAGGCCTCGTCGATATCATTGTATTTGATTACATATAAAATGGGGGCAAAAGTTTCTTCATGTACAATCGCCAGATCAGGATCGGCTTCTGCGATACAGGGGGTGACATAAGTGCCGGCATCAAAGATCCCCCCGGAGATGATCTTTCCGCCATAAAGGATTCTTCCGCCCTGCTCTTTCAACTTTTGTAATGCGGACCGCATATGCTGAACGGCCCCGGGATCGATCAACGGCCCCATGTGAACAGCTTCATCAAGGGGATGGCCGATATGAATCTGCTGATAGGCCCTGATCAGTGATCGACAAAAGTCATCATAAACACGCTTGTGGACAATCACCCTTCGAATGGTTGTGCAGCGTTGACCGGCGGTACCGACAGCGCCAAACACAACCCCTCTGACCGCCAGATCCAGGTCAGCACTATCGGCAACGATAACGGCATTGTTGCCGCCTAATTCAAGAATTGTCTTGCCTAAACGCGATGCTACGGCCTTTGAAACGTGTCGTCCCATCGCAACGCTGCCGGTCGCCGAGATCAGGGGGATCCGTGAGTCATTGATCAGTTTCTCGCCGACCGTTTTGCGGTCACCGATCACCAGGTTGAGAATACCATCCGGAAGGCCATTGTCTTTTAACACCGGCCATATGATCTTCATGGTGGTTATTGCCGTAAGAGCGGCTTTAGAAGACGGTTTCCAGATCACCGTATCTCCGCATACCAGTGCAATCAAAGCATTCCAGGACCAGACCGCCCCGGGGAAATTAAACGCTGTGATAACGCCTACCGGCCCCAGCGGATGCCACTGTTCATACATACGATGTTCCGGGCGCTCACTGTGCATTGTCAATCCGTATAGCATTCTCGATTGGCCCACGGCAAAATCGGCGAGATCGATCATCTCCTGAACTTCACCTTCGGCCTCGGCCCGGATCTTTCCAACTTCATGGCTGATAACTTCGGCTAAAGATTTCTTGTGATCGCGCAGCACCTCTCCGATTTGTCTGACAATTTCACCGCGCTTCGGCGCCGGAACCATACGCCAGACCTGGAAGGCTTCAGCAGCACGAACAACAATTTTTTCATAGTCCACTATCGACGCACAGCGAATTTTTCCAATAGGTTGCAGGTCAATGGGAGAAATTGTTTGAAGGATATCTCCGTTGCATTTTAGCGCTTCGCCTGAGCCTGCTCCGGCCTGTTCATCTATAAGATCATATTTTTCGAGTATCGATTTCATCGGTCTTCATTTGTTCTCGTTTTTCAAAAGTTATTTTATGAGCATGATCATGCTTGTATCTGTCGTTTGCGCACCGCGTTGATCGGGCTGCCCTCTAAAATCATTTCAATCTGACGTTTACCCAACGCCTGTCGCCGGCATGAAGCAGGGACTCTCATACCTGCCATCCTCATCCACAACATAACAGCAGCATAGGTTGGTATGCCCCTCAGAGTCTGTTTGAGTCATTTTGCATTCATCATGTTTCTCTTTATCGTCGCTCATTATACGGCCCACCATTCAAAAAATTTATAAATTAAGATAATAACGATAGCTTCTAAAAATAATGAGACTGTGCAAACCAAAAGGTAACCACCAATTTGGCGAAAAGATAAAAAATTGTGGTTCGTCTCAGAATTGGAAGATGGGCCTGACATGAAAGTTTTGACATGAAATACAGTCTTATGTGGAGGTGGCAAATACACTGGAATGTTCTGCAACAACACGCTCATCACCCTATTCAGCTGAACCCTCATATCTTTGTGTCAGCGCTGTCTTCTGATCCAAGTGAAGAAGGGGCGAAAATTCTTCAACCGCGATTAGTAATCGATGCCAGGTTGAGGTTCGATATCCTGCTGGTAAGCATGTTTCACTTCAAGAATCTCACTTGCCGTATCTGACAATTTAATTACCTCAGGATGCGCGTCCCTTCCAGTGAGCACAAGGTGCATCGCGGCAGGTTTTTTGTGGATGATCTCAAGGACCTGGTGGAGATCTATGAGTTTGAGGTGCAAGGCGTTATTGATCTCATCCAGGATAAGGATGCCGAACTGTCCTGATTGCATTTTTTCGTAAGCCAGTTTGATTGCATCCTGGGCGTTCTTCCTGTGTTCTTTATGCGGATAGGGATTTCCTTGGATACCACAAAAACCCTTCCCCGTTGAAGTCATCTCCACCGGGCACTTCATCTTCCTAATTCCATCCCATTCCCCCGCATATATGTCCCCCTTCATGAACTGTATGATGCAAGTCGGGATGTTGTGCCCACAGGCCCTGACTGCAATCCCGAGCGCGGTTGTCGTCTTTCCCTTCCCGTGACCGGTAATCACAAGAACCAGTCCCTTTTTCTTTTCTGGCTCCAACCGGGTAATTTTGGTCATCCACTTGCCTCCCTGAGAATAGATATCCATTATTTCAAATTATCATGAAAGTAATCGTAATCACTATATTGCCAATGACAACCTGGTCAATGAGAAGGTGCGAAATATTATAAAACGTAATATATCATTTTCGTTTTATCCGGATTTATTCAAATTTTAGATCATTTTCTAACACAGAGTCACTCATAACGAAAAAAGGGGTTACAGCAATTTTGCCATAACCCCTTGATTTTATTGGTACGTCCGTTGAACTCCTTGATATTAATAAAATCAGACGTGAAATCCCGTTCAGCGGGAGCAGGATTCGAAAGCCTGTCGTAGCGAAGCGGAGATCCCGCGCCAACTGAATGCCGCGGGGCGGCCTACGGATTCGAAGAGCAGGATTCTCAAAATCGAAAAATGTTGTAATTACAATTAGTTGATTCTATTTAATTTTTTTGCCTGACTTTTGGTTTCGCTTGGAACTATTTTGAAAAATTTGACCTTGACGGGCACAATTTGGGCACAGTCCTAATATGATATGATCCCTACCCTAACTTCCCATCCCCATAACCCGATCATGCATATTCTTCTTATGGACAATCAGGACGGTAAGGACGATGTTAACGAATGACTTCTAAAAGGCAATTTAATATTTCACTCAGAAAGCTAAAATATTATGGCCTATCGTATTTTCGTGTGTGATTTGCTAACCTCCAAATATTCCAAATGATGCAGGCACGATATATAAACTTTTGGACAGGCCAAAATTGATTACATCTCTTAATGGAATGTGCAATCAGGCCTATCCGCCAAATAGGATGGATCGATGATGTCTGAGTTGCCCAATACTTGATATTTCAAAATAATTAACCGACCTTGCTTTTTTCAGACCTGTTAGGTAAAAGCGTGCATCGTGCATGCTGTGTGAAAGACGGATTTCGACAGTCGGCAGCTGCAAAACGCACGAGGTACAACTGCAATACAATTACTGTGAAGCGTTTTTTATGAAAAACGGAGCTGGTGATGCCTTTTGCTTGCAGAATCAGATGGATGACTTTGTTTTATCCTTTCTTCCTCTTTATCCTGATTGCCTTTGAGCCCGGTGCCGGTTTGGCCCATGCCCACGTGCAACCTCAAAACCCGCTGGAAAATAAGAACATCCTCATTTTAAATGCTTTCGAATCCAACATACCGGCTTTCGTTAAAACCATTCAAGGCCTGTCTTCCGCGCTGCTATCCAGTGGGATCGGCACCAAAAACCAGTTCTTTGAACACCTGGACCTGATACGCAATCCTGGTCCTGAAAACAAAGCGCTGCTGGTGCAGCTCATGCGCCAGCGGTACAGTGAGCGCCGGATCGACTTTATCATCACCCTGTACACGGAAGGCTTAACGTTCTTATTGGACGAGGTTCGAGCCTTATTCCCCGCTGCCCCCATTCTGGCCCTCTACCTGCCCCAGGGCTTTGAGATGCCCGCGACAGGGCGCCGCATCATTCCTCACATACTCACTCCGG
>Ga0209536_100015150_pt1 | contig 11016 bp, 7 predicted proteins | sample DeeMarSeWOR28_12_FD_187461 | JGI IMG/M metagenome (GOLD analysis project Ga0209536, IMG submission 187461) | Marine sediment microbial communities from White Oak River estuary, North Carolina - WOR-2-8_12 (SPAdes) (version 2) | ecosystem: Environmental > Aquatic > Marine > Intertidal zone >... | reverse complement strand
CCAGAAGGTTTGGAACATGTAAGCGAAGAAACCGTCAAACAGCAGATCAAGAACGCACGACATTCACGTTATATCTTGACCCGTGATATATCAGGCCAAGACCAAGATACATCGCAAGATGTTCCGCTGCTGGAAGCCACCATGCCCCAATCCAACATACCTGTTATTGCTCAGTCTGCCCAGTATTCAGGTTATTTCAACATCATTCCTGATCCCGATGGCATGTGTCGTTGGATCAATTTGATTGTTCGGTGTCGAGGAAAACTGTACGCCCCCCTTTCTTTGCAAGCCCTTCGTGCCTATACGAATCGGACTCCCACGGTCATCATGGATGGGTGGGTAGTTGCAGGAATAGAAATAGGCAGACAACTCCCAATACCTACAGAGGAATCTGGTGCATTCCTCGTGAACTATCGGGGTGGTCCCAAGACCTTTCCGCATATATCCATCACAGATATCCTGAACCGCAGGGTACCTCCAGAAACCTTCAAGGACAAAATCGTTCTGGTTGGCGCCACGGCTATCGGTATATACGACATAAGGGCCACACCTTTTTCCAGCATATACCCGGGCCCCGAGATTCATGCAACCGTTATCGACAGTATCCTGCATCATGATTTTCTCTACCGTCCAAACTGGGCAAAATCCTTTGACCTGGCGGCGATAATCCTTATTGGCGTCGCCCTTGGATTGCTGCTTCCGCGCCTCCGGGCGTTGTCCGGGGCTGTCGTTGCGATTGGGCTGCTTATCATCTACATTATCCTGTGCCAGTATCTCTTCAACCATCTGGGTGCATGGCTGAACATCGTGTATCCCGCACTTGTCCTCATCCTTACCTATATTTCCCTGACACTTTATAAGTACCTCACCGAAGAGAGACAGAAAAAGTTCATCAGGGACGCATTTAGCACCTACCTCGCACCCAGTGTCGTCTCACAGATTATTCAGTCTCCTGAAAAGCTTGTTTTGGGGGGAGAAGATCGCGTCATAACAGCGTTCTTCTCAGACGTTCAGGGTTTTACGTCGATCTCCGAAAAGTTGACCCCAACCGAACTCGTAGAATTACTGAACGAATTCCTTACAGAAATGACAGACCTTATCTTCGGTCATGAGGGGACTGTGGATAAGTTTGAAGGGGACGCCATTATCGCCTTCTTTGGTGCTCCAAACATCCTGGAAGACCATGCAGCCAGGGCCTGCAAAGCGTGTATTGACATGCAGAAAAGGCTTGTTGAACTGCGGGCTAAGTGGAAGGCGGAAAACCGACCTGAATTGAAAATGCGAATCGGTCTCAGCACCGGTTCCGCTGTTGTCGGGAATATGGGGTCCAAGAACCGGATGGATTATACCATGATGGGGAATACTGTTAACACAGCATCAAGGCTGGAGGGCGTGAACAAGGTGTATGGCACGTATACGATCATCAGCGACTCGACTTACATACCAGCCAAGGACGAGATCTTTGTTCGGGAATTGGACACGGTTCATGTGGTGGGCAAAGTAGAACCTGTGGGAATCTACGAGCTGCTCGGCTACCCGGGAGAAATCGATGCGGAGCTAAGATCGGTGGTGGAGCGGTACTCACAGGGTTTGGGGGCTTACAGGAACCAGAGCTGGGACGAGGCCATCGCACACTTCTCTGCAGCCCTGTTGACTGATTCACTCGATGGACCAAGTCAAACCATGCTGAACCGCTGCAGATACTTCAAAATCAATCCGCCAGACAAGGACTGGGATGGGGCCTTCACCCTGACTACCAAGTAAAATGACGGCAGCAGTAAGCGATTAACAATGATCATAAGGACTATTGAAACCATAGGCCGGCCCATTATCCGCTTCATCGAACAGTTCGGCGTGGTCATGTTTCTTTTCCTGGCCACCCTTACGTGGATGGTGAGGCCTCCGTTACGCCTTCGTGCTATCTTCAAGCAGATGGAGTTTGTTGGTGTCAACTCGTTGGTCGTCGTTATCTTGACAGGGGCTTTCACGGGTGCAGTTTTGGCTCTTCAAGCCTATCACGGGTTTCGATTGTTCAGTGCAGAGAGTCTTGTCGGATCTACAGTGGGACTTGCCATGACACGTGAGCTTGGGCCGGTTCTGACCTCCTTGATGGTTACAGGGCGGGCCGGTTCTGCCATGGCGGCAGAGCTCGGTACCATGCGGGTCACTGAGCAGATCGATGCCCTCTATACTATGGCGGCCAATCCGATCAAGTATCTTGTAGTGCCGAGAGTTGTTGCTGGGGTGCTCATGCTGCCGGTGCTTACCATTATTGCCGATTTTGTGGGTATTATCGGGGGATATGTTGTCGGCGTCGGACTCCTTGAGATCAATTCCGGAATTTACGTGGCCAAGATGATCGAAATCGTGGAACTGGAAGACATTTTCAATGGACTTGTCAAGTCCGCCTGCTTTGGACTCATTTTGTCGCTGGTTGGCTGCTACAAGGGCTTTTACACAACGGGTGGGGCCCAGGGAGTAGGAAGGGCTACCACCCAGGCTGTAGTTATCGCCTCAGTTTCCATCTTGATCAGTGACTATTTTCTGACGGCAGCAATGTTTTGAAATGGCTTTGTTATGACTCTTGGCTGTTCACCAATAGCTAGCGCAAAGAAATAAAGATGTATGTGAGAAATTGCCCTCATATCTTTCACCAACAGCCAATAGCTGACGGCAGAAAGTAAAGACGGAATGTTGTTGTATGACACAAGACGCATCTTCCCCTATCATTGAGTTGGTCAATGTCCACAAATCATTCAAAGGACAGAAGGTGTTGGACGGTCTGAACCTTCGGATTGACGCCGGTCAAATCACAGTGATCATCGGTCAAAGCGGCGGAGGAAAAAGCGTTCTCTTGAAACACATCATTGGCCTCATAAGGCCAGATGAGGGACAGGTCCTCTTTGAAGGTTTTGACACCTGCCGACTCAACGATAGACAGCTGAACGAGGTACGAAAAAATTTCGGCATGCTTTTTCAGAGTGCCGCCCTCTTTGATTCAATGACCGTGGGAGAGAACGTAGCCTTTCCACTCCGTGAGCATACCCGGTTAAGCGAACATGAGATGTCCGAAATTGTTGAACACAAGCTTCGCCAGGTAGGTCTCAGAGATGTTTCACACAAGATGCCTTCAGAACTGAGCGGTGGTATGCGAAAGCGGGTCGGCCTGGCACGCGCCTTGGCTCTTGAACCCAAGATTATCCTATTTGATGAGCCCACCACTGGGCTCGATCCAATCACGGCCGACGCTATTGACCGTCTTATTGTCGACACCCAACAGCATACAAAGGCCACATGTGTCGTGATCAGTCACGATATCGAATCGACGTTTAAGATTGCCGATACGGTGGCAATGCTGTATCATGGAAAGATTATAGAGATTGGCAAACCCGACGCTTTTAAGTCGTCTGACAATTTGGTATTGCAGCAGTTCATCCAGGGAAAAGCAGAGGGGCCCATACAGCTGGTATAGTCGCTGACGGTATGATGACCGTTTCAAATGGACGGGACATTGTCAAGTCATTCGCATAGAAGCTCTACCGCTAGTACTTAAGAAATGACTATGACTAAATTTAGCGTTGAGGCAAAGGTAGGATTCTTCGTAATTATCGGAATCATGATTCTAGCATATATGTCCATGAGAGCAGGCAAGTTTGAATATGCCGGAGACAAGGGCTATGAGATATATGCCCACTTTGATTCTGCTGAAGGTATTGTCAAGGGTGCACCTGTGGAAGTTGCGGGGGTTGAGGTAGGCCGGGTTAAGGGTATTACCTTAGAAGCCGGCAAGGCAAAGCTGGTTCTCCAGATTAATCCTCAGGTTCAGATTGGCGGGGACGCAGAAGCGATTATCCGCAGCAAGGGCGTACTCGGGGATAAGTATGTTGAAATTGACCTGGGTTCTCCTGAGACATCGCCTATTGGGCCCGGAGGTCGAATCTGGCATACCCAGTCACCTGCAAATATCGACACCCTTTTGAAACAGTTAAGCTCTATTGGAAAAGATCTTGGAGAAATCACTCACTCCATATCAGGGGTCTTGGGCGGCCAAGAGGGTGAAGCATCTCTGCGGATCATCATGGACAACATGCGAGAATTGACCGTTACCCTGAACGAAACCGTTCAGAAAAACAACGAAAATATCAATCGCATGCTTGACAACCTTGCCGTGTTCTCCAGGGATCTTAAAGAGATGAGTGGAACCAACAAAGAGGCGGTGGGTGAGATCGTAGCCAATTTCAGACAGGCTTCTGACGGGCTTCGCGAAACGCTCGTAGCACTTAACGAAATCACGGAAAAGGTCAACAAGGGAGAGGGCACCATAGGCAAGCTGATACACGACGAGGAAACCGTAAAAAGCCTCAATGAAACCCTAGCTGCCTTAAAGGAGATCACGGAAAAAATCAACCAGGGTGAAGGTACCATCGGAAGGCTCGTGAAAGAAGATGAGACCGTGGACAACTTGAATGAGACCCTGACCGGGATCAGTGACTACCTGCAAACGCAAGAAAGGTTTCGGACTTATTTGGACTATCGGGGAGAATATCTTTTCGAAAGCGAAGACGTTAAATCCTACCTTTCCTTGCGGATTCAGCCCAAAGAGGATAAATACTATCTACTCGGAATCGTGGACGACCCTGCCGGAGACAAGAGCACCAGTGAAACGACGACTACCGTCAATGGAGTCTCCACTACAGTTTACAAAGAGAAGATTGACAAAGATGATTTCAAATTCTCTGCTCAGATTGCAAAACGTTACTATGACCTTGGATTGCGAGGAGGGATTTTTGAATCAACCGGAGGAGTTGCGGCTGATTACTACTTATTTGACGACCGTCTTGTCCTTTCACTCGAGGCCTTTGATTTTGATGCAGATGAAGATCCCCACCTGAAATTCAAGTTGGACTTCACGCCACTTCAGTATCTATACCTGACAGCCGGTTATGATGATTTCCTTAGCGATGAAGACAATGAATCCTTCTTCATCGGCGCCGGACTGTTCTTTTCAGATGAAGATATCAAATCACTGATTTCTAATGCACCGATTCCAAGATAGGTACTTGTCAAGCAATTTGCCTGTTCCCCGCGATCTGAGTGGCCACAAAGCAGGCCTAAACGCCACATGAAGCGCTTGGTTGAATACTATGAGAAGCCTGGGCCACAAAACACCCAGGCGTGTATGGATATCCTTTGTCAATTGGTTGACGATGAAGAATATGAGGATGTCGTGGTGGCATCTACCTCGGGTGAGACAGGTGTAACAGCAGCCCGAAGGCTGCAGGGCAAAGGTGTCAACCTTGTCATTGTGGCCCACTCCACCGGCTTCTTGGGACCCAACCAGGACCAGTTCTCAGATGATCTCTATCAGGAGATAACCTCGCTGGGTGGTCGTGTTTACAAAGGGACGATACTCACCCATTCGATTGAAACAGCCCTGGCCAAGGAGTTTTCAGGCTGCTATCCAACCTTGCTTGTTGCCAACACCTTGAGGCGGTTTGGCCAAGGAATCAAGGTGTGCTGTGAAATTGTGATGGAAGCCGTAGATGGGGGGCTTGTTGCCGAAGGCCGAGAGGTCGTAGCTCTGGCAGGCACGGCCAAGGGGGCGGATACAGTAGCCGTTATAAAATCCGCGGCCTCCAAAAGATTTCTGGACCTCTACGTGTCTCAAATCATAGCCAAACCAAGACAACCCAAGTGATTACCTCAATACATCTGAGGACAAGACCTGTCGCACAGTGGTGAAGGGCGTGACAAGTGCCCCCAGCCGGAATCGCAAATTACTACTATAGAGCAGAAAGAATGGACCCAAGAGATATCGAGCAAATAAAACCTTTTCAACTCGTCAAGTATTTTACTTTTACCAGCCTTATTGTAATCCTTTTGGGCTCCTTGATCCTGTCTATGGTGATTGCCCGCAGGGCAGAAACTGTCCTCTTAAAAAAGAGTGAAGATTATGCCCTGCTGATGGCAGACAACCTCAACCATCAGGTTTTCCTCCAGTTCATTGTTCCTGCGGCTCTTCAGTTTGGCCAAGTCATTCAACTACGCAACAAGGTCCTTTTTGACCGTCTTGACCAAGTAGTAAAGAACACACTTCACAGCTTCAGCGTCGAGACGGTTAACATATTTGATCGTAAAGAGAATGTGATCTTCTATAGCTTTGATCAAGAACTCTTAGGGAAGAAAGACCTGGGCGGGATTGACTATCAGCAGGCCCTCCTTGGCGAATCGCGCTCCAAGTTGATTCGCAGGGGAGGATTCTGGAGCATATTGTTCGGAGCCCCAAGAGAGATCAAGCTGAGAACTTACGTTCCTCTGAGAGCTGAAAAACCTCTGTCAAATATCGAGGGGCCAATCCTCGGGGTATTCGAAATTGTTCAGGACATATCTGAGGATTACCAGACAATTACTGATTTTAAGTACAGGATTATTATCACCTCTGCCGTCATTATGAGCCTTCTGATTCTTATCCTTTGGTATGTCGTCAAAAGGGGGGAACAGATTCTTGAAAAGCGGGCTCGGGAGCGACTCCTTTTGAAGGAAAAGCTGGCTAATGCGCAACGGTTGGCAAGTCTTGGTGAAATGGTGGCGGGCATCTCCCATGAAATCCGTAACCCCCTAGGAATTATTACTAGTACCGCAGAACTCCTGAAGCAGAAGTTGGCTCGAACGGGTCCTGAAGTCGAGCTTGCAGATGTAGTCATGCAGGAGGCCAACCGCCTCAACAGTATTGTAACCGATTTCCTGAATTTTGCCCGACCCCAAACACCCAATTTCGTGCCGATTAAAATAGACAAGGTCATCGAGAAAAACCTTAGCTTCCTTGCTCCGGGAATCACGAAGAACGGCTATCGGATCCACAAACGATTTGCTACCGATATCCCGGAAATACAGGCCGACCCGGGGCTGCTGTATCAGGCCTTTTTGAATATACTGATGAATGCCATGCAGGCCATGCCTGAAGGGGGAGACATATACATTGAGTTGTCTTCCAGGAAACACATTCTGACCATTCTTTTTACGGATGACGGACCCGGGATTCCGGATGAAACCTTAAGCAGGATCTGGGAGCCTTTTTTTACCTCAAAGGACAAAGGGAGTGGCCTAGGCCTTCCAATCGTTAAGAAGATCATAGAAGGACACGGCGGTATTGTGGAGGTCGACAATCTCCCAGAGAAAGGGGTTCAGGTAACGGTCACGCTGCCGGCGGATCGCTATGCCTGAACAAGAGACGAAGTTGTTGCTGTAGAACCCAAAGAGTAGCATCATGATCTCACGGGATGAGCACTCTAAGTCCCGTTACAGTGATACTGTAGTCATTCTCAAAAATACGTTCCGATTGATCTTTGGTGGTTGTCAAGAACACGGTCAGTTTACGGCAATCCTTCTAAGGAGGCCGGGCGTATCTCTTTTTGTGTCAACGACCGCCTGCTACTTGTGACTGGTTCAAGACGGAACATATTTTTGAGAATTGATATAAGCTTTGGGCCTTGGACCCACCCTTATGAGGTGGGCTATGTCGAACAGGAATAGACGGATGGAAACAATTCTTATTGTGGATGACGAGAAAAATTACCTTCTGGTTTTGAGTACGTTTCTGTCGGGGGAGGGGTATGAAACAGTGACGGCTGGCACAGCCCAACAGGCCCTTGAAATTGTGGAGACCACCGACCTCGATCTAGTCCTCACAGATATGAAGATGCCGTCTATGGACGGCATAGAACTTCTCAGGCGAATCAAGGAAAAAGATCCAAATTTGCCTGTGGTGATGATGACAGCATACGGAACGGTTGAAAAGGCGGTTGAGGCGATGCAGCTGGGTGCCTTCAATTTTATCCTGAAGCCTTTTCAGAATGAAACGCTCAATCAGATCATACGCAATGCGGTCAGGACATACAGGGTCCTGAAGGAGAACCGACAGCTCGTAGAGGCCCTGGAAGGCCGCTATCGTTTTGACAATATCATTGGCAAGAGCAAGCCCATGCTTGATGTATTCGACATTATCCAGAAAGTCGCTCACACCAAAGCCACGGTGCTGATCACCGGTGAGAGTGGCAGTGGGAAAGAACTGATCGCCAAGGCGCTTCATTTCAACAGTCCGCGCCGCAAGAAGCCCTTTGTGGCTGTCAGTTGTGCAGCTCTCTCAGAGACTCTTCTGGAAAGTGAGCTTTTCGGTCACGAGAGGGGGGCGTTCACGGGAGCGACTGCCATGAGGAAGGGTCGGTTTGAACTCGCGGATGGAGGGACACTGTTTTTGGATGAAATTGGTGACGTACCGACTTCTGTACAGGTAAAGCTCCTGCGGGTACTTGAAGAAATGACCTTTGAGCGGGTTGGTGGCACCAAGACCATTACTGCCGATATCCGCCTGGTTGCAGCGACCAACAAGGACCTCAGGAGAGAGGTGGAAAAGCACAGCTTCCGAGAAGACCTCTATTTTCGCCTGAACGTGGTTCACATTAAATTGCCTCCCCTCAGGGAACGGCGCGAAGACATCCCGATTCTTGCAACGCACTTTCTAAACAAATATACGAAGGATGTGGGCAGGGAGGAAATGACTATTTCCCCTGAAGCTATGCGCTTTCTTTGTAATCACCGCTGGTCCGGGAATGTCCGGGAATTTGAGCATGCGATTGAGAGAGGTGTACTGTTGGCTGAAGGCAATGAGATAACCCTGGACGCCTTGCCCAAGGACCTTGTCGGCTTTGCCGACCTTGAGACGCCAATCAACTGGGAAGACTTGTCCAATCTTCCAGAAACCCTGGACAGCATAGAAAAGAGGTTGATTCAAAAAGCCCTTTCTATGTCAAATAATGTACAGGCTCGTGCAGCCAAACTCCTTGGTGTCACTCCTTCCAACCTCCAATATCGGCTAAAGAAGCACAATCTATAAAACGGCTGCTGTCTGGCATTGGCTGTCGCTTTGCCACTATGGCTGTAATTTCTTATGGTTAGACCGAAGAAAGCAACGCCCTGCGTTGCCATACAAAAATTTGAATGTTGACTTATCACTCATAATATCAATTGATTAGGGCTGTTTGGGTTGGTTTTGATGAAGATTTTTCATGTGGGATATTTTTATACAATATCAACGGGTTAACGGGTGGTCCGGCTTGGTGCATACAGAAATTTGTATGAATGAATCAGCGATTCGCAGTTGGGGTGGCAAGTTTTTGGAGAAGCCTGGGTCTGAACGTGTCGACCCGCCAGATTTTTGCGTGGTATTATTCGCAACAAAATAAGGCCATTATAGATCTTTGTTCTTCCGCGGGATGATCTACGTTAGGAAATCTTCTTTCAAACATCTTCGGTCCACATGTTGGCATTATAGTTGCAAGAATTAATTTACAAGGCTGACGAAGAGATCTCTTCATCGGCTTTCCTCCTGTTAAAGGCTAATCGCAATGGTGCGGTTAGCCTTTGCTTTTTGAGAACCACATATCCCCATAACATCTCCAACTAAAAAGGCCGCCTGACTCGGCAGCCTTCTTGACGAAACTCCTCCTTCGCTTCTGAGACAAATATATTAACGCCATGAACACGGCATACGGACTACCCTCTGCCGGTTGAAAATGGAGCCGCGGATAGACAGAGGGTGTCGTCGAATGTGGGGTTATTCCCCTAAGCCTATTCCCATTGGGCCCATAGCTCCACACCCCAGCCAGGGCAAAGGCCCAGCGCTCTGCGGAGACCAGTTATCAGTCTATCTGGCCCAGGGGTCTGGCAAAGGTGAAATAGGCGGGGTCTGCAATCAGTTTATCGAAAGCCTTGCCAGCGCTCCCGGTGGGCGCGCTGAAAGGGATCGAGGCAACAAAGAAGACCACGCCGACCGCGGTGGCCACAATCCCCAGTGGCCTGAGGAAAACAAAGTCCGCCATCATGCTCTCCGCGCTCGCCTCATCTTGTACTTTCAGGTCTTGGGCAAAGGCTGAAAACCCTGTTGTCGTGCAAACCAGAACCATCACCAGAACAAAAACCAGCGACCTTCTTGTCCATCCGTGCTTCATCCTACCCTCCTTACATGGTCGGTTCCTGCTTCAGTAAATCATTAAGCTTGTCATCCGGGGCCCTATTCAATTGTTTGGAATCTATCACAGAATTGTCAGGTTGACCAACTATTTTTGCATGCCGGCACATCTCTTTACCTTTAGGTCATTCTGATAGGGTCAAGCAATTTATTCAATTGGGCTTCCGGCAGGATTTTTTGCCTCCTGGCTACCCCTCGAATTGTCTGCCCTGTTTCATACGCCTCCTTGGCGATCTTGGCAGCCTCTTCAAATCCTATGACCGGGGCAAGCGCTGTACTCATGGCTAGACTATTTTCTATAAACCCCCTGCACCTCTCTTCATTGGCCGTGACGCCATCAATGCATTTTTCGGCAAAAAGTCTTGCTGCAGCACTCAAGAGTCGAATGGATTCCAGTAGATTGTGTACCACCACAGGGAGCATACCGCTCAGCTCGAAATTCCCAATTTGGCCGCCGATGGTTACCGCTGTGTCATTTCCGATGACGTGGGCAGCAACCTGAATGACTGATTCCGGGATTACGGGATTCACCTTACCCGGCATCATAGAGGAACCAGGCTGTAAAGCCGGGACATTGATCTCTCCTATGCCACACCTGGGACCCGACGACAGCCACCGGATGTTGTTTGCAATCTTCATCAGGCTGACTCCAACTGTTTTTAGGGCTCCGCTTGTTTCCACAGCGGCCTCGTGGTTGGCCTGTGCCTCAAAATGATTCCTTGTTTCTCTGAATGCCCACCCGGTCTCCTGCGAAATCAAATCAATGACCCTGGAAGCAAATTCCGGATGGGTGTTCAGCCCTGTCCCAACCGCTGTCCCGCCAAGGGCAAGCCGTGAAAGGGAATCCCTTACATTCTTCACTCTTCTGATGCCAAGTCTAACTTGTTCAGCGTAACCACTGAACTCCTGTCCCAACCGAATGGGCACTGCATCCTGGAGATGGGTTCGACCAATCTTGACAATGTTGGCAAAAGCCCGCGATTTTTCGC
>Ga0209536_100015149_pt1 | contig 11016 bp, 8 predicted proteins | sample DeeMarSeWOR28_12_FD_187461 | JGI IMG/M metagenome (GOLD analysis project Ga0209536, IMG submission 187461) | Marine sediment microbial communities from White Oak River estuary, North Carolina - WOR-2-8_12 (SPAdes) (version 2) | ecosystem: Environmental > Aquatic > Marine > Intertidal zone >... | reverse complement strand
TTTCTGGGCAAATAAAGATCTACACGATATCATCGTTAAGACAATTCCGCTTGGAAGAATTGCCGAGCCTATCGATATCGCCCACCCGGTCCTTTTTCTGTGCTCGGAAGGTTCGAATTTTATTACCGGTCAAATCCTGATGGTGGACGGGGGTGCCAGTGCGGTATGAACATTGTAAAAAGGCCAAATATTTTTAAAGTCGTTTTAGCAGTTTATCTTTTTCTTTTTTTGCGAGATACCTCCAGCGACCCGGGGGTAAGCCGCCAAGCTTGATATTTGCAACTCGAATCCGCTTTAAATCTGTAACCTGGTTCCCCAATTTTCGAATCATCCGCCTGATTTGCCTATTTTTTCCTTCCTGCAAGACAATCAGAAAGCATCGAGAGGATATCCGTTTGACGCGGGCCGGTCGCGTTTTGGTCCCCATCATGGGCAAACCTTGAGCAAGTTTTCGAAGAACGCCCTCAGGCAACGGCTTGGCCACCGTCACTTCATACTCCTTCTCGTGGTCAAATGATGGATGGGTAAGTCGGAAATGCAAATGACCGTCATTGGTCAAAAGCAAAAGCCCCGTTGAGTCCTTATCCAGCCTGCCAACCGGGTAAACCCTTTCGGAAATATCCAAAAGATCCAGTACCGTTTTATGGCCCTTTTGATAACAGCTGGAAACATAATCTTTGGGCTTATTCAGCGCAATATAGATAGGTGCAGAATTTACCGAAACGGGCTGGCCGTCTAGCTCAACAAAATCCTTATCCGAATCAACTTTTGTGCCGAGCTCAGATACGCTCAGGCCATTAACCTTCACCCGTCCCTCTTTGATAAATATCTCGCCTTTGCGCCGGGAACACATCCCCGCGCTGGATAAAAATTTTTGCAACCGCATCTCGGTCATACGTCAGATTTTTTAATTCATTAAAAGATTGATCGGCAAACTGTGCAAATGTCTATTGGCAAGGCGTACCTGAAGGCAAAGGGCATGGCGCATAGCGCTTGAAGAAAATAAAATTCTTTATTTTGAGCAAAACCCCTTTGCTATAGACGCTATGCCCTATTAAGAACGGTATGCGGCATTGATCTTCACATAATCAATTGAAAAATCACAGGTCAACACCGATGCCAGGCCATTGCCGGTTTTTAAATCAATTGTTAAAACAAACTCAGATTGCTTCAGGATCTTGGTGGCTTCAGCTTCCGCCTTTTTACCGCAACCCATGCCGTTGCGCACCATCAATACATCTGCAAAGTAGACGTCAATCGCATCCGGTTTAATCGGCACACCGGACCTGCCGGCTGCTGCAAGGATTCTTCCCCAGTTGGCATCTTCGCCGAATAGCGCTGTTTTCAGCAGGTTGGAATGGGCAACTGTTTCGGCAACTTGCAAAGCATCATCATTTGATTTAGCGCCTTTAACCGCAATTTCGACAAGTTTGGTCGCGCCTTCCCCATCTTTTACGAGCTGTTTGGCCAAAGTCATCATGACTTCATCAAGAATTTCTTGAAATTGTTTTCTGGCAGCGCTTTTATTCAACGCAGTTCCGCACAAACCGTTTGCGATCAGCAAAGCGGTGTCATTTGTACTAGTATCACCATCAACGGTGATGCGGTTTAGCGTCCGGTCGGTTGATGCCAAAAGCATCTCTTTGAGCACCGGGGATTCTGCGGCCATATCGGTCATGACGAAACACAGCAAAGTAGCCATATCCGGCCGAATCATGCCGGATCCCTTGGCAATACCGGTCACCGTAAAGGTTTTCCCGTCCAGGTTTCCTTTCCGGCTGACGATTTTAGGCACCGTATCGGTGGTCATGATGGCCTCGGCAAAATCAAATAACCGGTCTGCATCAAGAGCCTTGACCAGGCCCGGAAGCGCCTTTTTAATCTTATCAACAGGGAGCGGTTCCCCGATAACTCCGGTGGAAGCCACCAGCACCTGTTCTTCCGGCAATTCGAGCTCTTGCGCGGTCCAGCGCGCCGTTAAAATGGCATCCCGAATCCCTTCTTCTCCCGTGCAGCAATTCGCATTGCCGCTGTTTGCAATGACAGCCTGGCAGGTACCTGAAACGATGCGCTGCATATCCAGGATGACCGGTGCGGCTTTGACCTGATTGCGGGTAAAAACGCCGGCCACATTGGCGATTGTTTCAGAATAAATGAGAGCCAGGTCTTTTCGACCATTCTTTTTTAATCCGGAAGCGACTCCGGCAAATTTAAAACCCGGGCACATACTCTCCTCACAATTAATCGATGTTTACAATTTGACCAAAAGCACTCAAAACAAAATGCGCCTCATCATATAAAAAAACAACCGGGTTGTCCATATGGATAAACCGGCGGTTTGAAACCGCCTGCCAGATGCAGCTAATGTTTGACAGCCCGATCTCATTTCGCTACCCTGCTCTTTATCTAAAAAAAAGGCGCCATCGCGACGATGAGCGATTAAAAAAACCAGATGGTTTTAAATAATCTTTTCCCGGTATTTGCGCTGCTGTTTTTCGGTCATCTGCTTAAACGCTTCGGTTTTACGCATGATGTTTTTTTAAAAACAGCGGATAAACTGATATATTATATTTTTTTCCCTGCGCTGCTTTTTTGGAAGATTGGAGCGACCGCCGCGGATCGCATCGGCGATCCCGGGCTATACAAGGCAACGGTATGTGCGGTGGCCAGCATTTATATGCTGAGCAGTCTTTACATTAAAATCTCAAGGATAACTTCCTATCAGGCCGGCTCCTTCTCACAAAGCTGTTATCGCTTTAATACTTACATCGGAATGGCCGTTGTGCTCAATGCCCTGGGAGAAGACGGAACTCGTTATTTTAGCATCTTAATTGGTTTGATCATCCCGATAATCAATATTTTTGCTGTTACGACTTTATCTTGGCATGCCGGAAAAAAAGTCGCGCTGCCGCGACGGGTGATGTTGACTGTCAAAGCGCTGGCTTCGAATCCATTGATCATCGCCTGCTTCGCCGGCATGGTTTATTCAAAAACGATTGGCGTATTTCCGGTATTTATTGATAGCACCTTTCGGCTGGCCTCGTCCATTACACTGCCGTTAGCGCTGTTTTCCATCGGAGGCGCCTTGACGGCGGGCGGCGTTAGGAGTTATTTTAAATTATCAATCGTCGCCTGCATGTTCAAACTGGTGATCCTTCCAGTGGTTGGATATTATTTTTTAACTGTTTTTGATGTCACAGGGATTTCTTTTAAGGTCGGCATGATCTATTTTGCGCTGCCGACCTCAACCGCATTATACATTTTATCTTCCCAGCTCAGCAGCGATACCCAGCTGGCATCAGCAGCAATAGCGCTTTCAACGATATTGTCGTTTATCTCATTATCGGTGGCTTTGCTGATTTAACAGGCAAGGCATAAGGTCCGACATTGATCAAAAACTTTAAGCTGATTATCGAATACGACGGGAGCCGATATCACGGCTGGCAGCGTCAGAAAGAAGACCCCACTGTTCAGGGAGAAATTGAAAAAGCGCTGAAAGAGATGACTTCAAAGGCAGTGACGGTAATCGGATCAGGACGCACCGACGCCGGGGTTCACGCCGAAGGTCAGGTGGCCAATTTTAAATGCGAGACCCGCTTGGCACCCGAAGCGCTGATCAACGGCCTCAACAGCTTATTGGCACCAGATATTGTTATCAGGGCTTGCGAACAGGTGAGCGCATCCTTTCATGCCCGTTATCATGCGAAAAGCAAAATCTATCATTATAAGATTTTAAACCGCCCCATACCGGCTGCCATCGGTCGGCAGTATTCGTGGTTCATTCGCCAAGCGCTGGATCAAGATGCCATGCGGGCGGCTATCTCAAACATCATCGGCCGCCGTGATTTCAAAGCATTTGAAGCAACCGGCAGTCCAAGACAGCGCACGATTCGGCATGTTTTTTCAGCAGATCTCAGCGAACAACAAGGCGGGCTATTGATCTTTCATATCGAAGCCGATGGATTTTTACGGTGTATGGTTCGTAATATTGTGGGAACGCTGGTGGACGTGGGAAGGAAAAAATTAGCAGCAGCTGATCTTAAACGTATTTTAGATTCCAAAGATCGCTCCCAGGCCGGTGCGACGGCACCGGCACACGGTCTTACCCTCATAAAAGTCAACTATTAAAAACAAGTTGATGCAACCGCTATCCAATGGTATAGAAGGCGGCTGTCAGACTTGATGGTTAACCTTAAGACATCACCATAAAAAAGATAAAAGGATTCGCAAAATGACGGATTTTAAAAAACTGAGCGAACAGGAATGTCGAAAAATTAAGGAAGACTTGCTGCAGCGTTATCGTGAGTTTCAATCACGACGGCTCACGCTGGACATGACGCGGGGAAAACCCTGCTCCGAGCAACTGGACCTGTCGCTTGGAATGCTGGATGGCGATATCGGTAAAGCCTATTTGGCCCAAAATGGTCTGGATTGCCGCAATTACGGCGGACTCGATGGCATTCCTGCAGCAAAGTCGCTATTTGCCGCATACATGCAAGTTGAACCCGATGAATTGATCCTTGGAGGAAATTCAAGCCTCAATATGATGCATGACACCATTCTGCGTGGCATGGTAAAAGGCATGATGAACGGTGCGACTCCCTGGAGTCAACTTCCAAAGGTTAAGTTTCTGTGCCCCAGCCCCGGATACGACCGTCATTTTTTTATTTGTGAATATCTGGGCATTGAAATGATTCCGGTGGACATGCTCGAAGATGGCCCTGATATGGATCAAATTGAGGAGTTTGTGGCCGGAGACGAACTGATCAAAGGCATATGGTGCGTTCCGCAATATAGTAACCCAACCGGAGTGGTCTATTCCGATAATGTGGTCGAACGTCTGGCGAATATGCAGGTCCGCGCAAAAGACTTTCGCATCTTCTGGGATAATGCTTATGCCGTGCATCATCTGGTGGACAAACCCAGGCCTTTGAAAAACATTCTGGTTGCTTGCAAGGAGGCCGGCAACCCGGAGAGAGCGCTTATGTTCGGATCGACTTCAAAAATCTCCTTTGCCGGTGCCGGCTTGGCGATGATGGCCGGCAGTCAAATAAATATGGAATGGATTAAAAATCAAATGGCCTTTCAGACCATCGGTCCGGATAAACTGAACCAGTTGCGCCATGTGCTTTTTTTTAAAGATATCGAAGGAATCATGGCGCATATGAAAAAACACGCCGCGATTCTAAAACCAAAGTTTGATGCCGTCCAAGACATTCTGGAAAGAGAACTGGAAGGAAAAAATATCGCTCGCTTGAGCAAACCGCAGGGTGGCTATTTTGTGAGCATTGACACCATGGAAGGCTGTGCCGGCGCAGTCGTGAAAAAGGCCGCTGATGCTGGTGTGAAGCTGACACCGGCTGGATCTACCTACCCGTACAAGAATGACCCGCTGGACCGAAATATACGGATAGCCCCCTCTTTTCCGCCATTAGAAAATGTTCAAGCAGCAATGGAATTGGTCGCTATCTGCATTCAAATCGTCAGCATTGATAAAATTTCAGCGTAAAGATGCATTTTTAAGATGGGTTAAAGCAAAAGCCCCGCTTTTGACAAAGACGGGGCTTTTACTTAAAAAAATAAACCAGCTTATCTGCCTCTTCGTTTGGATGCTTTAAGCGGGTTAATTTTTGTTGTTTCTTTAACCGATTCAGCAGCCACGTGGGTGGCCAGGTTACAGCGTCCGCTTTTCCATTTAACGGAAGGATCCGGGCAGGCGGTGCAGTACCATCCGGATGAAAATTCGGCGCCGCGATCGCAGCCCTTGCATTGCTCGACGATCTGGTTACAGATACCACCCTTGTAAGAGCACCCTTTCGCGGTCATGAAGGCGCACTGCGTGTCTTTTTTAATTGTTGCGCAAAGCATTGGAATCACCCCCTTTTAGCGCTTGATAGTAAAAAAAAAGATTGCCAAATAACAGCAATATTTATGCCATTTAGATTATCCACAAAAAAAGATCCCGGAATATAATGGGGCGAAAGTTGCTTGTCAATAAAAAATTCAAAAAAAATTGTACCAGTTGTGATAAGATAGCTGAGAATATGGCAAAGCATGAGGGGCTATACTAACTTTAACATTTAATTTGAGGAGATCATGGATTCCGCATCTATAACTAACGATATACCCTCCCTGGGTAAGGCCAAAATACCCTCACCGATTCAAAATCGGGCCAAGGGCGACAACGGCTATACTTTCGTGTCAGATAATGAGCGCGTGGTGCTTGATGTCCAGGAACTGAGTTTGGTCCAGCAAATTAAGCAAGGACAAAGGCCGGATTGTTTTGAACTGGCAGGCCCCAGGGACAACATTTTTTTTGACCCCAGTAAATTGCGCTGCGCACTAGTCACATGTGGCGGATTGTGCCCTGGGTTAAACGATATTATCCGTTCGATCGTATTAGAGCTTCACTGGGGCTATGGAGTTCGAAGCATATATGGAATCCGCTACGGTCTCCAGGGATTTATACCCAAATTCGGCCATAACGTCATCGATTTGACCCCGGACTATGTCGTCAACATTCATGAAAGGGGCGGATCTGTTTTGGGTTCCTCCAGGGGTCCGCAAAAGGTGGACGAAATTGTTGATTGCTTGGAGCGCATGAATGTTGGCATTTTGTTTATGATCGGGGGAGACGGCACGCTGATGGCTGCCAACTATCTCGCAACCGATATCTCGAAAAGAAAATTGAAAATCGGTGTGGTTGGCGTTCCCAAAACCATTGACAATGATATTTACCTTGTATCCCGTTCGTTTGGTTTTGATACGGCTGTGGATGTCGCCACTCGCGCAATTATGAGCGCACATAATGAAGCCGAAGGTTACCCCAACGGCATTGGTCTTTTAAAGCTGATGGGTCGCCACTCAGGATTTATTGCAGCAACAGCCACGCTGGCTCAGCAAGATGTCAATTTTGTGTTAATCCCCGAAGTCGATTTCGATCTGGACGGACCCGATGGTTTACTATCAGCGCTGGAAGCGCGGCTTGCAAGCAGAGGTCATGCGGTTATTGTTGTCGCTGAAGGCGCAGGTCAGAAATTTTTCGAAAATGCAAAAACCGAACGGGATGCCTCCGGCAACATTAAACTCAGCGATATCGGGATCTATCTTAAAGAGTCGATCACATCTTATTTCCATGTAAAAGGAATCAACATTTCCATAAAATACATCGACCCGAGCTACATGATCAGAAGTCTGCCGGCCAACGCTAACGATCGCGTATTTTGCAATTTCTTGGGCCGCAATGCGGTGCATGCCGGTATGGCCGGCAAGACAAACCTGTTAATCGGGCACTGGAACAACAACTTTGTCCATGTGCCCATGAACCGGGTGGCCGGAAAACGCAAACAGATAGATCCGAAAGGCCGATTGTGGCGCAGCGCGCTGGAGGCAACCGGGCAGGGTTCTCTTCGGAATGATTAGAAGTGGTTTCAAAACCCCATCTAATGTCCGATAGCTGCGTTGCACGCCTCTTCAAAATGCTCACATACGCTCATGTATGCTGCGGTTTTTCATCGGCCTGCGCCTTGCTCTCGAACATGATCTGACGCTTTGAAACCACTTCTAGGGATAATTCCGCAAGTCCTTCTGATGCTGGCTTGCTCTGATATAAGCCATCTAAAATGCTTATAAACAAGTGAGCTAAAGTGAACTAAAGTTTGAAGTGCCAAGGTTAATGTGTCGCTGCGCTCGGTCTTTTTTAAATGACAGAATTACTCAACTTTAGGCATTTTAGCTCACTTTAGTCACTTGAGGCATTATTTTATCTTTATCAAACGAGGGTTATGAAACCCGTTATGGCTTTAATTCAATAAACTTCCTACCCTTGACCCTCAGAAGATGCAGCTGCTTTTGCGCTTCTCCATTCTCATCGAAATGGGTAGGCCCTGTAACTCCCGAGAAATCAGTCAGATTAAAAAGTTCATTTTTCAGCTCGCTTTTAAACCGAAGATCGGGTTTTATAAGCACACTGAATACCATCATGGCCGAATCATAGACCACCGCCTCAATAAATCCGGGTTTCTCCTCATAGGTCTCTTCAAATGCTTTGACGAAATCCTGAACGACCGGTTCCGAGCTTTCAGCAAAAAAACCATCAGGCATAATGGCGCCTTCAACATATGAAGTTGCCATTTTAATCAAGTCATCAGAATGCCATAGATTCGTGCCGAGAAGGTAGACATCCTTAATGTCATAAAAAGCCAGCTGCGGAATAATCAAACCTGCCGTCCTGGGTGAGTCCGGAATGAATATGGCATCAAAATCAACAATGGCCTCGGGCTCCTCTTCTTTTTTCTGTTCCTGATTTTGGCCGGTTTTTTCCCGTTCCTGTGGCTGCTCCGAATCACCCAGGGATAGCAGCTGACTGTCACCTCCATCATCAGCGCTGAGTTCTGCGACTTCTTTCAGATCCTCCGGAATTTCATAATACAGCCCAACAAGTTTTTTAATCGGATTCGCAAAATCGGTATTTTGCGGGTTGTAGGCTTCAAGGCCGACAACTTTCGCACCATGCTCAATTAGCCGATCCCAAAACAGATTCATGAATGTAATGCCGTAGGTTTCATTCGGATAGAGAATGGCAAACCGATTCAAACCCAGCGACAGGGTGGCGTAATCAACAAGGGCGTTTACCTGCATTTCAGGAGTAATAAAATTCCTAAAAACATAATCACCGATCGAGGTAATATTGTCTTTTTGAGTTAAGGTAATGATTGGAATTTTGCTTTTTTGCGCTTCTGTTGCGGCAACTTCAGCCGTAACAATGGGTCCGATTATGGCAGCCACCTGCTCGTCAATCAATTCCTGCATGGCAATTCGCGTTTGCTCCGGGCTGCCAGCTGAATCTTTAACAACAATATTCACCTGCGGGTCTTGTGTTTTAGAGCTAAAGCGATCCAGAGCAAGCTCAATGCCTTTCAAAGCCCGATAACCGACTGACTGATAGGGACCGCTAAGCGGCAGCAGACAACCGACTGTGTAACGACCAAGCAGTGCGCTTTCTTTGATCTGATTAATTAGGTCTTCGGCCAGGGAGGCATCTGGGTGCTCGGGGAATCGATCTAAAAAATTGCCCAAAGCAATCAGGGCCTCATTGTATTTTTCATGCATGGCATAGTCCAACCCCAACTGAAACATCAGATACCCCCGGGGCAACTCATTATCCACGTCCTCCAGCAGTTTCAAAATTTGTTCCGAATCCAGCTGAGCAATCACGGTTTTGAGTTTCTGGGTGATGGCTTCCTGTTCATAATCCGTGGCTCTTTGCTGGGCTTCTAGATAGTATTTGAAGGCATCAACAGGCAAACCGAGCGCCATGTAAGCATCACCCACCAGTGCATAGACTCTAAAGACGTGCGGCGCCGAATCGATGTTGCGCAAAACATCGGCTGCCTGATTAATAACGTCCACATACTTTTTTTCATGATAATAAGAAGACAGTATCTCCACCCAGGCATCCGGATAAAACGAACTGCCGGGGTATTCTGAGATTAGGCGCGAATATTCGCGGCGCGCCTCATCTTCGTTTCCCAAAATCGAATTGATTTTGCCGATTTTCATCAAGGCTGCCGGTGCCAGTGTTCGGTCCGGATACCTATTGAGGTATGCGCGATAGGCATCCAGAGCCTGCAGGTAGTACTGCGCTTCATACATATTCTCAGCGGCTATAAAAAGGTCTTCTTCAGCGCCGACCGCGACAGGCTCGGGAGGAACTGGAGGTTTAGGCACACATGCGTTGAAAACAATTAGAAAACATAAAAGAACAACGAAACGGTGGGTTTGCAAAGACAACGGCTTTTTCCTTAAATCGTAACGATAACCCCGATTGAGCTAAAATAATTTGGGAGTTATTGGTTATCTGTTATTGGTTAATCGCAAAAGAAGAATAAAACAAATATTTTATTTATATACCATCAATCAGCGAATTATCAAATACGACAATCATCAAATTTCCACCATCGCAAGGTTTCGGGTTCCTTGGTTTTGGCCGCTGGCTGCTGGCTCCTGGCCACTGGCTATTCGTTTTGGCAAGAGCTGCCAGCAGCCAGGCGCAAGAAGCCAGAAGCCTGAAACCCAAAAGCTGAAATTTGACACACGAAATTAAAATGAAATAAACCCGAACGTTGTAAAGACATTAAGAACACAACCTAATCATCGTCCCGATATCGGCGCTGCACGGCGCGCAGGATGTCGAGGCTGGAAAAAAATATTTCTACCAGTTCCGGATCAAAATGGCGGCCGGATTCGCTTTCGATCACGCCGAGCACTTTTGATTCATCCCAGGCCGCTTTATAAACGCGCACAGATGAAAGTGCATCGTAAACGTCGGCAAGCGCTACAATTCTTCCGTACAAAGGGATCTCCTCCTTTTTTTTGCCTTTCGGCTGACCGTCTGGTTTTTCAAAACCTTTCAGTACGTTGCCGCTTTGAGCGTCCACATGGCCTGGATAACCGTCGCCATCCCAGCGTTCGTGATGATTTAAAACAACCTGAGCTGCTGCTTCATCAAAATCTGACTGGCGATCGGAAAACAGTTTGGCTCCCAGGACGGTATGCTGTTTCATGATTTCATACTCTTCCTGGTCAAATCGACCGGGCTTTTTTAGGATCAGATCCGAAATGGCAATTTTGCCGACATCGTGAAGCATTGCTGCCATCCGCAGCATGTCTCGATGCTTGTCAGCCTCCGGTTGGCTGATATTTCGTCTTTTGGCCCATTTTTCATAAATTTCCACCGCATAACCGCCGACGCGGTTTACATGCGCACCGGTTTCTTTTGGATCTCGCATTTCAGCCATTCGAATCATTCGCAGCAGAATAGCACGGATCATTTGCGCACGTTCCAGTGCAACCGCAGCGATGCTCGCAAAATGAAGCATCATCTTCTCATCATTTGGAGAAAAGGCAATAACATTTTGGGCTTCATCCTGGGCATTAATAATTTGAAGAATACCGATGATATCCTCATTATGATTTTTAAGTGGAATTGTGAGAACCGAACGGGTGCCATAATGC
>Ga0209536_100015148_pt1 | contig 11016 bp, 12 predicted proteins | sample DeeMarSeWOR28_12_FD_187461 | JGI IMG/M metagenome (GOLD analysis project Ga0209536, IMG submission 187461) | Marine sediment microbial communities from White Oak River estuary, North Carolina - WOR-2-8_12 (SPAdes) (version 2) | ecosystem: Environmental > Aquatic > Marine > Intertidal zone >... | reverse complement strand
GGTCTATTCTCTAATTCCTGACTTTATCGAAGCCGGCGTTGAAGTGCTGAACCCGATCCAGACCACGGCCACGGGGATCGATCCGGTGCGCCTCGGTCATCGAGTCCAGCGCCTCGTCGAGTCTGTACCGAGCGGCCAGGTACTCGGCGTACCAGTGCAGAGCCACGGGATCGCGCGGATTGAGCTGGAGCGCATGGGTGAACGACCGCTCCGCCCCGTGCCAGTCCCAGTCGTAGTAGAACTGGACCGCCCCGAGTGACGTGTGCGCTTCCGGCAGCATCTCGTCGACGTCCAGCGCCTTCATTGCCGCCACCCGCGCCTTCGGAAACGCCTCCTGCGGCGGCAGGAACCTGTACCAGGCCTGCAGCGTGTACGAGTCCGCCAGGCCCGCGTACGCCAACGCGTAGTCGGGGTCCAAGCCGATTGCCCGCTCGAAGAACTCGATGCCCCGGTTCAACCCCGTACGGCGCCGCGACTTCTCCACGTAGCGGCCGCGCAGGTAGAGCTCGTACGCCTCGATGTTGTCGGTGTAACGCCTCACCGTGGGTGCCGGCTGCTCCACGCCCAGATGTCCCTTCAGGGTCGTCACTATCGCTGCGGCGATCTCGTCCTGGATCTCGAACACGTCCTTCATCTCGCGGTCGTAGCGCTCAGACCAGAGGTGCATGCCGTCCCCTGCGCTGATGAGCTGCGCGGTGACCCGCAGCCGGCTGCCGGAGCGCCGCACGCTGCCCTCCAGGACCGTCTCCACTCCCAACTCGGCACCGACCTTGGAGGCAGCGGGCGACGTACCCTTGTAGGCGAACGATGACGTGCGAGCCGCCACCCTTATCCCCCTGAGCTTGGCCAAGGCGTTGATGATCTCCTCGCTGATGCCGTCGCTCAGGTACTCGTTCTCGGCTTCCGGGCTCATGTTCACGAAGGCCAGCACCGCGATCGACGTGGGAGGCGCCCCGCCGCCGGCCGCCAGCGTAGGGGCAACCAGCGCCTGGGCGAAGACCTCCGTGGTGTCGAACCGCTCCTCGGGCGACTTGGCCAGCGCCTTGAACAGCGCCGCGTCGATGTGCGTCGGCACCGAGTTGCGGCGTTGGCGCGCCGACGGCACCGGTTCGGCGAAGCACTTGGCGATCACGGCGCGCGTGGTGGGACCGGTATAGGGCGGCTCGCCCACCAGCATCTCGAACAGCACGCAGCCGAGCGCGTATACGTCGACGCGGCCGTCCAGGATCTGCTCTCCGCTCGCCTGCTCGGGGCTCATGTAGGTCGGTGTGCCAACCGCGAGGCCCGGAGCCGTGATGGACTCTGCGCCGAAGCCGCCAATGGCGCGCGCCACTCCGAAGTCGGTCACGACCGCGTGCCCCCCCGACAGCAGTATATTGGCCGGCTTGATGTCGCGGTGCACCACGTGGTGCCGATGCGCGTACGCCAGGGCGCTGGCCACCTCCCGCGCGATCTCCGTGGCTTCGTCCACCGGGAGCGCGCCCTCACGCTCCAGACGGTCGCGCAGCGACTCGCCCTCCACGTGCGGCATCACGTAGTAGAGCAGCCCATCGGACTCGCCGGAGTCGTACACCGGCATGATGTGGGGGTGCGTGAGCCGGGCCGCGATGCCGATCTCGCGCAGGAACCGGTCCTTGCCCACCGTGGCTGCGATGTCGGGCCGCAGTACCTTCACGGCCACCCTGCGCTGATGCTTGCGGTCCTCGGCGAGGTACACCGAGGACATCCCACCCCGGCCCAGCTCCTGCTGGATGGCGTAACGGCCCGCCAGGGCCGCCTGCAGCCTGCTCGTCACCTCGGTCATGTCCGTCTAAGATGCCCCGCGTCCGGGTAGCGCGCGAGGGCAGCATTCAGGGGAACGGGATTGTGCCCGCCCGTTCCCCCCGTTAGATGTGCAACGCACTCAGCGCCAGGTTAGATCCCATATGAACTTCCTGCGTCTGCTGCCGGTCGTCCTGAGCCTCGTGCTGCTCGCGGCCCATTTCTCGCGGAACGACATGGCTCCGCTCATGGCGGTGAGCCTCGCAGTCCCATTCCTGTTGCTGGTGCGGCGCACGTGGATTCCGCGCCTGTTCCAGGTGCTGCTCGTGCTCGGCGCGCTGGAGTGGCTCCGGACGCTGGTCGTGATCGCACGGCGGCGGATGGAAGCGGGCGAAGACTGGCTGCGCATGGCGCTGATACTGGGAGTGGTGGCCCTGTTCACCGGCCTTTCGGCACTGGTGTTCCGCAGCGGGGCCCTCCGCGAGCGCTATGGGACCGAGGCTAGATCTTGATGAAGATCCGTCTGCGGTAGAGCAGCTCCATCAGGGCGTACCACGTGAGGATGTTGGCGATCGCGAATGCCAACGAGCCGTTGAGCGGCCCCGCCCAGGAGGCGAACAGGTTGCGGTAGATCCAGCCGTACAGCGTGATCGATCCGTCGCCCGCAGGCACCTTGATCCAGATCAGGGTCTTCACGAACAGCCCGGACAGGACGAACACGGCAATCGCGTTCATCCCGAACACGACAGCAGGGTGGGCCCAGCGGGTCCATCCCCTCACTTCGATCAAGTAGTAGCAGACCGCCAGGAACTGCAGCGCGGCTCCTGCTGTGAAGATCACGTATGAGCTGGTCCACAGGTTCTTGTTGATGGGGAATGCCCACCCCCACACGAGGCCCAACAGAATGCCTGCCCAGCCCAGCGTGAACATGCGCGCCACCTTCTCCAGCTGGGAGGCGTCGGAGCGCAGCATGTGTCCGGTGAGCACTCCAAACAGCGCCGTGGAGATTGCCGGCAGCGTGGAGAGCAGTCCCTCCGGATCCCACGTCTCGCGCCACAGGTGGCTGCCCATAAGCGTGCGGTCGAGGTAGGCGGCCAGGTTGCCGTCCGCGGAGAGATCGCCCGCGCCGTAGCCCGGCACCGGCACCAGCGCCATCAGCGCCCAATACGCGAGCAGCAGTACGGCCGCCCAACCCGCCTGCCCGCGCGGGCCCGTCTTCATGACGATCAGCGAGGCGAAGAAGTACACCACGCCGATGCGCTGCAGCACTCCCGGGAACCTCAGGCTGCCCAGGTCGAACCGCGGGTAGGCCGCGAGCAGCAGGCCCAGTCCGACGATGATCAGGCTGCGCCGCACCACCTTGCGTAACACCTGGCGGCGGTCGTCGCCGCGCTCGAGCCGCGCCACCAGCGAGAACGCCATCGCCACGCCCACGATGAACAGGAAGAACGGGAAGATGAGGTCCGTGGGCGTCCACCCGTGCCACTCGGCGTGGCGCAGCGGGCGGTACACGTAACTCCAGCTGCCCGGGTTGTTCACCAGGATCATGCCGGCGATGGTGATGCCACGGAACGCGTCGAGGGAAACCAGGCGTCCGGACGGCGCCTGCGTCACACCTTCTCCAGGATGGCCTCGAAGCCCGGAAGCCCCCTGATGTTGTCCAGGTCGGGGTCGTTCGCGATCCAATCCTTCTGCCCGAAGCCGCTCTCCACCGCGGCCTCCAGCAGCTCCAGCGCGCGTGCCTTCTTGCCCTCGACGCTGTAGTTGCACGCCGAGGCGTACAGCACTACGGCGTCGTCGGGATCGATGGCGAGGGCCCGCTCGGTCCACTCCTCCGCGCGCTTGGGCTGCTTCAACCGGATGAGGCAGATCGCTCCCAGCGTGAGCGCGCGACCGTCGCCCGGTTCCAGCTCGAGATGACGTTCGATGACCGCGAGGGCCCGCTCGTACCCCTCCTGCGCCTCCTCGTGCGCTCCCATCCCCTCCAGCGACTGCGCCCGCAGGAGGCGCGCCTGGTGGTCCTCGCGCTGCTCGCAGGCCTGCTCGAACAAGCGCGCCGCCTCGCGGTGCCTTCCCTGCCGAACGCACGACCGGGCGTAGAAGTAATAGGCTTCGAACAGGGTGGGATCGAGCTCGATCGCCCTCTTGAACTCCCGCTCCGCTTCCTCGTAGCGGTCCCCGAGCGACACGGCGAGGCCGCGGGCGGCGTGCGCCTCGGCCAGGTCGGGATTCAGCTCGAGGGCGCGCAGGCTGGCGCTGTCGGCCTCCTTGAGGTTCTCCTCGCTGGGGTCGAAGTACATCGCCAGGAACGAGCTGCAGTCGGCGAGCGCGGCGTATGCCAGCGCGTAGTCCGGGTCCAGCTCGGCCGCCCTGCGGAACATCTGGCGCGCGTACTCCAGGCCCTTGCGCCGCAGCTGGCGCTGGAACTGCCGGCCCCGGAGGTAGAACTCGTACGCCTGCACGTCGGCGGTGGGCACCCGCGCCAGCGTCCTGCGCTCGTCCTCGGTGAGCACCACTCCCACTGCTTTCGCTATGCTGCGCGCGATCTCGTCCTGCACGGCGAACACGTCCTCGATCTCCCTGTCGTAGCGCTCCGACCAGACGTGGTAACCGTCCGCCACGCTCACCAGCTGCGCCGTGATGCGCATCCGGTTCCCAGAGCGCCGCACGCTGCCCTCGAGCACCGTACCGACCCCGAGCTGGTCCCCGATGCGGCGCACGTCCTCGCTCTTGCCCTTGAATGCGAAGCTGGAAGTGCGCGCCGCCACGTGGAGCGCCTGGATCTTGGCCAGCGCGTTGGTGATCTCCTCCGCGATGCCGTCGCTGAAGAACTCGTTCTCGGGATCCGTACCGATGTTCGCAAACGGCAACACCGCCACCGACGGCCCAGTGCGGGGGGCGGTCCGCCCTTCCGGGGTGCTGTCCGCCTGCTGCGCCAGGCTGGGGGAGGCCAGCGAAGTGGCCAGCTCGGCCGCCGTAGGGAAGCGGTCCGCCGGCTCCCGGGACAGCGCCTTGATGACGACCCGCTCCAGCGAGGGGGACACCGTCTTGCGCACCAGGTGCAGGCTCGGCACCGGCTGGGTGGACTTGCGCGCCAGTATCGCCTGGGGATTGGAGCCCGTGTAGGGCGGCTCTCCGGCCAGCATCTCGTACAGCACGCAGCCGAGCGCGTAGACGTCGGTGCGTGCGTCCAGATCCAGCTCACCCGAAGCCTGCTCCGGGCTCATGTACGTGGGCGTCCCCACCGCGATGCCGGGGTCGGTGAGCGGGTCGGTGGCCGCGGCGGTCACGGCCCGCGCGATCCCGAAGTCGGTGACCACGGCCACCCCCGCGGACAGCAGGATGTTGGCGGGCTTGATGTCCCTGTGCACCACGCCGTGCCGGTGGGCGTAGCCGAGCGCGGCTCCCACTTCCCGCGTGATGCGTACGGCCTCCGATATGGGCAGCCGCTGTTTGCGGTCCAGCCGGTGGCGCAGCGACTCGCCGTCCACGAACGGCATCACCGAGTACAGGTATCCCTCGCACTGCCCGGAGTCGATCAGGGTGAGGATGTGCGGGTGGCTCAGCTTCGCGGCTATCTGGATCTCGCGCAGGAAGCGATCGGCTCCGATGGAAAAGGCGAGATCGGGCCGCAACACCTTGACCGCGACCTGGCGGTCGTGCTTGTGGTCCTGTGCCAGGTAGACCACCGCCATGCCGCCGCGGCCGATCTCCCGCTCGACGGCGTAGCGGTCCTGGATGGCAATCTTGAAGCGGTCGAAGGGATCGACCACGGGACCTCTCCGGTCGGGACGCAGCCAAAGATACTGACCCGTACGGGCACAAACGAGCGTACTTGAGGATACACTGGATTCGCCGCCCCGCTCCGCCCCGAGCCCCCAGCGCCTCCCAGCCTGCAACCTGGCAGCCCCGGGCCCCGTAGGGTCTGTAACCGGAGCGGGCGGCCCCTGGGGGCTGCCCGGCCATCCCTTTGCGCCCGGGGGGCGGCTATGGCCAAGAAGAGCGAGGGCCGCGACCCGCGCTACACCCGCGTGGTGGGATCCAAGCCCCACGTGGGCCGCCGGTTCGTGGTGGACGGCAAGGTGCGGATCGAGTGGACGGAGGGCGGCAAGCGCCGCTCCCGCACCATCGGGCCCAACAGCGCGGAAGCGCGACGGCGGGCCGACGCCGAGCTGGAGAGCATACTGGAGCCAACCCAGAGCAGCGGAGACGACATGCAGGACCAGATCACGGATCTCAAGAACTCGGCCGTACAGGCACTGAAGGACGCTGCGGTCTCACTGATGGACGCCGCCGACCGCCTGGTGGACTGGGTGGAGCAGGACCTCAAGGAGGCGCGCGAAGAGGACGAAGCCGCAGCGGCCGAAGCGGAAGCCGAGGCGGAAGCCGAGGCGGAACAGGCCGAGTAGCCACGGGAGAGTGTCCCGGCTTGCGCGCGGGTCGTTAGATTCGGCCGTAACAAGCGCAAACACACCAACGGGAGTGACCATGCGGCTACTCGGGACGACCCTGTGCGCGCTGCTGCTGAGCGCCGGCGCGGTACAGGCTCAGGACGAAGGGCACGTCCACAAGGGCTTCTGGATCGGCTTCGGCCTGGGAGGGGGCATCAACGCCTCCTCGGGACTGGACGGCGAGTCGAAGTGGGGCGGCGCCGGATACCTCCGGATGGGGGGCACCCTGCGGCAGCAGTGGCTGCTGGGTGGCGAGGCCATCGGCTGGGGCCGCTCGAGTGGCGACGAGTACCTGGGACGCGGCAACCTGACCTTCACGGTCATGTTCTACCCCAGCAAGCGGGGCGGCCTGGCACTCAAGGGCGGCGTCGGCGGGTCCAGCGTGTCGGTGGCCGAGTCCAGCGGCGGCGTCACGACCGTGCGTAACGAGAACGGCTTCGGCTCCACGCTTGGTGTTGGCTACGACCTGCGCCTGGGCAGCAACATCTTCCTCACGGGGAACGTCGATTGGCTGTTCCAGGCCTTCGACTCCGACGATCCGACCTTTCCGGGCACCAACAACATCTTCATGCTGACCCTGGGGCTCACCTGGCACTAGCGGGCGCCGGGATTCGATGCAGAGCGGGCGGCTCCGTATGGAGCCGCCCGTCTTCTTTTTCTGCGATTCATGCCGCCACGTTGGCGGCGCCGGGGGAGAGGCCCGTTAGAAGAAGCCGAATCCCGGCGGTGCCATGTCGTGCTTGCGGAAGTTGGCCACGACCTGGCCGGCGGTCCAAATCGTGTGTTGGTGGATCTCGTCCCAAATCTGCCACTTGGGGATCTGCAGCCCGCCGAAGAAGCCGACCACCATCGCGCGGTCATCCGCCGGTTGCGCTGCCAGCACTTCGGTCCCGTAGTCGTAGACCGCGTTCAAGTAGTTGGTCAGACCTTCGCGGCTGTTGAGCACGACCGATGTGTCAGGCAGCTCGATCGGATCGGCGCCGAAGAAGCGACCACAGATCCAGACGATGGTGGACGCCGCGTGGTGTATCTGCCGGGCGAAGTCACGCTGCACGGGAGTCACGCTCTCCCGATAGAACTCCTCGGGCATCGAGTCGGCCATCGCCAGCAGCATGGAGCGCTGCAGCTCCAGCATGTTCATCTGCACCTGCCGGTACGACTCCGGCATCGGCACAGACTCCTGCGCCGCAGCCGCAGTGGCCAGGCAGCCGAGCAATGCCACGGTTCCAATCACTCGCATATGCACCTCTCAGAAACCGGTTCTTGGGTGTCCGGATAGGATATCCCGGCCGGCACGTCCCGGCCAGTCGCGCACGGCTGCTACGCCGCAGGCATGTCCCACGTGGCGTACTCGGCCTTGACCGTGGGCCGCGCAAACCACACCAGCAGGAACACCGGGAAGATCGCGATCACCATGAACGCGATGATGGTCCAGAACACGATCGTGGCCTCGTCCACGTGCCACTCCGGCCGGAGCAGTCCGGGCAGATGGGTCCGCATCCAAGTCAGCACGAGCAGCAGCTGGGCGGCCAGCCACGGCAGCGCCAGGAAGGCCCACACCCGGCAGCAGCTCACTCCGGCCCGGCTGCGTCGTATCAACAGCACCGAGCCCACGAACAGCAGGATTGCGAGCTCCAGGTTGATCACCGCGGACGCGATCACGAACCCGAGCGGCGGCGCGAACTCCTGCACCATGCGGGCGGTCTCCGTACCCAGCATTCGCACCCAGTCTTCCTCGCCCCAAGTGAACAGCCTGATCAGCTCACTGAGCTCGTCCCAGAACGTGAGCACCGCTATGATGATGCCGACGGTGCCCAGCACCCCGGGCCAGCGAGCAGGTCGTCTCTCGGCTCCGTTCATGACTCCTCCTCCGCCGCCGCAGCAGAGTCCGCCGTGCGGTGGCGTGCTATGAACTCATCCGCGCCCTGCGGCACGAACATGTCGTCGGCGATGCCCGCTATCTCCTCGGCATAGCGCCACGCCAGCTCGAGCTCCAGCAGCTCGCCCGCCATGGCCCGCATCTCCTGTTCCTCGTGCAGCGCCATCTCCAGGGCGAGACGGGTGGGCGTAGGCATCTTGTGCACCAGGCCCGGCTTGCGCTCGAAGAAGCCGCCGCCGTAGCGGCTCGCCTCGTCCTTGAGCGAACGGGTCACGTCCTGCAGGTAGCGCTCGGGGTGTCCCGACTCCTCGATCTGTCCCACCGCGTGGCGCACCGCGTCCTTCGAGCCAGCCAGGAGATTGAGGCCGGCCAGGATCTCTCCGGACACGCGCTTCGCCTCGGCGCCGGCGAACGTGCGCTTCTTGACGTTCACCAGCCAGTCGTCCGACCCCTCCTCCACCAGGAACTTGGCCTTCTGCAGCTCCGGATTCCTGAGCTTGAGGACCTTGCCGTCGTCGGTGCGCACCTTGGCGCGCACCGGAAGGTTGATGATGATGTTGGGCAGCTGCCCCATGAACGCTACGCCTACGCCCGCGGCGATCGCACCGCTCGCGAGGGCGGCCACCGCCACGCCGCCCGTAACGGCGTACGCGATGGCGCGCTTGCGGCGGCGCCCAAACTGATCTCCGTAGCGCCACGCCGCGAACTCCGGGCGCAGCGGCTCGCCGACGCGCACCAGCTCGAGCCCCTCCCTGAGGCGCGCGAGGCCGATCTGGTCGGTGGATACGCGCAGGCGGGTGTCGCGGAAGCGGCGCTCGCACTCCTCGCACGCCTCCCAGCGCTCCTCGAGCGGCGTCAGGTTCCAGCGCTCGCACCTGCGGCACACCACCCAGAGGCGGCCCTTGGCGGGGTCGAAGGCAAGGCGCCGCCCCACCGGGAACGACTCGATCACTTCGTTCCGGCCGAGGCTTCGCTTGCAGTAGATGCAGGTGGAGTACATTCCTCGCCTCCGCCACCCGCGGGCGCCACCCACCCCGTACCTGGCAACCTCTCCAGAGCCCGCACGGTCCCAATCCAGCGAGGCGCCGCCGCAACCCCGACCGCCGGTGAGCCGTCAATAAAACAAGCGCGGGACACGCCCGGTTGCCACCGGCTCACACCCGAGGCAGCCGGTGCGCCGCGCCCTGTGGCGTCTGCTCCCTGTGGTGGTTGCACCGCACCGGTATATTCCCAGGCACTCACGCGCGGAGCGTCCGATGGAAGGCTACCAGATTCAGAACGTCCTCGAGACGCTGATAATCACGATGGGATCGCTCACCGGCCTCTGGCTGGTTACGCGGGTGTTCATCGCGAAGCGCCTGGGCAAGGGCGGGCCAAACGTGACTCAGCTGACTCAGTCGGTGGACCGGCTGCGTGACAGCATCGAGGGAATGAGGGAGGAGCTGGGCGACGTAACCGAGCGGCTCGACTTCAACGAGCGCGTGCTGGCCCGCATGGCCGAGGAGGCCAAGTCCAACCGGCAGCTCCCGCCGGCCTAGCTCTCACCCGGCCAGCAGCAGCCCCAGCGTAACCAGGTTCGCCGCCACCAGTGACCACCCCACCCGCTTGAGCCGCCGCGGGTGGACCCTGAGCGCCCACACCACGAACACGGCCAGCGCCGGAGGCACGACCGCCAGCGCAGCGGTAACCGGGACCTTCCCCGTCGCCGCGGCCGCGGCTCCGAGACCGACCGCGCCAACGGAGAGCAGCGGAACGATCACTCCCAGCCGGGCTGCGGCCTCCGTCTGTTTGTGCTCCGCCTTGAGCCCGTGCACGGCCACCGTGCCCAGCGTGAAGCTCACGAACCACACTGCTGAAGCGGTCCAAGCGAACCCCCAGCCGGCGCCTCCCTCTACAGCGAGCGGCATCAGCGTGGTCGAGAAGTGGGCTACCACGATGATCTCCGCCCACAGCGTCTTGACCTCGCCCCGGATGAACGCCGGGATGAGCGCAAGGGCGCAGGCCGCCGGCACGAGCGCAGCGAGCCGCGTCTCACCGGTTCCGACCGCGAAGCCGAGAGCGGCGCCACCCACGCCCAGCGCGGTGAGCCACCACAGCCTGATCCTGGCGGCACCGCCGAGCTGTTGCTGGAGGCGCTGTCCACGGCGCCCCAGCCACACCATGGCCGGCTCGTGAGCCAGGAACAGGGCCGCCGCGGCCACCGTGAAGGCGACTCCGGCCGGCGTGGGGCCGCAGGCGGCCAGTCCGGTGGCCAGCGGGAACGCCAGCTCGGCGTAGGCGCCGTGTTCGCGGGGGAGGAGAGACGTAGAGGAGGACACAGGAAATCCCGAGTACCAGAGTCCCCGAAGGGTAATGCGGGACCCCGACACCCGGGACGAGGGGTGCTGCTGCCGGTCTAGCTCAGCCCGAGCCGCCCCTCCAGGTGCGCCCGCACCGAGGGCGTCACAACGCCCCGCATCTGCAGGTCGTCGAGCGTTTCGGTGATCTTGCCGCGATCCGCATCGAGCTTGCGGTCGCGCAGCTCGGCGATGATGCGCGCCAGCCGCTGATCGTACTCGCCGTGCTTGAGCTGACCCGACGTCATGTCGCCGTGCAGGTCCTCCATCTTCTTCACGAACTGGTCGAGTGTGATTCTCTCGGGCATTTCTCGCTTCTCCCAAACGTATGGGCCTAGTTGGCGGGTGGTGCTCGCCCACGGGCGCGCCCCTGGGAGGGGCATTGTACAGCTTGGTCCCGGAGTTGGCCAGACCGGCGCCGTCAGGCCGTCTCCTCGCACCACTCCCTGGCATTCTGGAACATCTTGAGCCAGGGGGACGCCGCCATCGTGCGGCGCCACTCCGGCGGCATCCACCCCCACTGCCACGGCAGGAACGCCCGCTCCGGGTGCGGCATCATGACCAGATGCCTGCCATCGGGCGAGCACAG
>Ga0209536_100015147_pt1 | contig 11016 bp, 4 predicted proteins | sample DeeMarSeWOR28_12_FD_187461 | JGI IMG/M metagenome (GOLD analysis project Ga0209536, IMG submission 187461) | Marine sediment microbial communities from White Oak River estuary, North Carolina - WOR-2-8_12 (SPAdes) (version 2) | ecosystem: Environmental > Aquatic > Marine > Intertidal zone >... | reverse complement strand
AAGGGTTTTCCATTCATCGTCAGTGGGTAAATGCCATCCGGCCGGGCAGGCATCCATCGCAGCAGTCCAGTTGTAAAGTACCCCGTACTCAATATAATACCAGCTGGTCTGAGCTTCTGGTACGGTCGGAGTCGGGTCCTCGTAATAATAAACATAATAATGAGCTACTGAATTGGATTCCCTACCGGCGGTATCAATACTTGGTAGGTACCTCATGTTTTCTGCCATCCATATCTGCGTGCCAATGACAGTTGTTTGATATTCAGTACCATCCCTTGCATCGATCAGCGGTAATGTTTCAAATGACAGCTCGTTGCCATAACCTGTACCCACACCGTTTGTTGCATAGGCTCTCACATAATATGTAGTGCCCATATTCAGGTTGGTGAGGCTGCTTATATAAGTACCCGTACCTGTGCCGTTACTGGTAACGTTATCATTTATATCCGGGTTGGGATCCGTTGACCAGCATACTCCTCTTGCTGTTATGGGTTCACCGCCATCATCGGTAATATTACCGCCTGTTGATGCTGTCGTTTCGGTGATAGCGGTTATAGTAGTAGTTGTCAGGGTAGGTACCTGTACTGTATTGGTAGCAAATGATACCTGGTTGCCATAGGCAGTACCTGCACTGTTAGTTGCATAAGCCCTGACATAATAAGTAGTGCTAACAGATAAACCTGTCAGATTACTGGTGAAGGTACCTATACCTGTACCATCGGTTGTATGGGCATCAGCTGTGGTTGGACTGGTACCTGTTGACCAGCAAACACCTCTTGCTGTTATTGTTCCTCCACCATCATCTGTGATATCCCCGCCTGATACTGCTGTGGTTCCGGTGATTAAACTAACTGCATCTGTTGTCAGTGTAGCTAATTCAACAGCATCAGTAGTAAATGAACGCTCGTCTCCGTATGCAGTACCTTCACTGTTGGTTGCATAAGCCCTGACATAATAAGTGGTTCCCGGTGTCAGGCTTGTAAGGCTGCTGGTAAAGCTGCCCGTGCCTGTTCCGTTACTTGTTGTAAAGTTAGCCGTTGTAGGATTGGTACTTGTCGACCAGCACACACCTCTTGCTGTCACAGCTGCTCCGCCATCGTCAGTTACATTTCCTCCTGAGGCGGCTGATGTCTGGGTAATTGCACTGATAACTGCAGTTGTCACAGTAGGTAGCTCTATTGCATCGGTGGTAAATGAAACCTGGTTGCCATAGGCGGTACCTGCACTGTTAGTTGCATAGGCCCTGACATAATATGTTGTGCCCGGAGACAGGCTTGTAAGGCTGCTGGTGAAGCTGCCCGTACCTGTTCCGTCTGTTGTATGGGCATCAGCTGTGGTTGGACTGGTGCTTGTCGACCAGCATACACCTCTTGCCGTTATTGTTCCACCACCAGCATCAGTGATGTTCCCGCCCGATGAGGCTGTTGTAAAACTGATTGAACTTACAGCTGTTGTCGTCAGTGTAGCCAGCTCGACCGGGTCTGTAGCAAATGATACCTGGTTACCATAGGCAGTACCTGCACTGTTGGTTGCATAGGCCCGTACATAGTAAGTGGTACCTGCTGTCAAGCCTGTCAGGTTACTCGTGAAGCTGCCGGTACCTGTACCGTCACTTGTTGTATTATCGGCTGTTGTCGGGTTGGTGCTCGTCGACCAGCAAACACCCCTTGCTGTTATACTTGCGCCACCATTATCAGTGATATTTCCTCCTGATGTTGCTGATGTCTGCGTGATTGCACTCATAGCTGTTGTTGTCAGCGTAGGCACCTCGGCATCCGTGCTGAATGAAACCTGGCTGCCATAGGCTGTGCCCGCTGCGTTGGTAGCATAAGCCCTGACATAATATGTCGTACCGGGTGTCAGGCCCGTCAGGTTACTCGTGAAGCTGCCGGTACCCGTACCGTTACTCGTGGTATTGTCCGCTGTTGTCGGGTTGGTAGTTGTCGACCAGCAAACACCTCTGGCCGTAATATCCGCACCGCCATCACTGGTAATATTTCCACCTGATACAGCTGAGGTTGGTGTAACGGAGCTTACTGCTGTTGTTGTAAGTGTTGGTAGCTGGATATCCGTGGTAAATGAAACCTGGCTGCCATATGCTGTACCTTCACTGTTAGTTGCATAGGCACGTACATAATACGTTGTTCCGGGAGACAATCCGGTCATGCTGCTGGTGAAGATACCCGTACCCGAACCACTGCTTGTGGTATTGTCAGCTGTTGTCGGGTTGGTGGTTGTCGACCAGCAAACGCCTCTGGCTGTTACGCTTGCCCCACCGTCGTTTGTGACATTACCTCCTGATACGGCTGATGTTGCCGTGATTGAACTGACTGAAGCGGTTGTCACAGTTGGCAGAACAGCACCGGTTGTGAAAGTAACCTGGTTGCCATAGGCAGTACCTGCACTATTGGTTGCATATGCGCGTACATAATAAGTGGTACCCGGGCTTAAACCTGTCAGATTGCTTGTGAAGCTGCCAAGTCCTGAGCCATTGCTAGTTGTATTATCTGAGGTTGTCGGGCTGGCACTTGTCGACCAGCAAACACCTCTGGCTGTTACGGTCCCACCACCATCGGCGGTTACATTACCTCCCGATGATGCTGTTGTGGGTGTGATTGAGGTAACTGCGCTTGTAGTAACGGTAGGTAATTGTATAGCCGAAGTTGTAAATGATACCTGGTTTCCATAAGCAGTGCCCGCGCTGTTGGTTGCATAAGCCCGTACATAGTAGGTTGTACTTGGATTCAGTCCGGTAAGGTTACTTGTGAAGACTCCGGTACCGCTGCCGTTACTTGTAGTATTGTCCGCAGTTGTCGGATTGGCACTTGTCGAATAGCAAACGCCCCTAGCCGTAACGGCTCCACCACCATCAGATGTTATATTGCCACCGGAAACGGCTGATGTCAGTGTCACTGAGCTGGGAGCTGTTGTAGTCAATGTGGGCAACTGTATAGCCTGGGTCGTAAATGAGACCTGGCTGCCATAAGCAGTACCCGCACTGTTAACGGCATAAGCCCTTACATAATAAGTGGTGCTTGGGCTCAAGCCTGTTAGGTTGCTTGTGAACACACCAGTGCCTGATCCGTTAGTTGTTGAATTGTTTGCTGTGGTTGGATTGGGACTTGTCGACCAGCAGACACCTCTGGCTGTTACAGTACCGCCACCGTCAGAAGTGATATTACCTCCTGAAACGGCAGTTGTTAATGTAATTGAAGTTACAGCCGTAGTTGTCAGGGTAGCTACCTGGACGGCCTGGGTAGTAAATGAAACCTCGTTACCGTAAGCCGTACCCACACTATTGGTCGCATAAGCTCTTACATAATATGTGGTATTTGGCGATAAGCCCGTCATGCTGCTGGAAAAGATACCCGTGCCGGAACCTTCAGTAGTGGAATTGTTGGCTGTCGTCGGATTGGTGCTCGTCGACCAGCAAATTCCTCTGGCTGTTACGGCTGTACCGCCATCAGAAGTGATATTACCACCAGACACTGCTGATGTTAAAGTAATTGAACTGACGGCAGTTGTTGTTAATGTAGGTGCCTGCAGGGCCTGTGTGGTGAATGAAACTTCATTGCCATAAGCAGTACCTGCAATATTGGTGGCATACGCACGTACATAATAAGTAGTGCTTGGACTCAAACCTGTAATATTGCTTGAGAAAGTGCCGGTGCCGGTACCATTCTCAGTTTTACTATCGGCTGTCGTCGGATTGGCGGATGTCGACCAGCAAACACCCCTTGCTGTCACAGCTCCACCACCATCATTAGTGATATTACCACCTGATACGGCTGATGTCAATGTGATTGAACTGACAGCCGTTGTTGTCAGTGTTGGCACCAGGATCTCACCGGTTGTGAATGAAACTTCATTGCCATAGCTTGTCCCCTGTCCGTTGGTGGCATAGGCCCTTACATAATATTTGGTGTCGGGATCAAGGCCTGTCAGGTTGCTGGTAAAAGATCCGGTCCCCGAGCCATCGGTTGTTTTGTTGCCTCCGATTGTCGGGTTTGGACTGGTGCTCCAGCATACACCCCTGTCAGTGACTTTTGCTCCTCCATCATCCGTTACATTTCCTCCTGAAATGGCAGTCGTCTGTGTGATTCCTGACACAGCCGTTGTTGTGACAGATGGAGGGATAGGGTCCTTCTCGCAAGATGTAAGATATATAACCGCACTTACTACAAGAACAAGAAGCCCTGAGATTTTAAATAAGTTATTCATAACAGTTTTTTTAAACATTTATTAATAATTATCGCTTTTAATATTTCAATCAGATTCTAATTTATTTACTCAAAAAAGGTGTTAAACAAAGTTATTATTATTATTCAGATAAGATCCGCTTCTGGGCACAAAAATAAGTTTTGCCGTTAAGCTCTGACATGCCCAGAACAATAAACCCAATATCCTTCAAAATTGATTTTACATTCTCCTGCGACAACCTGATATTATTTCTCAGATCAATCAGCCGGTTGATTCTCTCTTTAAATATTGTAGCTCTGGAAGCTTTGAAATCATTCCGTGTGTGACTGTCATCCCCACCTGAAATAATGTGCATGGCCTCTTTTGACAATACTCTTTTATTGTTATCGGTAAAGCATCCGGTAAAGTAACAGTTGGGCTTTAAATTACTATGTATACTTCTGAGGAATGATTTAAGGTTCCTGATCTGGTTCAGGCATCTTAAGTTGACTATGGTTTCTGTTTCCTCAAAGTCTTTTGGCTGGTAGTAGTAGTGATTGGATAAAGGTAATACTATAGTCTTGTTATTCTTTGGAAGGCCTAACCATTCAATATAATAATAAAAATCCTCACAATCCTCATCTGAAAGGGTTCTGTACAGGCTGACCTTGGTTGGATCCTTCACAGGGGCCCTGTAATGGTAGACTGAATTTTGAATTTTAATGGTCATAATAATACTTTTGAAATCACAAGCCCACTTCCCATTATATTTTTCTATCATTATTCTCAGTTCAAAATTAAGTAAATGATGCGTTCGTAACAAGCCATGAAGAGAGGCTTAGAGGTAGTTTAGAGGGGTTTTTCCGGACCTTTAATCACAACTATTCCGACACTAATCCGCCCTGATATTCAATTAATGGATATTCTTCTGAGTTTCGTCAAAAACAGGTTTAATTACACGAAGTAAAATGGCAAATAGGGTGTCCCGGATTCTGACAATATATTAAACTGCAGATATTCAATAATATAAGCAGGGAATATTCTGGCATGTAGTATATTTCCACAAATATTCTATTTTGACGAATGGTTTAAATTATTTGATTAAAAATTTATGTATTTCGGCAGGAATGTCGGATTATGTCTCTTTTTTTGACACGGAACAAAAACAGACCCGGTATTGTGTATTCAGAAGTTCACACTCGCCACCTTAATGCAGAAAGGTTACGTCACCGATCTTCTCAAAATATTGACCGTCAGCATATTGCCCTATTACTTTCCATACATAAACACCCTGTGGTGCCAGGTTACCGTTCCCAAAATAACCATCCCAGCCTATATTAATGTTATCGCTCTCATAGATCAGGACACCCCACCTGTTAAAGATCTGGAGTTTATATTCCGTCACATTCTCAAAGAAGGGCCTGAAGATAAAGTCCATCCCGGGGTAAAGCCCTTCTTCATAGTAACCTCCGGTAGGCCCTGTCTCGTTCCATTTAAATACATTTGCAAACCTTATTTCTCCTTCCTTCCATTCAACTATTATCGGGGTATGCAGCCTGGCCGAATCAATACAACCATCGCTGGATATCACAGTCAGTGTAACATCATAACTGCCGGCATATTCATATTTATGATAAGGATTTTCTTCTGTTGAAGTTTGTCCGTCACCGAATCTCCATAGGTATGCTGAATCATAGTAGCTGTAATTATAGAATACCACTACCTGTTCTTTATTTACTATATGTAACGGGTATGCGTCAAATTGGGCTGTTGGGTTCTGGAATACTCTCACCAGCCCGTTATGTATTGATTTTCCTGTACTGTTACTGACCGTAAGCGTCACTATATAGCTTCCGGCAACGTAATATGTATGCACGGGATTTTTTTCATCTGAGAACGAACCATCTCCGAATTCCCAGGCATAAATCTCACCGTAGGAACTCGTATTTACGAACTGCACCGTTAAGGGTGAACATCCAGATGTGTCAGGTTTGAAGCCTGCCACGGGAACAGGGGGCAGCATCACCTGTATATGGATAGTGTCCTTTCCCATGCATCCCCATCTGTCGGGTATTGTTTCATACCTAATCACATGAATGCCAGTCCCTGCCTCATTTGGGTTAAAAATATTTTCGGTCATACCTGTCCCCGACCATATGCCACCTTCAGGTATGGCACTCAAAGTTATTGATGCGGTGTTGATGAAGCGGGTTCCCGGATGTTCGATCTGAACATCAGGGATGGGCATGACAGTGATAACGGTGCTGTCCATATCCCTGCAATCTGCGTTCGTGATGCTGTACCTGATAAGATGGTCTCCTATCCCTGCTATGATAGGATTAAAAGTATTACCGACCACTCCCGGGCCTGACCATACACCTCCCAGGTCGTGCGCTATGAGGGTAACGGGGGGATCGTCATTACATAATGTATCAACGGGGGTTATTGTCGCATCAGGTGTTGCAACCGTTATTATTGTCTCATCAGAATCGGTACAACCGTTTTCATCAGTTATACTGTATGTGATGACATGATTCCCGGAACCCGGGACAGAGGGATCGAATGTGTTGCCTGTCACTCCCGGGCCCGACCAGGTTCCTCCCGGGTCGCGGGCTTCCAGGGTAAACGGTGGGTCCGAGGAACAGACTATTCCTTCTGATATTATAGTTGCATCAGGTACTGGAAACACAATTATGATAGTTTCATCCACATCAGAACAACCGTCCGCATTAGTAATTTCATACCGGATTATGTGTTCTCCGGGTCCCGCAACACTGGGATCGAATATATTCCCGTCAATTCCTGGTCCTGACCAGTTTCCGCCCGGATCATGGGCATGAAGTGTGACAGGTTCATCATTTGCGCATAACCCTTCTACCGGCGTTATCGTGGCGTCCGGGTATGCCACAATCAATATTATTGCAGTTGTCACTACCGGCTGGTGATCTCCATTGACAGGGTCTGCAGGCGGGCCCGGAATATTGGGATCATCGTATGGATTGCAATAGTTCCAGTTACGCAGTGTAACTTCAAAATACTGGCCTATAGCTTTGTCGTCAGCCACGTTAATCACATCTGACAGCACTCCCGAACCGGTTACCGGTCCCGGCAAAGTGATGACATCATCCGTATAAGGGAAAGCATGGGAACTGCCGTCAATGGTTATGGGGGTGCCGGTCATGGTATTGTCGGTTCCGTATATCCATTGTATCCACCTGGTGTTTATATTAGGATTATCCTCCTCCTGTGGGGGAACACAGTTAAACTGTGTCAGGTCCGTGAACCTGACATTGGCGCTGTTGCCAAAACATATGGGGTAAACTTCAGGGTGAATATGCATTTCCCCGCCATTATGATCGTCGTCGTCCCATACCGTCACTATCTGCTCCTGTGAGGACGAAGTGCACACTACGCCGTTAACAACCAGGGTTGCCTGTGGATGGTAGTTGCATATATCACCGTTCGATGTGTAGGTATTTGTTGCTGTGGCTTCAAAGATGCCGTCAGATGTTTCAGTTGCGGCAATGGTTACGACAACACCATTATCCCAGTCAAACCGTATGCTGACGGGTGTTCCCTCATCATTGACGCCTGTGTAGCTCACCTCCCAGTTTGCTGTGACCGGCGAACATAACCTGTCCGGTGTTATGTTGTTAGCCTTTGAGAGGATTGAACAGTTCTGCCCTGAAAGGTTTAGCGACAGCAGTAGCCATATTGTAATAAGACAATACCTTTTCATAGTACCCCGTTTCTTTTTACGTCGGCCCTGTCTTAGCAGTTACACTTATCGCCCATTATTAAAGAGTGATTTTCATCACTCTTGCAAGTTAGGCTTTATTGAAGAATTGTGAAAGGGAAAAGCAACCCTGTCAACCCCTTGCTGGAGGGATGAACTGCATTGGCTTAAAATTATTTCAATCCGAAAAATAATCTCATGATCTTTGTCCTTCTGATAATATATTCGTAAGAAATCAGGCAGCCTGCAAAGGTTACGGTAATGATAATGATCAGCTTGAAAGCTGCAGGTAGGTCTGCTGGCATCACCAGGTAAGAGCCTAGGTAGAGGAAGATCATATGAACTATATATACGGGGTAGGCTGCCCTGGTAAGATATTTAAGGGCAGGGGACGGCCGGTTCAGGTATCTGTAGGCAAAACCGAAAGCAGAAAAGATCCACAGGTTGGATTCGAATGCTTTCAGATAGGCAGGTGATTGTAAATCAAATACTATGCACCTGGTGATAAACAGGCTCAGGGCGAGGGTAAGAATGATCCACCTCCACCTGAGGATGGTCTCCCAGAAGGAGGAACCGGCGTACACAAAGCTGAATCCGAAGAAGAAGGACAGCAAGCCCAGGATATAACCATGTAAAGTCAGTGAGTATGCTTCGTAAGTCTCGGGAGCCAGAATAAGTGCCTCTGCAACAAATATAACCGATACTGAAAGAAGGCCCAGGGGTGACCCGTAAAGCGATTGCAGTATTTTATGGATTCTGCCGTTATGGTTCTTCTTGAGATAAAACAGCACCGGCGATAATAAAAGTACATAGGAAAAGATATTTGCAAGGAACCAGAGATGACCCTGGCTTATTGAATAGGATATATCCTGCCTGTAATACAGTTTCCATAAAAAAATATGAACAGGTACGATGGCAATTATTCCGAAGAGAAAGGGCAGGAGTATTCTCCTGCTCCTTTCAAGGAGGAGCATTTTAAGGTTTCTTTTCCTCATGGCAAAGCATACACCCATGCCCGATACGAAGAACAGTAATGGTATTCTCCACACATTAAGCATCGACATTGGTACCCACAGGCTGTCAATCTGACGATCGTTCTGGATAAAACCTATAAATACCCCCCACGGTTGAAAACCTATTCCTATATGGTAGACCAGCAGCAGGGCAATGGCTATTACCCTGAGCCAGTCAATATCATATCTCCTTGCTTCCGGTATCATTTCTACTGATTGTTTGAGTGTGTTCTTAATATATCAGCAATAACAGGCCTTTCATCCTCAAGCCTCCTGTAATCAAGCTTAAGGCCAAGTGGTCCCAGTCCCCTGCTTATCTCATCGTATACGGTTTTAATGCTTTCAAAAGGAATCTCTACAGTCTGAAGGGCAGTGGAACCGTAGTTGTTTGTCACCGAAGGATCGGCGCCCGCCTCCAGGAGTATTTTCAGGGTTTCGGTGCGGCAGAATAATGCTGCCACAAGCACTGCTGTAGACCCCTCATTATTCCTTATCTCCAGGTTGGCACCTGCATCAATCAATGCCCTGGAAATATCTGTCTTGCCAAAGACGATCGCAGTGATCAACGGGGTGGAACCACCGTCAGGCTCGACCTGGTTAATATCAGTCCCGGCTTTAATATGTTGTACCACTGCCTCGTAGTCACCCATCAGCACAGCAGTAAACAGATCCTGCTGAGGCACTTCAGGCTTTTCCGGTACCGGACTGCTTTCTGACCTGCCACAGGCTGAAATAAGAACAATACTGATAACTAAAAGGGGAAACCTTAAGATTGCGTTTTTCATTTGTGTTTTCATGATATTTGTTTTAATTGTTTTGATGGTGTAAAGGTCAGGCATATCCTGATGCAGGGCATATAAACAATTCGCCATAATCTGTAAATTTTAAGTACTGACTATAAATTATGAATACAGGATATAAAATATGACGCAGGCATACCTTTCTCCTTTACCCACCTTTTTGAAAAAGGCCTGCACTGAGCAAGGTCGAAGTGAGGGGTGTCCCGAGTACTCAGGACGGGGTGGTTATAACACATTTAGCACCCCAATAAAAAAGTTGTATTTTTAAAAGTCTTATTATTTCTTATGAACCTTCTGTAAACCCGGTAGGGTATGATGAATAACTTGAATAACAGCGACAGGACTTTCCTGGAAAAAATAACCGGTCTTGTACATGATAGACTATCTGATGAAAGGTTTGGTGTGTCGGAGCTGGCGGATACGGCCGGAATGAGCCGCTCAAACCTGCTCAGGAAAGTAAAAAGAATAACCGGCCTGTCGGTCAGCCAGTATATAAGGAACATACGGCTCGAAACAGCAATGGAGATACTGCGTACCACATCATCCACAGTTTCTGAAGTATCATACCAGGTGGGATTTGGTAGCACATCCTACTTCGTAAAATGTTTTCACGATAAATACGGCTACCCTCCCGGGGAGATAAGCAGGGGAACCGATACTGGTACTGAAGATGATGGCAGCAGGAAGGGATGGGAAGGAAAAACAGTGGTAATACTCGTATCAGCCTTAATAATAATAACGGGCCTGGTACTGATAATAAACAATGTTACAGGCAAAGACCGGCATAAGGAAAAGTCGATTGCCGTACTACCGTTTATAAATGACAGTGATGATTCCACGAATGTTTACTTCGTGAACGGTCTTATGGAGGCCATCCTAAATAATCTTCAGAAGATTGAAGATCTCCGTGTTGTAAGCAGGACGTCAGTGGAAAAGTACAGGAAAGAGGTCAGGACGGTTGAGGAGATAGGGAAGGAGCTTAATGTAAGATATATTATCGAGGGGAGCGGACAGAAAGACGGAAACCTTATAATGCTGAATATCCAGCTGATAGATGCAGATAAGGACAGGCATCTCTGGTCTGAACAGTACCAGAGGGAGCTAACGGATGTATTTGACCTGCAAAGGGATGTTGCCGGTAGCATTGCCGGACAGGTTGAAGCGGTTATTACCCCTGAAGAGAAGCAAAGGATTGAGAAAATTCCAACTGATAACCTCGTTGCCTATGACTATTTCCTGAGGGGAATGGAAAAATTTTATATTGGCACGGAGGAAAGCCTGAAGGAGG
>Ga0209536_100015146_pt1 | contig 11016 bp, 13 predicted proteins | sample DeeMarSeWOR28_12_FD_187461 | JGI IMG/M metagenome (GOLD analysis project Ga0209536, IMG submission 187461) | Marine sediment microbial communities from White Oak River estuary, North Carolina - WOR-2-8_12 (SPAdes) (version 2) | ecosystem: Environmental > Aquatic > Marine > Intertidal zone >... | reverse complement strand
CGCTGATCCTAAGCGCTAATCTCCGAAGCTGATTCCCAATGCCCGAGCGGTCGCGACGACGTCACCGTGGATAGGCACCTTCTTTTGCCGATTAACCACGTCTGACAGTGGTATCGTGAGTACGTTTGGCGGATCGAGGGCCACCATCACACCGAACTCCTCACGCTCAACGCATTGCACCGCCGCCGCACCGAAGCGCAACGCGATGAGGCGGTCATAGGAACACGGTGAGCCCCCGCGCTGCAGGTGTCTGAGTGCTATGGCACGTGCTTCCTTCCCGGTGATTGCCGAGACCTGCTGAGCCAGCAATTCGCAAACGCCGCCGAGTCGCTTCGTCTCCGGGTCCTTGAAAACAGGGACGCCGCCTGCGGGTAGTGCGCCCTCCGCGGCGACGATGATTGTGAAGTGCCGACCCAGCCGTTCGCGCTCCATCACCTTCGCGCAGACGCTTTCGATGGTATAGGGGATTTCGGGAATCAGGATTACGTCGGCGGTGCCCGCCACGCCGGAGAATAGAGCGATCCAGCCGGTGTCGCGTCCCATGACTTCCACGACCATAACTCGCTCGTGGGCCTGGGCCGTCGAGTGCAGGCGATCGATCGCCTCGGTGGCGATGTCCACGGCGGTCAGGAAACCAAAAGTCAGGGCCGTCTCTGGTATGTCGTTGTCGATGGTCTTCGGTACCCCGACGACGGGAAGTCCTTTTTCGTACAGGTCGTTGGCGATCCGCAGGCTACCGTCTCCGCCGATGGCGATCAGGGCGTCGAAGCCAAACTTGTTGAATGTCGCGATGACCTGGTCGGAACAGTCGACAGCCACAGTCGTCCCGTCGGGTTGTTCCACGGGTTTCTTAAACGGGTCCCCGCGATTCGTAGTGCCGAGGATCGTGCCTCCCAGGTGTGTGATGCCCCGGACGGCATCCCGAGTGAGGGGTACGATCTCATCGTCACCCATTAGACCATGGTAGGCTCGCCGGATTCCAAAGACTTCCCAGCCGCGGTTCAGGGCTGATAGGGTCGCCGCTCTGATGACGGCGTTAAGTCCGGGTGCGTCGCCTCCGCCGGTATTGATCGCGATTCTCTTCGCGCCCATGTGATCCCTCGAATGCGAGTAATAGCGTTGAGTTGACTGCGGTGTTGGACTTGCACAAGAATGGTGAAGTCGCCTGCTGTCTTCAAGCAGCGTTCGCGACTGGGCGCGGTAGACTGCCGCAGGTCTAGTTCGCTCTGGACACCGGGCGAGCCGCGAGGCATTGTACCAGATCCGGGAAGCACGGGTTTTTCTAGGGGGCCTTCCTTCTTTCAATAGCGTTGAAGCCTAGAAGTGTTGAAGCGACGAGCGGCCGACGCCGGAGGGTATCGCATGGGGAAGATCAATGTGGGACGTGTCGTTCTCGGCGGATTGCTGGCCGGCCTGGTCATCAACGCTGGCGAGTCGATTCTCAGTCTCGGGGTTGCGAGCGAGCGGATGGAGCTGGCCTACAGAGAGCTGGGCCTCCAGGCACCCGAGGGTGGAACCGTCGGCGTGTTCATCATCCTCGGCTTTATGCTGGGGATCTTGGTGGTGTGGTTGTACGCGGCGATCCGACCTCGGTTCGGGGCCAACGCCAAGACGGCGATTTTGGCGGGTTTCTTCGTCTGGCTGTTCGCCTGGCTGTGGCCGGGAGTCGTCGATGGTCTGATGGGTTTATTCGACGCCGACCTCATCGTCTTCGGTGTCATCTGGGGCTTGTTCGAGATACTCGCAGCTGCCGTTGCCGGGGCGTGGCTGTACCGGGAATCCTAGCGTCATGTGGCGATGGACCCTTATCTACGATGGGCAATGCGAGTTTTGCCAACGGCAGGTCGAGCTCGCGTTGCGGTGGGACGTGGACCAGCGGATCGAGGCTATTCCGTTTCAGACTGCTGATCTCGAGCGCTACGGTGTGAGCAGGGCCGCGGCGGAAGACGCAATGCATTTGGTTGGGCCGTCGGGTAGCGTTTGGAGCGGCGCGGCGGCGGCTCGTGAGCTGTCGCGACTTCTCCCACGAACCCGACCGTTGAGTTGGCTCTTCGCGGTGCCGGGTGCTATGACCGTCGCCGAGCTTACCTACCGCTCAGTAGCTCGATGGCGGCACCGTCTTGGATGTGAGAGCGCAGCCTGTCGTCGCGGTGTAGCGTCGTGAGATCCCTCTCAAATAGGTCGCCTCGATGTTCCGACGCCTGATCCTGCTTTTCATCCTCGTCCCCATAGCGGAACTGGTTCTCTTGATTCAGCTAGGTCGCTGGGTCGGCTTGTGGCCGACGCTGGCGTTGATCGTCGTCACCGGCACGGTGGGGGCGGCGTTAGCGAGCCGCGAGGGGCTGCGGGCTTGGCACGCTTTCCAGGACGACCTGGCTAATGGCCGCATGCCCGGCCGTCCTATCATGGACGGTCTGTCGATCTTCTCGGGGGGCGCCTTGCTTCTCACGCCGGGCTTGATGACGGACATACTCGGTTTCGTGCTGGTGGCGCGGCCAACCCGGCGCTGGGTTCAGAACCGGATCGTCAATCGTTTTGGCGGTAGACTGTTGAAGCAGGGTCAGGTTTTCGTGCAGACCTCTGCCGGATGGGGGCGCTCCCCGGGCAAGCCCGAAACAGGAGAGCCCGCCCGTCCGACCGGGAGGGAGATCGAACGAGAAGATCACCCCTAGAGCGGAATGAATCGATGCGCTGGCTTCTGAGCAGATACCACCCCGAATGGGGTGGGGTGCTTCTACGACTGGCTCTCGGCTCCGTGTTTATGGCTCACGGTTGGGAGAAGTTGAACGGGCCGTTGGGTACGCCGGAGGGCTTCAACATCGATGCGTGGGGCTGGCCGCATCCGGAAGTCTGGGCTTGGGTCGTGGCTATCGTTGAGACGCTAGGCGGTCTTCTGATCGTCGTTGGGCTCTTCACACGTCTAGCTGCCGCGCTCAGCGCCTGCGTCATGGTCGTCGCCATCGTTCGGGTCAAGCTTGCTACCGGCTTCATCGGAGGCTTCGAGCTGGAGTTCGCCCTTCTGATGATCGCGCTTGCGCTGGTTGTCACAGGGGCCGGTCGGATCTCGGTGGACCGCGATGTCTTGGGTTGGGGCGCGCCGCCAAAGCGGAGTCACGTTGGTGAGACCCCCTATGATTGATATCACGCAGCCGCTCAGCGCAGCCACGGCCCCGTGGCCGGGCGATACCGCCCTGCGTGTTGATTGGAATCTGCATCTGTCCCACGGTGACAACGTCTCGCTGTCAAGCATTTCCTTGAGTTCGCACTTGGGAACGCACACCGATGCCCCGTTGCACTACCTGCCGGATGGCCACAGCATGGACGGGTTTGCTTTGCCGGCGTTCGTAGGGCCAGTTCGGGTGATCGATGTTCGTGGATGCGAGTCAGTGACGTCGCAGGTTCTCGAGGAGCGGGGCGCTCTGGACAGTCCACGTGTCCTGGTTCGTTCTTTGGAAGAAGTCAGGCCGGAGAAGTTCGTGAGCGACTACCTACCGCTTTCGGCCGACGGTGCCGAGGCCCTCGTCGGCTCCGGAGCCCGCCTTTATGGGACCGATGCTCCCTCCATCGATCCAGTGGACAGTGCTAGCATGACGGCACATCGCATCTTGGGGGCGGCAGGTCTTCCGATTCTTGAGAATCTCGACCTCACCCACGCACCGCCGGGCGACTACGATCTTGTCGCGCTTCCTTTGAAGTTGATGAAGACGGAAGCTGCGCCTGTGCGTGCTGTCCTATTTCCGGCAGGCTCGATCAGCCTGGTTTCTTGATCTTCGTCGCTAGTTTGGAAGCGTGTAGACGAGCCCGACCTGAAGGATCGTCATGTTCCCGGTGTCCTCGTCGGATTCCAAGGGCAGGTCGCCGGCGTTTGCTATGATGAGACCGCCGAAATAGCCGTAGGCCTCGAAGGACAAACGCGGGACGAGCTCGAAGAGAAAACCGACAAGACCCCCGAAAGAGGGTCCGCCCGCGCTTCCACCAGCTGAGCTGTCGTTCGGACTTAACCGCACATACGCGACCCGGCCTCCGATGTAAGGGGCGATTCGCTCCGAGTTCACCATGGCCAGCACATAGCGGGCATCTGCGAAGACCGATATCACAGCGAGCTTGGCGTCTAACTCCTCTAGGTCGTGGTTGCTGTAGTGCCCACCGAGCAGCAGCTGGAAATTGCTCGGCCACGTGTAGCGCACCGTCACCTCGGCTCCGAGCGCCGAGCGAAGATCCTGGAAGAGGTCTCCACCCAGTGCGACCCAACCTCCGCTCGCTCCGATTCCGATGCCGGTGTAGGCGGGGGTCCCCTGCGAGTAGCTCGGTGTGACGGGCAGGCAGATGGCGATTGCCACCATTAGTGTCATGAGGGTGCCCCTGCTTTTTCCGCACCCCTTCAATTCTGTATTGGCGCAACACACGTTGTCTGTGCCCCTTCGTGGTAGGAGTGGGCGATGCCATGACGTATGATAGAACACTGCCGCCTCGCGGTCCACGATGCGCTGTCTGGGCGGGGGCGGGGGTGCAACCTGGGAGAGCCCCCTCTCGTATGGTTAAGAGACTGAGGGGATTCTGCTACCGGCGAGGATACACGAGTCGAGGGTGGATCGCACCGGTCGTGGTGCGATGTAAACAGGAGTATTGGTATGGCGTTCGAAGTTGTGAGGCACCTGCTGGCCCGACGAGTTCCCCAGATATTGGGCCTGTATTTGGGTGCCTCCTGGATTATCGTGGAATTCGTCAGCTTGCTTGTGGACCGGTTCGCGCTGTCTCCGCACCTGATCGAGTTCTGCCTCGTTGTTCTCGGCGCAATGATCCCGACGGTCGTTCTCTTGGCGTATGCACATGGCAAGCCGGGGAAGAACGATTGGACGACCGTGGAAAAGGTCGCGATCCCGGCAAACTTCTTGGCGACCGCCCTGCTGGTCGGGTTTGTCTTTTCGGACAGACCACTGGGCGCCGCGACCCATACCGTGCTGCTGGAGGACGAGGAAGGTAGAACTGTCGAGCGGGTGATTCCCAAGGGCGAGTTCCGGAAGAAGATCGTTCTTTTCAACTTCGAGAACCAATCGGGAGACACGACGCTCGACTGGCTTCAGAGCGGCCTGTCATTTGGCCTGGTGTTCGATCTCTACCAGGATCTCTATGTCGACTTGGGAGCGCTGGGGGGACTGCAGGAGCTGCTGAACCGGGCAGGGTATCCCGAGGGCATAGGTCTGCCCATCAGCCTGCAGGCGAGCTTGGCCGAGCAACTACATCGCGACTACTTCATCAACGGATCGTTCACAGGCAGCGGCGATGACCTAAACGTCACGATGTCATTGTACGAGACTCGCCGTCGCAAGCAGATCTCCGAAGTGACGTACAGCGGCAGTAACATTCTCAGCCTGATCGACGACGCCTCGGTCGGTCTGAGACGTGACCTGGGTGTCCCGGACCGGCATATCGAGGGTACGACGGACTTGAGAGTTGCCGACGTTCTGACGCATTCGCCGGAAGCTTTCAAGTTGCTAGCCGCTGCGTTCGCGGTCGTCGAACGACGGGGGGATTGGGACGGTGCGACTGGATATCTGGAAGAGGCGGTCGCAGCCGACCCCACCAGCGCTCTCGCGCAATTTTATCTCTCGGTTGCCAACCTGCTGCTTAACCGGAAGGAAGAGGCGGATCGAGCGGCGGAGAGCGCGATGGAGTACATCTATCGGCTACCCGATCGATTGCAGTTTGCCCTCAAGTACTACTACTACGAGGCCATCGAGATCGATTCCGACAAGCGTTTTGCTGTCGCACGGATGATGGTCGATCTGTTTCCGGACGACATCGAAGGACACGCGCAACTCGCTCGGGAATACCAAGTGCGAAACCAGTCTGACGCTCAGATCGCTGAGTACGAGCGCATTTTGGAACTCGACCCATCGCAGTACGACTACATGAGGTCGATTGGCAACGTCTACAGGGGACGAGGCGAGTTCGACAAAGCTCTCGAGTACTTCCAACGTTATGCGCAGGCGGCCCCAAACGATCACACGGCGTTCGAATCGCTGGGAGCCGTCTATTCTGATATGGGAGCGTTCGAGCAATCGAAGTCGTACTACGAGCGTGCGCTCATCATCGATCCGGGTAACGTCTCTCTAATGAATAACCTCGCCACGGTCGTCTTCAACCTGGGCGATTTCAAGCAGACGCAAGCGCTGCACGAGGAGGCTCTGGACGCCGCTAGAACATCGACCGAGCGAGCGGGTGCGTATTATCGACTCGCTTATCATCACGAAGTCGTCGGGCAGCTGGTCAAGGCGATCGAGTACAGAGAGTTGGAGTGGGCTGAGCGAGAGCAGCTGGAGCCGCGTTCGCTGGTGATCGCGGGGTCCAAATTGTGGTCTTTAGGCCTCTACGCCAGAGCAGGGCGTGCCGACGAGGCGTTCGAGATTCTCCGCCAGGCAGAGCGCGAGTTGGCGCTACCGTTCAGCCAGGAGATCCCCATTGGGTACTTGGAGCTATACCTTGGATTAGAAGATGTGGTCAATGCCGAGATTGCTCTGGCTGACGTAGAGGCTTTGGTGGAAGAGCACGACGTGGAGCGTTTTAGACACCGCGTCGTCGCCGCGCGAGGCCGGATTCAAGAGCTCAAAGGCGAATACGATGAGGCTCGTAAGAGCTATCAAGAAGCGCTGGCGCTGGCCCCGACCGGTATCACGCGGTACCGGGCGATCGCTCGATGCTACCGGCACCTGGGACGCTTCGAGTTGGCCGAGGAGAACCTGAGAAAGAACTTGCATCGAACGCCTTTCAACCCGCGGTCGCACCACGAGATGGCTTTGCTGTACGACGCGATGGGTGAGCCTGAGCGAGCCTTGGAGCATCTGGCTATTGCACTGGATGTCTGGAGCGATGCCGATCCCGGGTTCAAGCCGGCGCTGGAGGCGCGAACGAAGCGTGCCGAATTGCAATCGGCGCTGGCCAGCACCCACTGATGCTCGACAGCGTCAGGATCTCGGACGAGCTGTGGGACATGGCGGATGAGAAGCCGGACGCCATCCTCCATCGTGCAGTCCAGAGGGTTCACGAGGGCGGAAGTGCATTCGATTGGGTAGGCGTTTACCTGCTGGCAGGCAGCCATCTCATTCTTCACAGCTTCATCGGCAGGTCAACCGAACTAACCCGTATCCCGATTGGCCAAGGTGTGCCTGGCCAAGCCGTCGCTGAGGGCCGTGACATCAACGTGCCGGACGTCGGGGCTCTTGTGAACCAGTTGGTCAAGAGCCCCACGACTCTGTCTGAGGTCGCGGTGTTGATCAAGAGCGAAGACTGGGTCATAGGAGTGATCAACGTGGACAGCGATTCACGCGGGGCGTTCGCCGCGGTCGATGAAGCCGCATTGCGCTCCATCGCTGATGTCCTCGGGGAGACCTTGGGACCGCAGATCCGTTGGGCCTAGGTGTCACGCCCTCCTGGCCGGGCCGCTTGCAACCATCAAACTACAGTCCTGCACCACCCGAGGTGATATCAGGGCTTGCGGTTTAGCTGGAGTTGGTAGAACTGCTTCCAATTGCCTTCTTGCCAAACGCTACCCGACGCGTAGAGCATCCGGGCCTCCGTCACGGTCAACTCGTTTCGGACTCTTCCAAGCTCGGGATCGTCGTAGGTCCACTCCACGCCACCGTCGATCAGCTTGAGCTCGACGACCCGAATGGTACCGTCCGCCATGATCGAGGCCATGCTGTAGCGACCGACTCTCGCGTCGTAGGTCATGATCCCGAACGAATGATGAAAGACGACGTCGCCGAAGAGCTCCCGCTCTAGGACTATGCCTTTGCCCAGGAGTTCTTGCGTCAGGACAAGGCCGCCAAGTTTGCTCTGCACTTCCATAGCTACCGTGAACTCTCGGCGCGGGAAGCCCTCATGCTCGACCCAGCCGACGCCATCCCAAGTGCCGACGAGCTGCGACAATTCCTGCATCTTGGCTTGCGGCAGAGACATAACCTCTTGGGCGGAAAGGGTCGTGACCATAGTGCTCAACAGCACAAGGCCCATGGTGAGCGATTTCATGTTTCACTCCTGTTCTGAAGGCTCCGAGTGCGAGCTGGGTGGTTGCACAAACGGTGGCTGACCCTCCGGCTCAGGCGTGTCGCGTGGGCCGTGAAGATAGGCGCTCTCCCCTGAAACGCCAGAGGAGGCTGCGGGGGGGGCGGATAGTTGATTGCTGGCCAATATCCTTTTCCTGCTGCTGCCAACCGACCCGGTGCTTCCGACTGGCCGATGCCGCGTCGGACTGACATTCTACAGGCCTAATGAAACGAGTAATCACGCCTGAGCTACTGGACCAGCCGTCGCCCGATTCGGCCCTCTTGGCCGAGAGTCTGGCGGATCTGGCTTGGCTGAATCGGCATTTTGGGGGAACCGCGACGGTCCTTCACCAGTTGGATCGTATGTTGGACGGCGTGCTTCCTTCCCCTTTCAGAGTGGTGGATGTCGGCGCCGGTGGAGCGGATATCTTGATCGCGTTGCGCAGGTGGTGTCAGCGACGCCATGTGCCGCTTGAGGCGGTGGCCGTCGATGTTAGCCAGGAGATCGCGTACATCGCCGCGGATAGCATCGGGAAGGCCGGTTGCGAATCGCTGAGTGTGGTTTGTGCTGACGCGCGGTCGCTACCCTTCTCAGACCGTGCCTTCGATATGTCGATCAGCAGTACGTTCCTTCACCATCTCGAGGAGGACGACGCTGTAGTGACACTTAGGGAGATGGCGCGTGTGAGCGATCTCGGCATCCTCGTGAGTGACCTGCGTCGTGGGCTGTCGAGCTACATTGCGGCGTGGGTACTAGCGAATACGGTCTGGAGGCAGCATCACTACACGCATCACGATGCGACGGCGTCGATGCGTGCGGCTTTTACACTAGAGGAAGCCATGACCTTGGCTAGGCGAGCCGGGCTGGACGCTGCTATCGAACCACAGCTCTGGTTTCGTTGGGCTCTGCGTTGGCGGCGCTCGGAATGATGTCCACGGATGCGGAGGTCCTGATCGTCGGTGCAGGACCCGCCGGCGCGGCCCTGGCTATCGAGTTAGCCCGAAAGGGCCGTGACGTCTTGATCGTCGAGCGGTCAGCGTTTCCGCGGGATAAGCCGTGTGGCGACTGCCTGAATCCAGGGGCCGTCAATCAGCTACGCAGCCTCGGTGTGGCTGACCGACTCTACGAAAGACTGTCGCCTACTCCTCTCCGAGGCTGGCGGATACAGGCACCCGACGGCCTCAGCCTTGACCTGCAATTTGGAAAGTCGGATTCGGGGGGTGCTATCGTGGGTTGGGCGGTGCGAAGACGTGACTTCGACGAGGCACTACTCGATGAAGCAATCCGGGCAGGAGCTCGCGTGCAGTTTGGCGCTCGGGTCTCCAATGTTCTGCTCGAGCGACGGCGCGTGGTGGGAGTCATGTGCCGTGACGGCGCGGCGGTTCACGAGGTTTACGCCCGCTTCATTGTCGGTGCCGACGGCATTCGATCCGTTGTTCAGCGGCGACTTGGGCTGAAGGGCCGAAAACCGCGACTGCGAAAAATCGCGTTGGTCGCCCATCTGGATGGCCTCGTCGGATCGAGCGAGCTTGGGGAACTTCGCGTGCGTGGGGGACATACTTGCGGATATGTGGGTATGGGCGCTGGCGCCAACCTGACCTTGGTGGTTCCGGAGTCCGAAGCCGAGGCCATTGCCGGGCGGTCGTCGGAGTTCTTGAGTGAGGTGCTTCGCGACTTCCCGGAGGTCGCAGAGTCCTTACGGCGATTCCGATTGGAAACGCCGGTCATGGTAACTGGCCCCTTCGATCATCCGGTTCGGCGAGCCTGGACGGCAGGCGCTGCTCTGATCGGAGATGCAGCGGGCTACTACGATCCCTTCACGGGCCAGGGCGTCCATCAGGCGCTATGGTCCGCGCGGTTGGTGGCCCCGGCGATCGAGATGGCTCTACGGGACCCTAGTGTTGAGGTTCGTGCGTTGAAGAACTATGGCCGCCAGATAAGGCAGTCGCTTCTTCCCAAGCGTACCCTACAGAGGGTGATCGAGGCCGCTGTGAGCCGACCGCGAGTCATGTCTTGGTTTCTCAGCCTTATGTCGAGGGATGCCGCGTCGGCAAGCCGCGTGTTGCGCGCCGTAGGTGACCTGGATCACCCAGCCGGTCTATTGGATCCGGGGGTCTGGAGTCGGTTGCTACTAAGGGTAGACAATCTCGCATGATCACTCACAACGAGATCCTCATTGAAGCTCCAGCAGCGAGGTGCTTTCGAGTGGCGGCCGATGTTGAGCGCTGGCCGGAAATCCTATCGCATTACCGTTGGGTGCGCTTCCAGCGGCGTGAGGGTTTTGGTCGCGGCTTGGTGGAGATGGCCGCGCATCGGGTGTTTGGCCCTGTAGGCTACCCGGTCTGGTGGGTGAGTGAGATGTGGGCCGACGAGGATGTTCCGGTGGTTCGGTACAGACACGTTGACGGTATCACAAAAGGGATGGACGTAGAATGGCGGTTTTGCAACGATGACATGGGTACGCGTGTTGAGATTGTGCACGACTGGCCGCGTGGACCCGGCTGGCCCTTGATCGGTCGCTTCGCAGCCGACCGAGTGATCGGGCCCGTCTTTATACATCACGTGGCCGGAATGACGCTCGAGGGGGTCAAGAAGGCAGTGGAGGCCTCGTGACGATGAGCAGTAGACACTCCAGGAACGGACGCCGACGCGTGGCGGTGACCGGTATCGGTTGCATAACGCCTACGGGCAACGGTGCCGAAGGGCTCTGGGCAGGCCTGCGGAGGGAGCAGTCCGCTGTCCAGCGCGTGACACGCTTTGACCCGAGTACGTTTCGGAGCCACGTGGCGGCTGAGGTAAGCGACTTCGATCCCTTAGGCCACATGGATCCGAAGCGCGCCCGTCGTTTGGACCGTTTCGGCCAGTTCAGTGTGGCGGCAGCGCGCATGGCACTTGACGACGCCGAACTGGACCCTTCCGGGCTTGATGGTGATCGAGTAGCAGTGCAAATCGGCTCGGCTCTGGGGGGCG
>Ga0209536_100015145_pt1 | contig 11017 bp, 8 predicted proteins | sample DeeMarSeWOR28_12_FD_187461 | JGI IMG/M metagenome (GOLD analysis project Ga0209536, IMG submission 187461) | Marine sediment microbial communities from White Oak River estuary, North Carolina - WOR-2-8_12 (SPAdes) (version 2) | ecosystem: Environmental > Aquatic > Marine > Intertidal zone >... | reverse complement strand
CGCGACGGTGTAGGCCTTGTAGTTCTGGTTGTCACCCCAGTGCCAGAAGGCGCGCCCGGCAGCATTGTCCTGCAACCCGATACCGAGTCCCCACGTGACTCCCGAATCGACCTCGATCTGCGGGCTCAGCATGGCGTCGGCGAGGGAGTCACTCAGTCCCGTGCCGTTCAGGACGGCGACCAGGAACCGTCCGAAGTCCGGTGCGGTGGTGTGGAGCGTCGCAGCCGCGTGTCCCCTGCCCCGGCCTGGCTTGCGCTTTTCGGCGAGCTGGCCTGCTTCGTCGTGCGGCATGGCGAGCTGCGCCTCGAACCGGTCGTCCCAGATATAGCTGCTGTTCACCATCTGCAGCGGGGTGAACACCAGCCGCTCCATCAGCTCCTGGAGCGGCTCGCCGGTCAGGTGCATGACCACACGCTGCAGGTACCCGAACCCCTCGCCGGAGTAGCTGAACTCGCTTCCCGGCTCGAAGTTGATGGTCAGTTGACCGTCGCGGCGCCAGTTGGGGAACCCCGTGGAGTGGGTCAGCACCATCCGCGCGGTGATCGACCGGTGCCGCTCGTCGTGCGCGATGTCGGCATAGTCGTAGTACGTGGCGAGCGGCGTGTCGAGATCGATGAGCTGCTGATCGACGAGCTGGAGCACGGCGTAGGCGAACACCGGCTTGCTGAGCGACGCGGCCTCGAACACGGACTGCGTGTCCACCGGCTCACCGGTCTCGATGTTCCGCACGCCGAACCCGCGGCTCCACACCACGCCGCTGTCGCTCACGACCGCCACCGACAATCCCGTCACGCCACCGCTGTCCATGACGACCGGGATGGCGCGCTCCAGCTCCGCCAACCGCTCGGCGTCGGTCAGCGTGTCGATGGGATCGGCCGGTGGTGCCGCGCATGCCTGGACGGCGGCGACCAGAGCCGCAAGCACCACGGAGGTGCAACGTGCTCCTGTATTCACAGTCAACTCCCGTTCGCGATGAGAGAAGATCGGGTCTCGAACCGCCGGCACACGGCCGTCACGATCCGTCCGTCACGCCCGGCACGACGATGCGCTCGTCGGAGGAGACCAGGGCGTTGTACGCGCGCACGAATGCGACCGGTCCCTGAGCGATCGTGCCGATCAGCGCCTCCCTGCCCCGCTCACGCTCGATCGTGCGCGCCATGTGCGCCCCGACCACGTAGTAGCCCCGCATCGTGACACCTCGCGCCCACGACCAGCGGTCGATCTGCTCCGGACGCGCCCTGTCGACCTGCGCAAAGAGATCGTTCAACAGGGCCCGGAGCCGGCGGACCGCCGACGGGTCGTCGAGCATCGGGTAGTCACGCTCGCCCGGCGCGGGAAACAGCGACTGCGCCTCGTAGCCGACGTAGGTCGCCATCCCTTCGTTGTGCAACGCGTCGAGCATGCCGTACAGCCGCTCGTCGTTCAGGCGCGGCTCGGTTCGGTGCTCACGTGCCTTGGAGTACCCCACGTGAAACAGCTCGTGCACGATGCTGTTCAGGATGTGTTCGACGTCGCCCTGCCAGTAGTCGGCGCTTACGTTGATCACCACCTCACCCGCCACGAACGAGCGCGGCGGTACGTACGCGGTGAAGTGGATGCCGATGTCGAGGTTCGCGCCGTCCGGCAGGTAGGCACAGATGTGCGGCACCGCCCGAGCGAGAAACTCCTCGCCTCCGTCGGCGATCTCACGGGCCATGCGCGTCAGCGGGTGGTTCCGCCGCTCGACGTCCGAGAGCCGGCTGAGCGCAGCGACCTGCTCCCGCCACTCGCCGTACGGGATGTCGATACCGGTCCCCTCCGCCCACATCCGCGTGTACCGTTGCGGCGGTTCGGACTCCCAGAACCCGTCTTCATCTGCGAGGACGCCGGCGGGATCGCTCACGAGGCGCTCCAGCGTCGCCGTGTGAAACCCGATCGTCGCCTCCTCACACGACGCGAGTGTCCGCGCCGGCGGGCCGGCGAGCGAGGCCATGGCCTCGAGCACGAGCACCAAGAGCACTTCCGGTCCGGTCACGATCACCCTCCCGATGCCTCCGTCGTTGAGACACAAGGCCGCCGAAAGACCCAGGATATATATGCCGAATAGCTACTCGGGGAAAGTGCGGTTGCGGCCTGGGAACCGGCTTGCGGCGGCCCAGCCGAGCACGGAGTGAAACCGTCTCCCTCGGAAGTGCGTCTAGTGGAGGTCACCCGCCCAGGGTTGGTCGATGCTCCGAGCCCCGCTGATTGCCGCTGCCGTCGCTGCCGTCGCTCCCGTGGCTACCGTCGCTCCCGTCGGCCTCCCCGCCGCGCTCCTCGCGCAAACGCCTCCGGACCCGCGCGGCGCCTACCACTTCGAGACGCACAGCACGCGCGGCGATCCGTTCGAGGGCACGGTCCACCTGTACGGTGAGCCCGACGACATCAATGGCTTCGTGTACACGCCCATCGATCCGCCCATCCCCGTGAGCGGCGTCCGCTGGCTCGGCACGGACACGCTCGGGGTGCGCTTCCATCTCGGTCCGACCGTCGTGACGCAGGTGTTCGCATTGAGTGGCGACCGGTTCACCGGCCACTACAGCTTCACGCGAGACGGTGAGCGGCACGAGATCGCCCTCTCCGGCCGCCGCCTCCCCTCCAATGCGCGCGCCGATCTGGCGCCCATCACCTGCGAGGTGCGGGGCGTGCCGTTCCTCGCCCGGTGCGCGATGCTGCACGTGCCCGAAGACCCGGACGACCCCGCCGGTCGTTGGATCCCGCTCCGCATCGTCATCCTCCCGGCCGAGTCGGACCGCGCGGACCGCGATCCGATCTTCATGTTCGCGGGCGGGCCGGGTCAGGCAGCCACCGAGGTTGCGGGCGCGTACGCACAGACCACGGCCGGCATCCGGCGCACGCGCGACGTGGTGATCGTCGATCAGCGGGGTACCGGAGCGTCGAACCCGCTGCGCTGCGAATTCGAAGACCCGCACGATCGGGCGCGGCTGCTGCTGACGTGGCGGTTCCCGCCCGACGAGGTCGAGCGCTGCCGCGACGAACTGCTCGAGCGTGCCGATCTCACGCTCTACCACTCGTGGATCGCGGCGGCCGACGTCGAGCGGGTGCGCGACTGGCTCGGCTACCCGGAGATCAACCTGTACGGCGGCTCGTACGGCACCCGGATGGCGCAAGCGTATCTCGCCCGGTACCCGGAGCGCACCCGCACGGTGACGCTCCGCGGGGTCGAGATCCCGGGAGGCATGCTCCCGCTCGACAACCCCCGCGACGGGCAGGCCGCACTCGAGTTGGTGTTCGACGAGTGCGGCGCCGAACCAGCATGCGGTGGAGCGTTTCCCGACCTGGCGGGTGATCTCGCAACGGTGCTGCGTACGCTCGAAGCCACCCCCGCGACGCTCCGCGTCGAGGATCCCATCACCGGGGATTCGGTCGACATCACGGTCACACCCTCGGTGTTCGCCGGAGGGCTGCGTCGCCTGCTCATGAACGGGGATGCGATTCCCTCCATCCCGCTCGCGGCGCACGCCGCCGCGGGCGGTGACTACTCGGCGCTCGTCCCGGGCATCGAGGCTACGCTGGGCGTGTCGCGCTCGCTGTACATCGGGATGGCGCTCTCGGTGGGCTGCGCGGAAGACGCGCGCCGCCTGGCACGCGCCGATATCGAAAGCGCGACAGCCGGCACGTTCATGGGCGCCGGCCCGGCCAAGGGATTCCTCGACGCGTGCGCGAGCTGGCCCAAGGGAACCGTGCCGGACGGGTTCTACGAACTCGTTACCGCGGACGTGCCGGTGCTGCTGCTCTCGGGCCGGTACGATCCGGCGACGCCGGTGCGCTGGGGCCGGCAGGTGGCGGAAGCGCTCCCCAACTCGCTGCACATCGTCATGCCCGGAATCTCACACGCGCCATTCCCCGAGTGCGCGCGGGACATCATGACGCAGTTCGTCGCGGCGGGCAGGATCGTCGGGGTGAATGCCGACTGCATAGGCGAGCTCGAGCGGGGGCCGTTCCGGCTACCGGAGTAGGCGCTGCCATCGTTCCGCGAATGAAGCGCAACGGCACAGAGCAGCCCGTAGGGCCGCCCGGAACCCGCAATCGCGACGATAGATAACGAGAACAACGATTGTCCCTGTAACGGGACTATTGCGCTCGGGATTGCAGCCCCCATATTCCGTGCGGTCCATGCCCCCCTCCCGGCGATCGACGTCGCCGGTATCTGCGTGCGCAGCCGTGGACCCCGTGAGATGCAGCAGCTTCGACCATCGACGATGTTGCCGCCCGAACGCCGAGCAACCGATCAGCAGGCGTCGGGCAATGTCCACTGTGGGCTACCAAGGAGGTCCAAGTTCCGATGCGAGCCATGACCGTTCCCACGTCCGCCGTCGCGTTGCTGGCGCTCGGCCTGTCCGCCTGCGCAAGCGAGGAAACCGTGCAGGGAGAGTGTCGTGACGTGTTCGGTGGAGATATCTGTACGTGGGGCACGATGGTTGGTGACGACGTCAGCGCGTTCGGCGCCACCGTCGCGCTGGCGAGCATCGAGAATGCGCCCGCGGACGCCGAGATGGTCTTCCCGCCTCCGTTCGTCGGCGTCGTCCCTCTGCCACCTGACATCGCGGCTGCTACCGGCTTTGATCACCTCGGAGTGAACTGGGAACCCCACGGTCACCCGCCCGGCGCGTTTCTCACCCCGCACTTCGATTTCCACTTCTACACGATCGACCCGAATCGCGTCGGGACCATCGACTGCGCCGATTTGAGCAAGCCGGCTGAGCTCCCCAGTGGCTACACGCTGCCGGACATGGACATCCCCGGCCTTGGCATGCTCACGGGACTCTGCGTGCCGAACATGGGTATGCACGCGATGGTGGAAGACGAGTTGGACGACACGGAGCCCTTCGACGCCTCGATGATCCTCGGGTACTACGAGACCGGGCTGATCTTCCTCGAGCCCATGATCGCGCAGGCAAAGCTCCTCGAGGCCAAGACCTTCACCATGGACGTACCGGCGATGAGCCGGCCGGACGCACCGGCGATGTGGCCCACGAGCTTCGAGGCGAGCTACGATGATGTGTCCCGTACCTACCGGTTCGCCTTTACCGGATTCACGGCGGAGCGGGGCGAGTGAGGGTTCGACTCCCGAGCGTCAGTCGCCTTGGCCGACCGAAGGCAGAATCCACCCTTCAGCACACCACTATTCCATTGCCACGGAGGCATGACATGCGCGCACTCACCCCCATCGTCTGTGGGGTCTTCCTGCTCACACTCTCCTCATCCGCGCTCGCACAGGACCAATCCGGCGCCGAGGCCGCGATCCGTAAGGGATCGAAGGCATGGGAAGCAGCGTGGAATGCCGGCGACGCGGCCGCACTCGCAGCGCTGTACGTGGACGACGCCGTCGTCATGGCGCCGGGCGGCGAGCCAGCCAAGGGGAAGGCAGCCATCACGAAGCACTTCACTGCCGCGATCGAGGCGGGTGCCGGCGCGAAGACCGCGATCACGACCGAGCAGGTCATGGCCACCGGTGACTGGGCGGTCGAGATCGGGGGCTTCGTAAACACCGCTGCCGACGGCTCACATGCCGACCACGGGCGGTTCATGGCCACATGGAAGCAGGTGGACGGGAAATGGATGCTGTACCGTGACATCTGGAACAGCAGCATGCGGCCGTAGCGAATGGAGCCGGCCGGGCTCGTCGACCGGGCCCCGCGCGCCGCGCCCCGAAATCTACCAGACACCCACATCCGCCGCTGGAGGAATTGCATGATCACTCGCCACCTGCTCCTTCTTGGAGGAGCCGCGCTTCTGTTTGCACCCACCGCCGAGGCACAGGACGACTCGCAGATCATCCTCGGGGCGTACTTCCGCTGTAACCAGTCGCTCGAGGCCCGCACGGATACGATCTTCACGGATGTCATGAAGCCGGTCATGCAGACCCAGGTGGACGCCGGTCGTATCACGACGTTCGGATGGGCCCGTCATTGGATGGGCGGGGCGTGGCGACGCCTCTTCTACATGGTCGGTACGGATCGAGACGCGGTGCTCGAGGCACGAACCGCATACCTTCAGGACATGCAGGCCAACCACGCCGACGCTGGTCGCGAGTTCAACGCGATCTGTAGCTCGCACGACGACTACCTCTGGCGCGGCGTCGCGACCTCGAGTCCGGCAGGCCAGCTCGCGCAGGACCGCCCCGGGGCAGGACTCTCGAGCTACATGATGTGCGACAGCCGTGAGGCCGAGGCCGACGAGATCGTGCAGACGGCCTTCGCCCCGATCCTCGACAGGCATGTTGCCGACGGACACGTCAACTCCTGGTCGTGGCTGCAGCACCGGGTGGGCGGTTGGTATCGTCGCGCTTTGGTCCTGGATGCGGCGGATTACAAGAGCGTGCTGAACTATTGGGACATGCTCTGGGAAGATCTCGAGGAGGAGCAGCCAGAGCTTCTGAGGGAATTCAGCGCGATCTGCAACTCACATGCGGACTACGTCTGGGATCTGTCGCTGAACCAGTAGTCGAAGCCAGCAACCTCGACCTCCCCATGGCCGGCAGCGGCTGTGGGGAGGTCGTGTGCTCGAGGCAGTCCCTCAACCGGACCGACGCGACGGGCTTCCGGGGACTATGGCATGCGCCCACCGGCATCGGGCAGCTGCGGCTGCGCTGTTGCCACCACGTGCCGAGTGAGACGGTCGAGCAGTGCCTTGAGCTTCTCTCGCCGCGCCTTGGCACTCCGGCGCATGAAGAACACGACGCCGGCACCCACAATGCCCAGCGCCGGCAGGTACAGCTCTGCCGGCCCGGTCGTGCCCATGAGCATGACGGCGGTTCCCGCCAGCACACCGCCAACGCCCGCGGTTGCCGCAATGGTCATGGTGTAGTCTTCCGAGACCGTAATCCTGGTCTGCCCCGCGCGCGGCACCAGCTGCACCTTGGCCGAGCCGCCGGCGCGCCGGGCCTCGTCGCCGACGGCGGATGCCCATGAGAACACCCCCGGCAACGCAGCTTGGATGACGCCGTCCGTCCCCATCGTCTCCTGCACGATGTCGAGCAGCGCCGGGAACTCCCGCTCCGGCACCATCCCCTGCACCATGCGCGACGTCTGCCACCCGGCCGGCACGCCGAGGATGCGTGACGTCGGACCGGCGACAGGCTGCTCGAGCGCTTCGGCCGCCGCCCGAACGTGCCGCGACGGGATGTCGACCTCCGCGGCCATCCGCTTGACGCCGGTGAGCGAGAAATCCTCCGTCTCGGCAGGCTCGGCCGCCTCGAGCGACACCGCCCGCCGCAGGATGTCCTTCGCTTCCGTGTCGCTGTACCGCCGGGCCACCGGGGCAGGCGCGGTCAACGCGCGGAACAACTCGTTCGGCGTGCGGAAGCGCCGTTCCGGATCGATCGCCATGGCTCGCACCAGTGCCCGCTCGATCGAGTCCGGCAGCTCGGCCAGGCGCGCGCGTTGTGCCGGTGGCGCCCGGAGGAACCGCCCTTCCGCAGACTCTTCGTAGGAGAGCCAGCGGGACGGCACGCCGCCCGCCAGCATCTCGTACACCACGCAGGCCAGGCTGTAGATGTCGGTGCGCTCGTCGAGCCCTGCACCTCCCGCCGCCTGCTCGGGACTCATGTAGCCGGGCGTGCCGATCGCCACTCCCGTGCGGGTGAGCGGCTCGTCGCTCGCACTGGAGACAGCCTTGGCGATGCCGAAGTCGGTCACGAGCGCGTGGCCCTCCGTGAGGAGCACGTTTTCCGGCTTCACATCGCGGTGCACCACGCCCTGCCGGTGCGCGTAGCTCAGCGCGTCGGCCACGTCCTCGGTGGTGGCGAGCGCGTCGCGCAACACGATCGTGCCCTCGCGGTTCAGCCGCACCCTGAGCGACTCTCCCGTCACGAACGGCATCACGTAGTACAGCAGCCCTCCGGCTACCCCCGAGTCGTGCAGCGGAAGGATGTGGGGATGCGACAGGTTGGCGGTGACGCGGATCTCGTGCAGGAAGCGCTCCGCCCCCAGCACGGCGGCCAGGTCGGGGCGCACCACCTTGACGGCGACGTTGCGGTCGTGCCGCTCGTCCACGGCGAGATACACGGTGGCCATCCCGCCACGGCCGACGACACGCTCGATGCGGTAGCGGCCCGCGAGGGCGCTCTGGAGACGCTCGAGTTCTTCGGTCATGGCGAGCGAAAGATGGGGCGCCGGACGGGAGGACGGTAGGACGGCAGGACGGTAAGACGGTACGGCGGTGGGACGGTACCGCGCGGTCCCCCCATCCGTCCATCCGTCCATCCACCTCTCACCGCTACTGCAGACTCAGTCTCGCCTCCTCATCCCAGATCGGTCGCTCGGCTGCATTCGCCACGTCGAGGCCGACGAGAAACGCGAGACGGACGATCCGCGCCGCCTGGCCGGCATCCGCGCGCTCCGGATTGTCGGCGGCCGTGTGCAGATCCTCGTGCTCCCCGCTGAAGAAGAACAAGGCCGGCACGCCCCGCTGGGCGAACGGGAAGTGATCCGACGCCCCGTACCGCCCCTTGTGCTCCGCCGCCACGAGCCCAAGCTCCGGATGCTCCGCCAGCACACGATCCACCACCGCGCCCAACGAGGTGTAGTCCTTGCCGACGAAGCCCACGGTGTCGGGCGGGTTGCGAGCGATCATGTCGAGGTTGAGCTCGGCGACTGTGCGCTCGATGGGTATGACCGGATGCTCGACGTAATACCGCGAGCCACACAAGCCGCGCTCCTCGGCGGTCACCGCCGCGAAGACCAGCGTGCGAGCCGGCCGCGTCTCGAGCGACGCAAACGCCTCGGCGAGCTCGATCACGCCCACGGTGCCCGACGCGTTGTCGTCGGCCCCGTTGCAGATCGAGTCGGCGGGCAGCACCTCCGACGGACGGCACCGTCCGGCAGTGGTGCCCACGTGGTCGATGTGCCCGGTGAATACGACGGCCTCGTCACGGAGCTCCGGATCGCTCCCCTCCAGCACACCAACGACGTTGGCGATCTGTGGCTCCTGCATCGTGGTGTGGTGTGGCGTGAGCGAGAGCCGTACTCCGTCCAGTGAGCGCACGCGCGTCGATGCCGCAGGCAGGAGTGTCGTCGGATCTTCACCGACGGCACGGAGGAGCTCGCCAGCCGTGCCGAGCTGGATCGCGTAGGATCCGAGCCGGTACTCCGCGTCGCGATCCGGCACGCCGACCACCTGCCAGCGGCTGCGGAAGGATGCCGGACGCACCTCTTCCCACAGCTCGGTTGGGATCTCGCTCACCACGATGTGCGCGAGGGCGCCCGCTCGGCTCGCCTCCTGGAGCATCGGGTTCAGGTAGCGACCGCTCAGCTTGTCGGGCCCGATCACGTGCAGCACCGCCGCCCCGCTGATCGGTATGTCGGTGAAGACCGGTGCGCCGTCCTCCGGAAGGCCAACGGCGAGCACGACCGGCACGTCAGTCAGCTGTACCGGGTCGCCGCCGACGTAGACCAGGTCCGCGCCGAGCGACCAACGCGACGTAGCGCCGGCGGCAGTGATGGTGAGGGTGGTCAGCGAGTCGAGCCGCTCCTGACGCAACCGGAACGCCTGGAGGTACCCGCCGTCGTCACCGGCCGGACTGAGCCCGGCGCGGTCGAACTGCAGGGCAACCCAGTCGGTGGCTCGTGCGAGCTCGGGGCTGGGCGTCTCACGCCCTCGTGTGGAGTCGTGCGCCAGTGCCGCGAGCTTCTGCGCGAAATCCCGTTCGGTGATGGTCTCCAGGGCCCGGCGAGTCGTCTCAAGTGCGTGCGTCTGAGCCGTGAGCGGCGCCGCCATCACGGCGACGGCAACGAGCGAGCGAGCGAATCGGAGCATCGTGCGCCCTCGGTCGCGAGGTGTGACCCGCGTCCGAGCGGTTCCGAACGCGGAGTGATGCGAGCGTCGCAGGACTGTCGCTCCCTACGCGCACCCCGAACGCGAGTTTCCCGCCGAGCCCCACTGACGTGCGTGAAATACGACTGTCGGGCTCGCCCTTCCGGACGTAGATCCGCCGCGAGCCGCCGGAAACTCTGTGCTATGTATAGCGTATATACAGCCGTAGTCCAGTCGCACAGCGCGCACGACATCGTACAGGAGCGTGAGCATGCGCACCGCAAAGACGACATCGATCCTTGCCGTTGTCCTCGCCGCCGTCAGCACTCCGCTGACGGGCCAGCTGATGGACTCGCGCCATCAGATCGAGCTGCGCCTCGGCGTGTGGAACCAGATCAGCAACGTGCGGACCGAGATCGGCAGCGGTGGTCTGGCGACGACCGTCGGGAGCTCCGGGTTCCTCGGTGGATTGGCATATGGACACTGGCTCAGCGAGGCTGTTGCCGTGCGCGTGAGTGTCGGTGGGCTGCTGGCCCAGGTCGACACGGAGATCGATGGATCGGGTGTCTCGAGCGAGGCGGCGTCGGTAGGCCAGATATTGGTCGGGGCGCGCTATTACTTCCCGCGCTCCACCTACGGGACCTCGGTCCGTCCGTTCCTGGGGGCCGGAGTGGGTACGGTGATCGGCAGCCAGGTGGCGTCGCGGGTCGGCACGGTCCTGTCGACCGAGACTCGGACCGAGCCGGCGCTGGGTGGGGAGTTGAGCGCGGGCATCGACTTCCTGCTCAGTCGGCACTTCCTGACGTCGATCGGGCTCGGGTACCTGCTCATGACCGCCTTCGACCAGCCGATCGGCGGCAGTGACAACTACAGTGGGCCGCAGCTGTCGCTCGGGTTCGGGTACGTGTTCTAACGGCATGCGGCCTGGGGCCGGGACCGATACCGGGGGAAACGGGAAAGGGGAAAAGGGAAAAGGGGAAAGGGGAAAGGCTGCCCGCTGTGCGAATCGTTGGCGAACCGGCGGGACCGCTGTAGAATCGAACCGACGATCTGCGACCCAACGACGTCGCAATCCTTCCATCCGTCCATCCGTCCATCCGCCCATCCGTGAAGGGGGTGTCCATGTCGGCGGCCAAGGCTACGACTCACCACCCGTGGTTCTTCACCACGTCTTCCTTCGGACTCGCGGCCTTGGCGAGTTGCGTACTGCTCGCCGCATCCG
>Ga0209536_100015144_pt1 | contig 11019 bp, 7 predicted proteins | sample DeeMarSeWOR28_12_FD_187461 | JGI IMG/M metagenome (GOLD analysis project Ga0209536, IMG submission 187461) | Marine sediment microbial communities from White Oak River estuary, North Carolina - WOR-2-8_12 (SPAdes) (version 2) | ecosystem: Environmental > Aquatic > Marine > Intertidal zone >... | reverse complement strand
TTCGGTATAATCGCCAACCCACGCGCCCGTAGCTCAGCTGGATAGAGTACCTGGCTACGAACCAGGCGGTCGGAGGTTCGAATCCTTCCGGGCGCGCCAATCAAAGCCAAAGGGCCCCTCGCGGGCCCTTTTGCATTGAAGCTGATGTATCCGTGCTGTTCGATTCCGCGCCGGAGCCATTGTGTGGCTCGCCGAGCCGTTCCCGGGCTGAATCAATGTTCACGACCTGGTCAGGTCAGAAACCTGTATCAACGGGAAACGACACGCGAGCCAGCCACCGTTGCTTGTCGAGCAATTCAACCAAGGAGGGGAGATTGACCTTGGCGTTATGTCGCCGATCCAGCGGAATGCGCCGCACTCGCACGACTTCATCCACGCTACACCAGGGAATGCGTTCGAGAATTTTACCGGCGTTGAAGCTGTCGGTGTCGCTCGGCGTCTCGACGACGAGCGTGCGCCTGGTGAGATGCTGGACCAATGTCGCGCGTGCGATTCCCGGCGTGCCCGAGAGAGCCGCCTCGATCCGGAGGGGATAGGTGACCCCGCTCTCGCCAGGGACCCCACCTGCGCAACGGCCGACGAGCCACAGGCGTCCCGCGTCATCGAGATAGCCCGCGTCTCCGGTGCGATGCCATAACGCGCCATCCACGATGATTTTGTTCTCGCGGTTCCCTTCATCACCGAGGTAGCCCGCTGACACGTGCGCGCCGGAGACCACAATTTCGCCCTCCGTGCCTGTCGGCACCTGCTCGCCCTCGAATACTCGGCTCGCCCGAGGTTCAATCGGACGTACCCATCGATCTACAAGAACTCGCAACGAAATGGCGTCGATTGGACGACCGGCGAGCACGCCGCCCCCCGAGGAAGCGGCCTGGCGTTCCTTCGCGCCCCATTCGTCGTGTCTGACAAGCGCGATGGGTTCGGCTTCCGTTGCACCGTACAGCGCAGCAACCGCGGCATCCGGGGCCATCGCGGCGATCTTGTCGAGTACCGCCGGCAACACCGGCGCGCCGCCGACGAAAGCATTGCGTAGCGAGGCGAGTACCCGCTTTTGCATCGCGCACTCATCTGCCAGGCATTGCATAAGAAAAGGGGAAGCGACAATGCCCGTGACATTCCACGCGCGGATCGCACGCAACAGCGAAGCCGGGTCAGCGCGGGCCGGACTGCGGAGATCGAGCTGAGGGATGACGCTGGTCGTGCCCGACGCGAGATTAGCGAACACGAAAAATGGCATCGTAGCGAGTTGTACCTGTCCGGGCTGCAGTCCGAGATGTCGGGAAAGCGCCCCGTGTGTGGCGGCGAGCGTGCCATGCGATCGCAACACACCCTTCGAGATACCGGTGCTGCCGCTGGTAAAAGTAACCAGCGCGGTGGCGGCAGCAGCAAGGTCCGCCGCCGCGTCGAGCGGCGGAGATTGTTGTGCTTCGCGCAGGGGAATCGCGCCAGGGATTCTCGGACCCGCGACGAACGCCTTTGGAATGTGCCGCAGCGCCGGTGTGAACCAGCGCCATACGCAGGCAGCCGGGGTGCCAATGAATCCCCGCACCGGAATGTGCGCCAGCGCCTGTTCGAGCGCGGGGCGCCACGCGGATGGATCCACGAAGACCGCGATCATTCCGAGCCTCAGCACCGCCGCCATGACTTCGTAAAGGGCGCCGGACATGGGAAGGAAGATTACGACCCCATCCCCCTGACCAAGTCCGTGCTCTCGAAACAACGTTGCGAGGCGCCGCGAGCGATCGAGCAGCGCCCCGAACGTCATCATGTGTTCCTTGCCCGGGGCTCCCCATATGAGGGCCGTTTCATCCGGAGAACGCAGCGCCGTTTCGTCGAGGATTTCGATGACGTTCATGGGAAGTCCCTGAACCAGACATCGCCTCGACCATCCTCGCGGCAAACGGCCCAGCGATGCCCCGAGGCGTGCTGCCGACGCTCGCCCGGGTCCGCTTGTGAGACAACATGCATCGTTTCAGACCTTCCCCAGGTGCCGCGCGAATAGCGTGTAGCGCCGAATGTCGCGCATTTGGCCTCGCCCCAGCCTGCGTGAAACATTGGTTTCATGAATCAAGGCAAAAATTGCCCGCCGAAAACCCAGCTTGCGCGCCGCGACAAACGTGAAATCGGTCATCCAGTTGCCAAGGCCGCGTCCTTGCTGCGCCGGCAGGACGCCTATTGTCTTGAGGATCACCGTGTCGACAGGTATGCCGCGCGCTGCCTGAAGCATATCGGGTAGCGCGAAAAGGAATCCAACGGGCTCACCGTGATGCTCGAAAATGTTCACGAGTTCCGGACGCACGACCGACAGGAGCGGCGCGTAGGTCTCCTTGAACTCCACTTCGGTTATCGGCGTATAGAGTAAATTTCGTGAAAACGATTCCGTTGAAATGCGCCACAAAAGGCTCAGTTCGTCCTGGATACGATGCATCTCGATGGGCCGCGCGCGGTACCCTGCCTCGTGCAGGCGTGCGGCAAGCTTCGTATCGGCGGGATAGGCTTCCAGGTCGTCGCACCTTTCCGAGAAGTAATTGGCGAACGGCATGAAACCAACGCCCGTGAAGTGCAGCGGCCAGTCGTCCGGATTGTCGGGTTCGAGAAAGAATGCCGGCTCGTCCCCGCGCCAAGTGATCAGGCGGTAGCGTCGCCAGGTGCTGCCGTCTATCGGTCCTACCGCGAGCGTGCAGCCGCTTGCCCGGAGGCGCTCGCACGCTTCATGCAGTATTCGGGTGGCCGCATCGATGTCGACCGCGGCATAGTGTCCCAGGAGGCCGATGCGCTCGCCGGGTAGCGCGGGCACGGCACGCCACCACAACGAGCATCGCGCGCTCGCCGTGCCGTCCTGCTCGAGAAGCAACGAGTCGTCGGGCGCATGCCGTTGCACACTCTGTGGCGACAATGATCCGAGGCCCGGTAGGGCGCAAAAGCGCGCCAGCGGCTCACCCACAAGCTCGATCGAGTGAAGCCTCATCTTGCCAGGTTTTGGTGCAGTGTCCACAACAGTCCAAGTTCGACGCTGAACGCAATGAGCGAGCACGCGGCGGTGACCAATGCCTGACGCAGCCAGCGTCCGGAGTCGATGGGCATTTCTGTCAAGCGCGGCTGTATGAGGTAGAAGAGGACTGCCGCAATGCTGATCGCTACAAGTGTGGCCGCAGCACCGATCAGGGTCATGACATGTAACCGGTACACAGCCAGCATCGAGGGAACGACGATGATCATGCCGGTGCTCACGCCCGTGGCAACCGCGTTTCGCATGGACATTTGGGGATAGGCGAACTTCACCCGGGTGAGTGCGATAATCGCCAGATTCGCGCCAAAGCATGCCGCAAACGGAATGAATAGCTCGATGTCGCCGGTTTGCCGGAAGGCGAGCAACCAGGGGATGCTGGCGGCGATATTGGCGAGCACCACCGGGAAGGGAAGATTGCGTACCTGATCGAGAGGGGTGCGCACGGTGAGCGTTGCGTAGGTTGCAAACTGCAACAGCGGCGCAATCGTCCACGGCAAGCCGCCGACGGACCAGACGACGAAGCCCCAGAGGACAGCGCCGGCGAGTGCATCGTCGCCGAGGGTCGCGCGGGATCGCCAGTAGTACATGAAGGCCGCGAGGCTCACGAGAAACGTGAAATCCCCCACGAGTTCCACGCTTCCCGCCAGAAGCAGCGACTTGAGGAGGATGTAGCCCCAAATCGGAATAATGAAATTGTCGAGGCCCCACCAGGCTGCCGCCTCTGCGAGCATCACCATGGCGCCCACGTTGAGCGCGATGAGAAGACTTTCGAGCCTTCCGGTTTCTCCCCACAGCAGCACCGGAATGTGTACGCAGAAGAAAGCGATGAGGAAAAAGGTGATTGCGCCCTCGATGCTTTTGCGATCGCCGGTCATGCGCAGCTGAAACTTGCCGTAGGTCTGGCCGACCAGCGCAGCGAGCGCATCGGCAAGCGCCACCATCATGATCGGGATGGTGTAGAGAAGCTTGTCACCGTGGGAGAGCCAGAACAGCAGGCAGAAACTGGCGAGAAAACCAAATTCCCCGATCGACTGTCTCTGGACCGCCAGGAAAACCTGACCCACCCCTTCGCGCAGCACGGGAAGCATCCGAATGGCGAGAAACAGCCCGCCGACCACGAACCCGAGAATCAGAACGGGCAGGAAATCATCGAATAGCCACGGCAACGTCAGGCCGAGCGCGCCCCCGCCGATGTGGAAGAGCTTGCGCGCCACTTCGGGAGCAAGCCGAAACTTCTGCTGGACAAAGCGCAATCCGAGCAGCAGCCCCCCGGCTGTTGTCAGCAGCGCGACCATTGTTGCCAGGTCCCGGGCGCTCATCATGGCGACGCCCTCGCTTCGTCGATTCGGAAGGCGCCGTAGAAGAATGTGAGCGCACGATCGTGAAGCCTGCGGCTCTCTTCCTCGAGCGTATGCAGGCGAGATGCGAGGTGCGGCGGGCGGCTTCGCGGCGCCATCATGTTCCAGTATGCCACCCGTGCGCCCGGGCGCGCGCAGCGGGCAATATTCTCGAACACGGCGTCGCTCGCCGCTTCAGAAATGTACTCAAAGATATCGGACATGTTGAAGCGGTCGATGCTTCGATCCTGGGCGCGCTCGAGGAACGCCTCTACTGATTCCACGCGCAGTTCGAGCCTGTCGAGATTTCGGCGGATCGCTGCGAAGTTTTCCTCGCGCCAGACGTGCGGGAGATGGTCCGTGAATCGGCCGAACACGATCCAGTGAATATACGGATTGGAGGACGGGTCGAGATCAACCAGTGCATGGCGTGTGCGTGCGAGAACGCGCGAGGCGACACCGCCTTCAACGTAACGGAAAAAGCGCGGATCGCGTCCCAGCCGGCCCATGACGAAGCGGGAAAAGAACAGGCGGAATAGCGCGCGCCATCGCCAGTTGTTCCAGCGCTCCTCATAGAAGCGACGCCGTTCTTCCGCGCTGCGCGCGATGAACAGCGCGTCGATCTGCTTCGGGCTGTGGACCAGCGGAAGTACATAGCGCCGAAAGAGCGCGAAGTAACCTTCGAATTTGCCAGCATCGGATAGGCCGTGCTCGATCACTTCCGGGCGGGCATCCCAGAAGCTCCGCGCGAATGGCGAAAGGCTGCTTCGCGCCTGGCGATACAGTTGAAGGCGGCGTGTGCTCTTCGTGATTCCGGCGAGTTCGAGGACATCGGCGTGCTCGAGCGAACGAAAGGCGCCGACCTTCAACTGGATCACAGCGACTTGCGCGGGAGACAGATCCACGGCAACAACCCGTGCCGGGTCGCGCGACAGCATTGAGAGCGAGTTGTCTCCCCCCGAACCGATCGAAAAGCACACGTCGCCGGGTTCGATCGCGAGCGCTTCGAGCAGCACATCCGTGTCTTCCCAGCATTGCGCGTAACGAATGAGGGAAAAATCGGCCTCGCTCGCGATTTCGCTGGCGGCACTAGCCGGCGGTGGTGCTTGCTGATTCATCGGCATCGAGCTTCACGACTCTACCAGTGCTGCCATCCATCTCGACTCGGTCGCCGTCCCGCAACCAGTGAGTGAGTCCGGGCAGCGATACGATGGCGGGCAATCCCAGTTCCCGCGCGACGATCGCCGAGTGCGACAGGAGACTTCCACGCTCCACCAGCAAGCCGGCGGCGCCGGGAAATATCATCACCCAGCCCGGATCGGTTCGCTCCGCCACCAGGATCTCCCCGCGCTTTACCGATGCACTGCGTGGATCGCGCACGACCCGCACCGACCCCCGCACAATGCCGGGACAGCAGCCAAGGCCCTGCAGCGTTTCCCCATGCGGCAGCGGCACTGGCGCAGCGCCCGCGAAGTCATGTCCGCGGTAGACGAGACCGCGGGTCTCGAAGCGATCCGCCGGAACAGGGGCATCGCGGTAGCCCGCAAACTCGGCCTGTCGCACTTTTACCAGGCCCTTGAGATCGGTCGTGGTCGCGCGCGCTTCGACGAACGCGAGCAACTCATCCAGCTCGAGGTAGAACACGTCGCGGGAATCGGTGAGACAGTCCACCGCCGCCAGCCGCTTGCCCATTTCGAGCAGGATCTGACGGGCGCGGCCAAACACGCGGGTACGTTCGAGGCGAAGGTTCTCGCGCGCCACGACGCAAGCGCGCGCGCGTTTGAGGATCCACATGAATGCCAGCCGCCGAACGGGGTGCCCGGCGAGTGCAGTGGCGGCGCGCGCTTCGGCGTCCTGACGCACCTTCAGGTCGGGTTTCTTCGTGCGAACCGTGTGCGATGCGATGTTAGCCGCGTAGTGTCCGATCGCACGGTAGAGCGGTGTCGGATCGTCGTGCAGGGTCGAGCTTTCGAGCTTGAGCTCTTCCATGCAGCGGTCACCAAAGCGATCAATGTAGGCGCGGATCGCCTGGTCGAGTTGCGCGTTTCCTGAAACGGCGCTGCGGATCGCAGGCAAAATACCATCGCACAGCGTCGCCACCAATGCGGCATCGCGAGCGGCAAGGGTGGCCATTTCCGCCACGCGTGCGGCGGGTTCCTCGCTGATCATGCCTGGCTCGGCGCAGAGCAGATCGTTGTGCACGGTGTCCGTGCCACCCTTGATCCACGCGCCGCTCAGGCGCCGCAGCAGCCCGTGGAAAATCATCGTCGCAAAATCATTGACAATGGGCGCGTCCCAGCGCACGAGCAAGCGCTGCTCGAGATCGCGGTAGTAAGCGACCAACTCATCCGGGCGCAGACTGCTCAAATCGGGCCGGCTGCTTCCCAGCGCCTCGCGAAGGCGCTGATAGAACCGCTCCATGCGGCGCGGCAGTGTGATGAGATGTCGCGCGAAAGCGGTCACGGAGACCGTCAGTCGCCACGCGTCGCGCCAACGCGCGCCATTGCCCGTTTCTGTCTGCGCGGTGGCGATGTCGTCCGGCAGGCTTTCCCGCACGCCCATCATCTGCTCCATGAAGCGGCGGTTGAACCGGTAGCCGGGCAGCACCGCCACCAGCCGATACCAGTTGTAGAGGTTGTAGTAGACCCGGCCGCGGATCAAACCGAGCATGCAGGAGAACATGGCGCTGTGCGACTCGATCACATCTTCCGGCACGCGAATCAGCCGGCAGAACTCGCGATACACATGCTCGTAGGCGCGGCGGGCGAATGAGAAAGTGAGCGGCGTGGTGATGCCGCCATAGCTTTCGATGATGTTGGAGTTGTCCCAGAGCGCGCGCGGGGCGTCAGGATCGGGGAGATCGGCGAGGGTCGTGATCGGTCGGCTCTGCAGCAGGTACAGTTCGCCGCCCTTGGTTGTCCATTCGATATCCTGTGGCCGGGCGAAGTGCCGCTCGGCGCGACGCGATAGTTCCGCCACTCGCAGCGCCAGCGAGTCGTCTATCGCCGGTCGGAGCTCTTCCTGTTCGTTTACCGGCACTGCTTCGATGCCGCCTCCCGGAATATGACGGCGTTGATGCCTCACATGCTTCGCCTCGATGGCGCGCTTGAGAATCTGGCCGTTGCGGTCGACGTGCCAGGTGTCGGCCTCCGCCTCTCCGGACACCAGCGCACTGGCCAATCCCGGAACCGCGGCGACGACGGCAACGGTGCGCCGGCCGGACACCGGATCAGCGCTGAAGGCGACGCCGGATGCGTCGCCATCAATCATTCTCTGGACGATCACGGCCGGCGTGCTGGCAAGCAGATCGGCGCCGACGCTGCGGCGATAGTCCATGAGCCGCTCGCTGAAGCCGGATGCCCACACCGCGGCAATGCGCGCGGCAACCTCGCCACGGGGCACGAAAAGAAAGCTCTCCAGCTGGCCGGCGAAGGAAAGGCGCGCGCTGTCTTCGTCCGTCGCCGAGGAACGGACCGCGAACACCTCATCTTTGCCACCAAGTTTCTCCAGAGCACTCTCCAGTTCGAGCATCACCTCGGGAGCCAGGCGAACCTGTGACAGGCGAGCGGGGGCGCTAACAACCTGGTCCCCGTGCTCCGATGTGACGAGTGTTTCTGAAGGCACGCTGGCGTGGAGCGCAGCCGGCAGCACGGCGAACCATGCCGGCACCGGCAGCTCGCTCCATGTGAGTGCCGCCAGCGCGCGAGCCTTGCCACCGATCGGCGAGTCGGGTCGCACCTCTTCCTGAAACAGCACGTATTTCACGAGCCTTCCTCTGCGCTCACGCTCCAAGAGCTATCGCGGCACCGAAGGTGATGTGAACGCCCAGCAACCACACGGCGGAGGCCAGGCGGAAGGTGTTTCCCTTCGCGCGCGACAAGTCGGAGAAGAACCGCACCGCCATCACAGCGGCGATCGTGGCCAGCACCACGGCCATTGCCGCGTACGGCACGGCGATGCCTGCGCGCTGCGCGGCGAGCAGGCCAAGCGCTGCCGCGCCCCACATCGCCGCGAGCCAGGCCCACACGGCCCGCCGCAGACCCCATAGCGCACTGTAGGTCTCGACGCCCGTGCGTTCCTCGTGAGGCGCCCAAATCTTTCTCCCCAGCTCGAAAACGCTGAAGTTGAGATAGCTGAAGCCGAGGAACGCGGCAAGTTCCGCGACCGTGTGCGCCTCGCTGGAACAGGCGGCGATGAATGCCGCTATCATCGGCACGATCAGCATGTGCGAGCCCATATAGACAAGCGCGTGTGCCTTGAGCCAGTCCCGAACGAAAAACTCCACTCGCATCAATCCCGAGTAAGCCAGGATGAGCAAAAGCATTGCGATGGGTCTTGTGCCGAGACTCGCGGCGAGCACGAGCTGAATGGCCGCGCCGATCACCCACAAGCGCGCGAGGCTTTTCAGGGTCACCAGTCCGCGCGGCACCGGACGGTAGGGGCGATATTGTGCGTCCTCCCTGTAATCCTTGAATTCGTCGAGAATCCTCAACTGAAGAAAGAGCAGAAATGTGACGGCGAAGGCGACTAAGAAGGAATAGGCGCCCGGAAGCCCGCTCTTGCCGTGTATCGCCTGCGTATAGGCGAGGGTTGCCCAGGTGAATGCGCCGAGGGCAACGGCATACTGGGCGGGAGGAAAGCGCTCCCTGAAGTAGGTCGCCCAGCGAGAAAGCGCCCCGGATGGATCCTGTGCCAGGGTCGCCATTTACGTGGGTTCCTTTCCGCGCGCGAACTTGACGTGGGCCTGCACGAATTCGCCGGCACTGATCGCCGCGACGATGGAAATCTCGCCGGCGAGGCAAACGCACGCCGCCACCTCGGCGAGCGCTCGAGCATGATCGGGCCCGGCCAGTCCGAGCACTTCGAGGCATGCGTGCTGGCTCGGTAGTTTCGTGCCGCCGCCGACGGTGCCGACAATGAGATTCGGAAGCGTGACCGACACGTACAGGTCGCCCGTCTGCGTCAGCTCGAATCGGGTAACACCCGTGGCGGCTTCCGAAACGCAAGCCGCGTCCTGCCCGCAGGCGATGAAAAGCGCGGCGAGTCCATTGGCGTAGTGTCCCTGCACGCCCAGGGTTCCGGAGAGCACGCCGCCGGTCCCGGCCACGCGCGAATACGCTTCCATTTGCGCCGGCGTTGCGTGCAGGCGGCGTTGTACCAGCGCGGATGGAAGCACGACTTCGGCGGTGACCTTCTTGCCCCGAACCCCCTGGAGCGACTGTGCGCTTGCCTTCTTGTCCCCCGAGAGATTTGCCTCGATGTAGGCGCTGCGCGGTTTGACCGGCGAATTGGCGAGCAGCCACTTCACGGCGGCGTCGGTAGCGATGGTGGCCATGTTCTGTCCTGCCGCATCGCCGGTTTCGTAGAGCATAAGCACGTAGACGTGATTGGCTTCCACGGTAAACCTCAGGTCCACGAGCTTTCCAAAGCGAGTGGTGGATTCGGCGGCGCGTTGAATGTTTTCTCTTTGCCCGAGAACCCAGCTCATGAAGCGGCCCACTTCCTCGAGATTCGCGAAGATGAACGCGGGCGCACGGCCGACGCGTTCATTGAGAATCACTGCGCTCGCGCCGCCCGCGTCCGCGATGACCGACGCACCACGCCCGTACGAGGCAACAAGCGCCGCCTCGGTGGTAGCCAGGGGAATGTAGTAGTTACCTTGCGCATACAGACCATTGACCCGTAGCGGTCCGATGACGCCGATTGGCACTTTCACCGTGCCAATGAAGTGCTCGATGTTGCGCGCGTAGGCCGACATCTGACTCGCCGTGTGCGGGTCGAGGATTTCCTTACGCGGCCCCGTACCGCATGGGAGCATGGCCCAGCGCTCGTCCACCGCCTGCGGCGAAATTTCCGCTCCACGCGGAACGGAAGCCGCGCGAGTTTCCGGTTTCGGTCGCAGGCGCTGGGCGAGCTCGTCCAGCGAGCTCTTGGCGAGGATTTCCGCGAGAAAACTTGCCGCGCGTTCGTAAGGCGTTGTCATGACAGGCCTCCCCGTCAGTGCTTTCACCTTATGTCACACTGTTCGAGGGGACGTTGATATACGTCAACTGTACCGATTTGCTGCATTTGCAGAAGATTCGGGCATTTGATGGGCGCGGTTTCCTCAACCGTCGCCAGTCTTGGCATGGGTAGGCAAGGACCGGGGTGTGGCAAAACAGTTGCAGCAAACGGATTGCGGCGAAACGACGAGGCGACGCGCGCAGCTTTGAACCACCGGCAAGGTAGACGGTCGGAGGTTCGATTCCTTCCGGGCGCGTCATTCCCGGAATAGTGGGCCCAGTCGCAAGCTTGGGCCTTTTGTTTTGATCAGCTATACCAAGGCTTGCCACGATGTTGATCTCCGCCTACCGTTGGTTCGACCGCAACGTTCTCGAGCTCGGCCGGGAGCTGCGGCTCTCCTACCTGCCGCCCCTCATGGTCTACATGGCGGCCGGTATTTCCGGTCTTACCGGGATCGTCGGCACTTTCTTCGTCAAGGAATACCTCGGTCTTTCTGCCGCGTTTCTCGCCGCGCTCGGCTTCTGGGCAGGAATCCCGTGGGCCCTCAAGATGCCGATCGGCCATCTCGTTGACCTGATCTGGCGCTGGAAGAGCTGGCTTGTATATCTCGGCGCGAGCCTCATCGCTGTGAGCCTGCTCATCATGGTGGGACTGATCGGCGATCGCGAG
>Ga0209536_100015143_pt1 | contig 11019 bp, 4 predicted proteins | sample DeeMarSeWOR28_12_FD_187461 | JGI IMG/M metagenome (GOLD analysis project Ga0209536, IMG submission 187461) | Marine sediment microbial communities from White Oak River estuary, North Carolina - WOR-2-8_12 (SPAdes) (version 2) | ecosystem: Environmental > Aquatic > Marine > Intertidal zone >... | reverse complement strand
CCGCCGTCCACTACGGGCAGGAAGAAACAGTCAAGCTGCTAATTTCCAGAGGAGCCGATGTTAATTCCAAGGGGGGCGAGGATGGATCTACCCCTTTGCACAATGCAATCTTCCATCGCGAGGACAAGGATATGGTGGAGCTACTCATAGTTAACGGTGCTGACATCGATGCAGAAGATGATGACGGCGATACCCCACTCGTGATCGCGATAGTCTATGGCCAGAGGGATATGGCGCAACTCCTTCTTTCCAGGGGTGCCGCCCTCGATGTCAGTGACGACAGCATGAGGAAACTATTGTTCCTGGCTACCGAACGTGGGCTTAAGGATTTGGTCGAACGGCTGATTGCCAATGGCGCAGATGTTAACGCCACGGATGACTTCGAAAGAGGTTTCCACTGGTCCTACAGAGGCGTCTATTGGTCCCACCGGGAACCAAACGATACGTTGTTGCTGTGCGCTCTGCGCGCTGAGTCAATCGACGTGGCCAAATTGCTCATCAGCAAAGGTGCCGACGTCAACGCGTCAGGCCGAGCAGGCGACGTGCCGTTGGTGCTTGCAGTCCGCGGGATTTATGCTGATTACTCTCACCTGTCGTATTCTTACTCTGACCTGTCGATGGATATGATGTTGGGATTCGACGCACAGGAAGAAACCGGGAACATATCGGCGGCTGACCTTCGCAAAGGGTACCGTGATGTGGCGATGCGCCTATTGGCTCGTGGCGCCGAGACCAACGTTCGGGACGAAGAGGGCAACACGGTCCTGCATATTGTGGTTGATAGGGGTGATGAGGAACTCGCCGGGCGTCTCATTGCGCACGGCGCTGACGTCAATGCGAAGAATCCTCACGGAACAGCGCCGCTGCACTGCGCCGCTCGAGGGCACAAGAACACCGTCGAAGTGCTCTTGTCAAACGGAGCAGACGTTAACGCACGAGACATGGATGGCGATACGCCGCTTCACGAGGCAGCCCTCAGGGGCCATCAGGACGTAGTAGAATTGCTCCTGGCGAATGGAGCCGATCCAAATGCACGAGACATCCATGGTTTCACACCAACCGACGAGGCAGTGAGAAAGAAACACCAGGACACAGTTGATCTGCTACGCTCTGCAGTGCACGATCAGAGATAGTAATGAGAAAGTAAGAAGAGAAAAGCAGAGAATGCGGGGATGGCGGATTCTTGGATTGGCGGAACGCCGAGGGAGTATCGTATATCCGACTCACGACTTAGTTCAGCCTGATCACTTTATGAACCGGATGCTCAGCGGATATCGATAATGTTCGCCGTTGTTGGCCTTGATGGCGGCGATTATCAGAAGGACGAGATTGACAAGGTAGACAATGCCAAGAAGAAACGGTACCAAAACCACGCCGACGCAGGTTATGAAACACGCGGCGACACCCAGCGTCGCATACAACGCTATGGATATCTGGAAGTTCAGCGCCTCCTTGCCCTGCTCGTCTATGAACGGATCCTCGTCCTTCTTTACCTGCCAGACTATCAAAGGCGCAATTATCCCGGAAAGAACGACAGGTATCACGAATCCGGCGAGCCCCGACAGGTGACAGAACATCGCCCACGTCCGAGCGTCGCTGCCTGGCTGTTCACTGGTCTCTATCACAATCCAACTCCTTTGAACTCGTCATATCCAGACCGACAAGGGCGGCTGCTATTTTAGACAAAGTTCCGACAAAAGCCAGATCACAGATCGAGAATTATACGCTCCTACTTTTGCGTCCTGGTCTTTCTTCGGCCGGCGTCGCTTACGTCGATTGGTTTTATGCCGAGTTTGAAAACAGGCGAATCGCCGGCAAATGTCACCACGCCTCTGTCGTACTCGACCAGAAACGGATCGGCCAGCACATTCTCGTCGTCGCCCTCGAAAGCAGTGACACCCGTCTGGCTGTAGTCCTTGAGCTTCTTGAACTGAACCTTGCCTTTTGCACCATACAGGACATTGTTTCTAAGCGTCGTAATCGCATCCGGATTCTCGAACAGGATCTCGCCTCTGGCGTAGATGACGTTGTTCTCGAAGACATAGTCCGACGATTTTGGAAACGTAATCCTGGCGTCACTATTAGAAACAAAGACGTTGCCCCGGATCGTATTGCCCTTGGCCATGTGGTTGTGAGAGGGTCTGGCGATGCCGACCGAAAGATTTCCCTCGACCAGACAACCTTCAGATCTCTCATCAAGGTAGTAAGCCGAGGCACCGTAGCCGCCGGTATCTATAATGTCGCGGATATAATTGCCTCTGAGCACAAGTTCCTTGCCGGCGAAACAGTAAATGCCGCCGCCATCGTGCAGTTCCTTCATTGCGCGGTAAATCAGATTGCCCACGATCCGGTTTCTTTCTCCGCCGCAGTTGATGGCGGTGTAGGGACAATCGTGGATCTCGTTGTGGCTTATCAAACAATCCTTGCCGCCTCCCTGCAGAGCGATGGCGCTGGGATACGTAAGGCCCACGAAGCTGATGCGGTTGTCGGCGACGAGGCATCCGGTTCCGCTGCATCTGATGCCGCAGGCGCCCGTGTAATGAACGTAGCATCTTTCGACGCTAAGGCCGTTGCCCGAGGCCTTGATTCCCTGCCCGCCGACGTTGGAGATTTCCAGCCCCGTCAGCCGGCAGTTCTCGGCATTTGTCACAGAAATCGCTCCGTCGAATCTGCCGGCGCCGAAGCCGCCCGCCATCAGAGGCGTCGTCGTTACCGAGAGCTTCAGGCCGCGGATCGTTATGTCCGTGGCCGGGGTCTCCTTCGTTCCTTCGATGCGAATGATCGCCTCGATGGTCGGGGCGAAAACCTCCGCCTCGCTCATATCCTGTCCGGGAAAGGGCCAGTAGACAAGCTTGCCTACCGTGCGGTCGAGATAGAACTGCCCCGGCTCGGTCATCCCCTCGCGGACGTTCCAGACGATGTACCTGTCGACGCCGAACGCCCCGGGCGGATGACCCGACGGACTGGAAAAGGTCAGCGTTCGGGACTCGGCGTCTATGGAGGCCAGGCCGACGAGCGACTCGTCCCACATGTGATAAACGGCGATTTCCGCATTGTTGACATCCAGCCAGGAGCCGAGATCCTCGGGGCGGTATTTCAGTGTGGTCAGTTCCTCTTTTGTCGGCTTGCGTTTCCACCCGCCGCCGGTCGTGCTCATCCAGGGCACCTTGAAGGTGCTGAGATGTTTGAAGAAGCCTTCTTTGGGCAGCCGGGCACGCGGGCGGAAGTACCCGTCGACCACCAGGGCGCGGAAGTCCCACTTCTTTTCTCTGACGCCCGGCAGTGCGACCGAATAGAACTTCTCGCCGTCCTTGGTCCAGCCGGCGATCTTCTTTCCGCCGTAGAGACGAACATCGGCGCCCGGCGGTACCTCAATCGTCAGCCCGGCATCGCCAGCGGTAAGTGACAGCGGCCTGGCGAGGAGGCATTTGCCCGCCTGAACGACGACCTGTCGCGATTCTCCGACAGGCTGGCCGCGGGCTACCCGGCACGCGGCGTCAAGTGTAGCCATCGGTCCGTCCGTCCGCTCGGCGTTGGGCCTTGCCAGCAGACCCGACCAGGAATCGTTTCCGTCGACGGCGACAAAGACCGTGCCGGCCCTGGCGACCGCCCCCTGAGCCAGCAAACAAATAGACATCAGCGTAAGCGTAAGAACGTAACCTCTCGATGACTCGATCTTTTCCATTTGTTGCTCCTGTGCAGACTCGTCAGAAATCACGGCTGTTTTTAACACGAACTGCTTGAACCAGGCAAGAACAAAAGCTCGAGGCCATACAAAGCCTGCCGTCAAAAGGGCCGGAAACATCGGGCCCGGTTTGAAAGTGAGAGCAGGTTAGAGGCCAGGCTTCAAAGGGAACAGAAATTAGAACCGATACTGAAGATTGATGAGGATATACTCATTGCCGTATGTGGGAGTATCGGAGAAGCCCAAAAGCGCACCGAGTTCCACTGAGTCGCTGGCTTCGTAACGCAATGACAGGCTGCCATTCTGAACGATCTTCTCGTCAGCGCCGCGCTCCCAGGCAGGGCCGATTGCGTACCTCAGATGATACCTCAATTTCTTGAGCACGGGCCCTTGGGCTCTCAGAACCGCTTGAACCATCCTCAGTTCATTCGGAGTGTAGTAAACACGTGAACGGAAGTCGGTGTCATCGTGAAGAAATTCGCACCCGGCAGAGAATCTTGGCTCATCGAAGAGACGATATAGGCCCGTGACCCTGAAATTGCTTCTCCAGTTATCATCCGTGAAGTCGCTGCGTCTGAATCTCAGGTACATTGACAGCTGCTCGGTGAGAGCATGGTAGGCAGACACGGCATTCTCATGATATTTTATGCCTTGCATAGTCGCCCTGGCCGTTTCTTCACTCCTGTATCCATGTGTGAACGTCAGATTGTCGAAAAACAGGGGCACATCCGCTTTGAGCACATAGTTGTCGGCATCATCAGCTCCGATGAAATCCCTGAACGTATATAAAAGGTCATACCTGATTTCGCCGAGCCAGTAGATCGTTCGTACTGAATACTCATTCTCACGTACTCCGCCGACGTTCTTGTCGTCGAGTTCCGCCCGGGCCCACGAGCCCTCGATCATGAGTTCATCGCTGAGGGGCAGTTGTGCGGACGTACCCCATTTGAGACGCTCTCTGTCGTCATCGTCCTCAAAATAGGAAAAGAAACTGTCGACCGTGGGAGCGGCAAGGCGATCGACTTCTTCTCGCTGACCCAGGGCGATCTCATCGGTGCCGTCTTGCTCCAGCACGCGGTCCAACATCATCCGAGCCTCGAAGAATCGGCCATAATTCTTGCAGGCCATTGCCTTTCCCAAAAGAGCCTCCTTGTCGGACGGATTGTCCTTCAGCAGTTTGTCATACAAACGAATCGCCTGCCGATTCTGTCCGTTCCATCGGTGCACCTTTGCCAGTGTAAGGCTGACGAACCTGACCGGATCGTTCTTGTTTATGTGGTCGCGCAACGTCTGGGCTGTCCACGTCTCATGCACGCCGAGTCTCTTCAACAGGCAAGGATTGTCACTCATAAGGTTCATCCCATATCTGTCTTGGACGACGCTCAGAGCATAATGCTCTTTGACGGTTTTCAGATTGGCTGCTACCGAATCGGCAGAGGCGTGCTCAATCTGTCCGAAGTTGCCCCTGGGGAAACTGAAGGCATTGACCTTTGTTTTGAAGCGGTTTTCCAGGATCTCCTTTGACGCTCGGTAGTCGGCATCTATTCTCGCGAGATATTCACTCTCATTCTCGGGGCGGCCTTTGTCATCAAGCCACTGCCGGTTTGCAAGAAACGCCCCCTGTTTGCCTGCCTCGTTCACGACGATGTCCCAGTGGGCCACTTTGCCGTGGCTCTGAATTTCCCATCGACCCGTTGCCGCGTAACGGTCAAGGTCGGGCCACTCACAGTAGTGGGGGTCGTCAGACTCTACGATGCAGATCGGAACAAACATGGTCGCCCTAAATGACAAATCCTTCAGGACGCCATCAGCATATTCAAAGCTGTCACGCCTTGCGTCATCAAAAGTTATGAGCACGGTCCTTTTGGGCAGTGTCCTTTCGCCTCTCCGGGCTTTGACCAGGTCACCGGCCGTAACCGCGGAATAGCCTAATTCACTGAGCATCTCCATCTGGGCCTTGAAATTTGCTAGCCTGACGCTCCTGCTTCTTTGATTCGTCGTCAAGCCGTGATACAACAGCGCCAGGACGACCGGCTGACCTGTCATCTGTTCCAGCAGGTTTTCAAGAAGCTCGGATGACCTTTCGTACTCCCCCGCATAGGCGAGCAGATTGGCCTTGCCAAGCACGATGCGAAGGTTTGTGTCGTCTATTGATAGTATCCGGTCCGAGTGGGCGAGGCCCTCTTTGTACTGTCCTCGGACTACCGAGATCTCCCTTAGTCCGACGATTGCCGAAAGGTAGTTGGGATTGTGGTTGAGAAGCTCTTGATATTGAGCCTCAGCTTCGTCCATGCGACGATTTCTTCGCAATGCGTCGGCATACATCACACGAATTGTCGGCTGTGATTCGAGCAGACTGAGGCTTTTCTCCGTGGCCCTCTCTACCAGGGGATAATCACCGAGACTGGCAGCGCAATCGGCAAGTCGGTTCAATCGAGCGACACTGTTGGGGTCGATCTCCAGTGCCGATTCGAGAAATTCACAGGCTCTGCGGTAGTCGCCCACGAACTCAGCGTCGTCGGCCATAAAATCAAGCGCATCAAGGTTGCCGGGGTCCCTGTCAAGCACGTCGTCGGCTATTCCCAGGGCTTCTTGATACTGCTCACGAAAGTAGAGCGCTTTTGCAAGACCCATGCAGTAGGTCGGTTCGTTGGGTTCGGCAGAGGTCAGCTCTCGGAAGTGTCTGATCGCATCGTCGTATCTCTGGAGAGGCATGAGGCACTTGGCAAGTTCATGACGCATCAGAGTATCGGCCGGGTACTCTTCAACCAACGGAATTAGCTCCTCTGCGCTTTGGGCGAAACTTCCAATCCATCTCTTGATCCTGGCTCTGGCAAAGCGAGCCTCCTTCTGAGCCGCATCAATCCTGAGGCTTCTGTCGTAAAGTGTCAGCGCCTGGTCATACAGTTTCTTGTCGGCGTAAGCGCCGGCAACAAGATTGATGACATGTGCGTCATCCGGGTGGGTGGCGAGCGATTCTTTCCATGCCGCTATTGCCTCGTCGATTTGGCCAAGATGACGGTATGCCCAGCCGATGTTTTCAGACAGCCGGGGTAGTTCAGGTGCGAAGGACCTGGCCTTCAAGAACCGCTCAAGCGCACCATGGAAGTCTCCGTCTCGATAGAACGACAAGGCCTTCTGTTCATGTATTCTTGCCTGCCCAGTTGTGATGTCGGGGTGGTTCGGGTCGATAGATCGAAGTCTTTCAATAGCATCCTGAGCGTAGGCGTATTGCTGAATATGTATCGCGGTATTCAGGATAATCTCGAGGGCGGCCAAACTGTCCGCCTCAATTTTCAAGGCAACCTTGGCGGCTTCAAATGCTCTCGAATAGACCTCGCTGCGATAGTACGCCTTTGCCAGCCCGATCCATATCCGTGGTTCGTTCGGCTCGGCCATAGTCAGGCCTTGCCAAGTGTCAATGGCGGCCTCGTAGTCGGCTATCTCCTCGCTCATCTGAAGGTTAGCTAGCAACTGCCGAATCTCATTTGCCTCCGGATAGTCAGAGAGGAACTTCCCGCATTGCACAGCGGCATCGCCAAGGCGCCCGGCCCAATACAGTACCCTGCACCTGGCAGCAAGGACCTCCCTCTGCCCTGGTTTCGCCTCCAAACTCTGCCCGTAGGCAGCAAGGGCCAGATCATAATCCTCGTCGGCGGTGTGTGCCCGGGCGATCATGTTCAACAACTTCGACGGGTCAGGGTGCGTTGCTGCAAGACTTCTCCAAGTCTCGACAGCCCGGCCCGTTTCTCCAAGCTTCAGGTAGGCCCAGCCGAGGTTCTCCCATCCTTTGAGATACCCTGGGTCAGTTTCTGTGGCCGCTCTGAACTCATTCAGAGCCGCCTCGTAGTTGCCGGACTCATAGTACCGATTGCCCCGCTCCATGTGGACTGTTACCGTCTCTGCCCCGACGGCTGGATACGTTCTGACCGTGCCGCTTATTGCCGCAGCTATTAGTAGCAAAAAGCCCAAATGATCTATCTTTTGCATAGTGCAATACCCCCTAGCTCGTACTTCTGAACGATGTGGGCGGCATCGCCCTTTGAGTCTTCCATTGCCTGACCGGTCTTCGGTGACACGAATCCTTCGATGACTGGCCAAGGTTTCCCAGTTTCAACCCGCAAGAGCGTTTTGAGTCTAAACGGTCGGGCCACATCCTTCAAAAGTTCGGACTGCTGGCCCTGGAGCCGGACGATAAGGACGTCGGCCAGTTTGGCAAATTCCTTACGGGATTGGTAGCACTCCGGTGAAAGGGACAGAATCAGCCTGGCCTTGGGCAAGTCCGCCTTGAGAGCTTCCAGGGTTTTGCCCAATTCGACGGATGATTTGCCGCCCTCCAACTCCCGGCAGTCAAGGTGTACGCTCTCAAGCCCGTTGTTCTTCATGACATCGCCAAGTTTGTCTGCTAGAACGTCAGGGTCGTTCACCTCGAAATCTTTGTCGTCGAGTGCAACAGTCGGCGCCAGGATGTGCCCATTGTATGCTGACGAGATCAGAAGAGCTTTGTAATCGTCGATATTCTGCTCAGCCTGAGATGCGTCCAGGCTCAAGCCGCTCGGACAGATGTATGACAGATAGTCGGAATGGTCGGTGATCCAGCCAGACGAGTGCGGGTACCAGTCCATGTTCATCAAAGCGATGCACGGCAGTTTTCGAATCGCCACACTGGCTATTCGGCAACGGGCAACTCCGCACTCGGGATCCCAGATCGCGAAACCCACGCTGCCCGAGACAAGCGAATCATCAACTCGAAATGGCCGTGTGGAGAGTGTCCGGCCGTCAACTGACGCTATGGCAAACGGGCCTCTCAGAATCACTCTCAAGGTGCAAGGCTGCGAAGGATCCGGAGCGAATGTGACTACTTTGATGTTCTTCAGCCTTGCCCCTGCGACTTTCTGCTGAAGAAGCAGACGTTCCCCATCGCAACCCAGACGAATGAAGCTATCTTCATTCCTGAAACGTAAATAAGCCCAGAATTGCTCGCCCCCGGTCACCTTGAACTCTACGGCAAGATCAACATCCCTCCAGTCGTGCGTGCCCACAGACCATGCATCGGCGCTGCTTCGGGAGGGCCCGGCAGACAATTCCAGCATGCCGTTCACGACCCTGGTGTCGCCGCAGGTGGAAACCCAGTTCAGCCGCCTTGCTGCCTCCGTGAATGTGTTCTCGATACGTGGTGCCGAAGACAAGATGGTTGACAACAGCCCAACAAGCTCCTGACTACCTTGTCGCGGCGCGATTCGCAACAGGCTGAGGCAAGATGGATCGGTAATACTACTGTTATAGCCATCTCCGTCCTCTGGAGACAAAAACACTATCTCGCCTCGCAAGAGTTCGGCAGTCTCTCCCTGGTCAGTCACCGCTGAGATCCCGCATACTCGAAGGTCCGGGAAGTGGCCTCCCAGATAATCCAGATGCTCCCGCAGGTCTTCGGCTCCCTGGGTCCTGAGGCCAAAGTCCCAAAGCGAGGTCCTTCGCAGTATCGTCAGATCGTGCCAGCTCATGAAGGAGCGGCTAGTTTTCCTCATCGCCCCTACGTCGAGCATAACCGTTGCCCGTAGTCCCAACTCCTGTAGTACGGGTACGGCATTCAAGCAAGTTTCTCTGCGGCCATCAAGAATAATGGCCACCGCTTTCTCAGGCAGCAGCTTGTTCGCATTGTAGAGGTCGCAGACTTGCTCCAGGCCGATCGTACGATAACCGGCACGCTTCAGTTCTGTCATGTGCTCGAGGAACACGTTCGTTGACATTGACTCGGGCTCAGCTTGTATGCTGACTGTCGGGTACAGCACCGCAACAAATCTCGAGTCGCAGGCATCGCGGGTGACTCGGCCGCGCACAGACTCGACAGGTTCGGATTCCTGTACCCGGCTTCGGACCACCAGTGCTGCCAGAATCCCGACAATTATGAGGACCCAATGCCAGATATACACTGGAGCTTCTTCTCTCTTCATCGCGTCCCCCAATGGTTCTTGTGGGAGGTGAGAACCGCGTAATAGGTCTGCCAGGCGAGGACTGCCATGTACACGATGCAGAATAGCAGACCGTAAGGCCACTTTCCGTTTGGTCGTCTCAGCGCATAGTATGAACTGTAAAGCAGGCTTATCAGCCCGAATCCCGTGATGTAGTAAATAGGCATCGTCCCTGAGAAGATTGGCCCAAAGACAAAGTTGCTCAGCACAATCAGCGGAGAAATCAACGGCAGAAGGATACCCAGGTAGAATGATATTGCGAAGACTGGGTGTTTATACCACATGAAAGTGCTCGCTATCAGGCTCTCACGAAACCACGATTTCTTCCACCTGAGTTGCTGCCTGAAGAACTTCATCCATGTGTCCGGCACCGCGGTCTCCACAACCGCCCGAGAGTCATACAGGACACGATACTTCCTCAGCATGTAATTCGTCAGGCTACGGTCATCGCCAAAAGTAGCTGGTCGGTTGATCCACTTCTGGTCAAGCCACGAGTCCACAACGCCCATAATATAGTCCTTGCGATAGGCTGACATGCAACCGCTGCAGCAGGTCACTACGGAGAAGACATGCTCCGCTGCTTTCATGACCTTGAAGGCAATATAGTAGCGAACTTCCTGCATCTTGGTCAGGGCGCTGTTGTCGGCGTCGAGCACGTAAGCGTGCCCACACACTGCCCCTACCGAAGGATCCGCGAAGCCCTGGACGATGTAGTGGATGGAGTATTTGTCCACCAGGCTATCAGAATCAATGCACACGAGTATCTGATTGCTGGCCATTTGGAACGCCGCGGCCATAGCGTGCCGTTTCCCTTTGTTTTGCTCGAAGTTTATGACTCTTAGATAGGGAAAACGCTTCTGGGCTCGGCAAATCTCTTCCAGAGTGTTGTCAGTCGACCCGTCATTGACTACGATCAATTCGATCTTGCTCTCCGGATAGTCTGACGCCAAACAACGGGATATGGTCTGGCCAATAATGTCTCCGTCATCCTTGACTGGAATCACGATACTTACGGTTGGCTCGAAACCGACGTCCTTTGGAGGGCGATAGAACAACGCAAGAAGGAATCTGGACAGGATGTATCCTGTGACTGTGAGACTGTATACATTCAGGACAGGTCGATACCAGTAATACTGCACGGTGGTGAATTTCAGGGCAAATACAGCCAGAAGAACCACCAGCAGCATCAGCAGGAACTTGACTCTCCTGTGCCGATGTATCTCTCTTACCACTTCCCTCAGATCGTTGTCGAACTCAACCGCGACGCATCTGCGGTGGTCGACTCCGGCATGCTTCTGAGTGTACCGCCACGCTATAGTATTGCGATGCCGGTTGGCTATCTCAAGGGTAAAAGGGCTATTC
>Ga0209536_100015142_pt1 | contig 11020 bp, 9 predicted proteins | sample DeeMarSeWOR28_12_FD_187461 | JGI IMG/M metagenome (GOLD analysis project Ga0209536, IMG submission 187461) | Marine sediment microbial communities from White Oak River estuary, North Carolina - WOR-2-8_12 (SPAdes) (version 2) | ecosystem: Environmental > Aquatic > Marine > Intertidal zone >... | reverse complement strand
GGGGCTCGGCCTGGCGATCAGCCGCCGGTTCTGCCGTATGATGGGCGGCGACGTGACGGTCGAGAGCGCGCCGGGAGAGGGATCGGTCTTTACCGTGCGCCTGCCGGCCGCGGCACCGGAGGGATCAAGCGCCCCGGACGCCGTTGCCGCCCACGGGGCGGTCGGGAGCGCACAGGGAGAGGGCGCCGCGGGCTCGGTCCTCGTGATCGACGACGATCCGGCCGCGCGCACGCTCATGGCGCGCATCCTCGCCAAGGAGGGGTTCGGCGTGCGCGAGGCGCCCGACGGCGAGACTGGGCTGCGCCTCGCCCGAGAGGAGCGGCCCGACGTGATCACGCTGGACGTCATCATGCCGGGGATGGACGGCTGGACCGTGCTGTCGGCGCTCAAGGAGGATCCGGCGCTGAGCGACATCCCCGTCGTCATGCTGTCGATCGTGGACGACAAGAACCTGGGCTTCGCACTGGGCGCCTCGGAGTACCTCACGAAGCCGATCGACCGGGAGCGTCTCGCTGTCGTCCTGGCCCGCTACCGCCGGGCGGGCGGCGACGCAACGGTGCTGGTGGTGGACGACGACGCCGCCACGCGCTCGGTGCTGCGGCGCGCGCTGGAGCAGCAGGGCTGGCGGGTAGCCGAAGCGGAGAACGGCCGGGTCGCCCTCGAACGGGTGGGCGAGGGGCGACCCGAGCTGGTGCTGCTGGACCTGCTGATGCCCGAGATGGACGGCTTCGAGTTCCTGGCGGCGTTCCGCGAGCGCGATGGGTGCCGCGGCGTTCCCGTCGTGGTGATCACGGGCAAAGAATTGACCGACGCCGAGCGCCGTCGCCTCAACGGCGGAGTCGAGTGGATCGTCGAGAAGCGCGGGCTCGACCGCGACCGCCTGGTGCGGCACCTGCGCGACCTCACCGCCGGGCAGCGCGCGGCCGCCGTGGAGCAGTCATGAGCGACCACACCCACGCCGCCGAGCGGCATGCGAACCCGCGCGGTGCGGTCGCGCGGCGTCAGGCCGCGCTGCTGCGCCTCAGCACCGCGATCGCCGCGGCACAGGACGAGGAGGCGATCTACCGCTCCGTGGTGAACGGACTGCAGGACGAGGCGCTGGGCTACAACTTCCTGGGCGTCTTCTTGCTCGACCCGGAGACGGGCGATCGCGTGCTCCAGGCCAGCGTCGGCTGGCCCGACGTCCCACCCGATTGGCGCGTGCACCGCGGCGAGGGCCTCAGCGAGCAGGCCCTGATGGACGGCAAGCTGCACTACACGCCCGACGTCACCCGCGAGAGCAAGTACCTGCCGAGCCTCAGCACCGGCTCCGAGCTGGACGTGCCGCTCCGCGTCGACGGACAGACCATCGGCGTCCTGGTGGTGGAAAGCGCCGAGCCCGACGCGTTCGGCGAGGAGGACTTCGAGATCCTCACCGCGGCCGCCAACCAGGCGGCGATCGCGGTGGGCCGGGCCCGGCTCCTGGTGGCCGAGCGGCTGCGCGCCGACGAGCACAAGGCACTGCTGGACACGATGGCCGACCTCTCGGCGGAGCTCGAGCTCCCCCGGGTGCTCCAGGCAGTGCTGCGCCGGGCAGTGAGCCTGCTCGGAGTGACGGGGGGCGAAGTCGCGATCTTCGAGGAGGAGTCGCAGGAGCTGCTGGTCGTGGCCAGCCAAGACATCGGCAAGGAGTCCACCGGAACGCGTCTCAAGCTGGGCGAGGGGGCGATGGGCACCGTGGCACGGACGCACGAGCCCCTCATCATCCCGTCGTACCACGAGTGGCTGGGACGCTCGGGCAAGTACGCCGACGTCACGGTGCACTCCGTGATGGCGGCACCACTCCTGATCGGCCGCCGCCTCGTGGGCGCCATCGCGACGGTGCACTCCGACCCCGAGCGGGTGTTCGGGCCCGAGGACCTGCGGCTGCTCAACCTGTTCGCTCCCCAGGCCGCCATTGCGATCGAGAACGCGCGCCTCTACACTGCCGCGCAGCGCCAGAAGCAGTACTTCGAGGAGGTCTTGCAGAACAGCCCCGTCGCCATCGTCACGCTCGACAGGGACTACCGCATCTACTCGTGCAATCCGGCATTCGAGCGCCTCTTCGGGTACGCGAGCGCCGAGGCCGTGGGCCGCAACCTGGACGAGCTGATCACGACGGAAGCCTCCCGCTCCGAGGCGGAGCAGTACACACGGGACGCACTCGACCGGGCGGTCCACGGGATCGGCCGGCGGCGGCGCAAGGACGGCACGATGGTGGACGTCGAGGTCCTCGGCGTACCGGTGATCGTGGACGGCGAGCGGGTCGGGCTCATGGGTCTGTACCACGACATCACCGAGCTGTTGCGCGCGCGGCAGGAGGCCGAGGCCGCCAACAGCGCCAAGAGCCAGTTCCTCGCGAGCATGAGCCACGAGCTGCGCACGCCGCTCAACGCGATCATCGGCTACAGTGAGATGCTGCACGAGGAGGTCACGGACCTCGGCCATGCGCAGCTGGGCGACGACCTCGAGAAGATCAACACGGCCGGGCGCCACCTGCTCTCCCTGATCAACAACGTGCTCGATCTGTCCAAGATCGAGGCCGGCCGGATGGACCTGTTCCTGGAGGAGTTCGACGTCGACGCGATGCTCGACGACGTCGTGACGACGGCGCGGCCCCTGGTGGACAAGAACGCCAACCGGCTGGAGGTGCGCCGGAACGCGCAGCTGGGTCGCATGCGGGCGGACCTGACCAAGGTGCGGCAGATGCTGCTCAACCTGCTATCCAACGCCTGCAAGTTCACCGAGCAGGGCAACATCATCCTCGATGTCCAGCGCCGCGCCGACGAGGAGCCGTTCGAGGGCGAGCTGATCGCGCTCAGTGTCAGCGACACGGGCATCGGCATGACGGAGGAACAGATGGATCGGCTGTTCGAGGCGTTCTCCCAGGCCGAGGCGTCGACCACGAGCAAGTACGGCGGCACGGGCCTGGGACTCGCCATCACGCGGCGATTCTGCGAGATGATGGGGGGCGACGTCGCGGTGCAGAGCGCGCCGGGGGAAGGAACCACGTTTACGGTCCGCCTGCCGGCGGCCGTAGCACCATCGCCGGCGGGCACAGCCGCAGAGTAGCGCGCACGGGAGACGCGATGCCGAAGATCCTGTTGGTCGAAGACAACGAGATGAATCGCGACATGCTGTCGCGCCGGCTCGAGCGCAAGGGATTCGAGGTCGCGATGGCCTTCGACGGACGCCAGGGCGTGGAGATGGCCAAGTCGGACGGCTACGACCTCATCCTGATGGACATGAGCCTCCCCGAGATCGACGGCTGGGAGGCCACGCGCCAGCTCCGCGCCGAGCCCAAGACTCAAGCCGTGCCGATCATCGCGCTCACCGCCCACGCCATGGCGGGCGACCGCGAACGGGCGCTCGAGGCCGGGTGCGACGACTACGACACCAAGCCCATCGAGCTGCCGCGGCTGCTGGCCAAGATGGAGTCCTTGCTGGGGAAGACGGAGTGAGCGGACCCGACGGACGCGGCGCGGCGCTCCCGCCCGAAGCGGTTTCGGAGTTGCGGCACGACCTGCGCACGCCGGTCAACCACATCGTCGGGTACGCCGAGATGCTCCTCGAGGACGCGGGCGACGGCGATCAGGCCGGGAGGGCGGCGCTCGAGCAGACGCTGGTGGCGGCGCGCGACGTGCTCACGCTCATCAACGGCACGCTCAGCTCGGGGGGAGTGTCGGTCAGCCAGGCCGACATCGTGGCGCTGTACACCTCCCTCGCAGAGCCGCAGCAGCGCATCGTGCGCGCGCTCAGCCCCCTGCTGGACGCCGACGGCAACGACGAGGAATTCACCGCCGACCTGCGCCGCATCCTGAGCGCGGCCGACAAGCTCGTGACCCGGACGCCCGCGGCGTCGGCCACCGTGGACGGCGACGCGGATGCGGTCGCCGAAGGGGCGGCGGATGGCCAGGCCCGCATCCTGGTCGTGGACGACGTGGAGGACAACCGCGTGCTGCTCGAACGCCGGCTCAGGCGGCAGGGCCACGCGGTGGAGTCCGTCGACAACGGCCAGGTCGCGCTGGAGATGGCGCAGACCGGGTCGTTCGACCTGATCCTGCTGGACGTCCTGATGCCCGACATGGACGGGTACGAGGTGCTCGAGCGGCTCAAGCAGTCGCCGGTGACGCGGCACCTTCCCGTGATCATGATCTCGGCGCTGGACGACCTCTCGAGCGTGGTGCGTTGCATCGAGCGCGGTGCCGAGGACTACCTCTCCAAGCCCTTCGACCCGGTCCTGCTGCGGGCCCGGATCACCGCCTGCCTGGAGAAGAAGCGGCTGCGCGACCGCGAGATCGAGTACCTGGAGCAAGTGCGCTCCGTGATCGACGCCGCCTCGGCGGTCGAGGCCGGTTCGTACGCGCCCGGCACCCTGGCCGACACGACGGGGCGGAACGACGAGTTGGGCCGCCTGGCCCGCGTGTTCGACCGCATGGCCAGCGAGGTGCGGGCTCGCGAGGACCGGCTGCGGAACCAGGTGGAGGACCTGCGTCGCGAGATCGAGTCGGCGCGCGAAGGGACCGCCTCCTCCGCGGGGCAGCTCGATCACGCCAACCTGCCGACCAGCGAGCGCTTCGCCGATCGCTACGAGATCACCGCCGCCCTCGGCCAGGGCGCCATGGGGGCCGTCTACCGGGCCCGCGATCTCGAGCTGGAGGAGGAGATCGCGATCAAGACGCTCCGTCCGGAGCTGGTCGTGGACCCGATGCTCATCGAGCGCTTCAAGACGGAGATCCGGCTCGCCCGCCGCATCACGCACCGCAACGTGGTGCGCACGCACGACTTCGGCGAGTGGGCCGGCATCTACTACCTCACGATGGAGTACGTCGAGGGCATGACGGTGCGTCAGCTGATCGACGGCCGGGGCCGGCTCGGGGTGTCGGCCACGCTCGCCATCGCCTCGCAGCTCGCGCAGGCCCTGGAGGGCGCGCACGGCGAGGGCGTGATCCACCGTGACATCAAGCCGCACAACCTCCTGCTCGACGGCGACGGGGTGCTGAAGGTGATGGACTTCGGAATCGCGCGCCTGAGCGAGGCCACGATGGGGATCACCGAGACGGGGCTGTCCGTCGGCACCCCGGCGTACATGTCGCCGGAGCAGCTCCTCGCGGAGTCGGACCTGGACGAGCGCAGCGATCTCTACGCGGTGGGCGTGGTGCTGTACGAATGCCTCACCGGGGGCCTGCCCTTCGCGGCCAAGTCACCCATGTCCCTGGTGGCGATGATGCTGAGCGAAGAGCCGACGGCGCCTCAGGAGGTGAACAGCGAGATCCCGCCCGCGCTGTCGGGGCTGATCCTCCAGCTCCTCGCCAAGCAACCCGAGCGGCGACTCTCCTCCGCCCGGGAGCTGGGCGAGCGCCTGGCCCAACTGGAGTAATCCCCGGCTCAGCCGCCCCCGGCGGTCATCCGCCGCTTCGCCTCCGGCGTGAGCTCCCACAGCACGTTGACGATCACCCAGCGGTCGTTCCACCGGGCGATGTGCAGGTAATCGATCCAGTCGTGCGCGTCCACCCGGACGCTCGCGACGTTCTCGTAGATGTCCAGGATCCGCACGTCGGTACGCCGCACATCGAGCGGTGTGCGCGCCCCATATCCGGCATCGGTCGCCCCGACCAGCTCCTCCGCCGTCATGGTCCGCAGCATGCTCTCACCCGCCTGCGGATTCACGACCACGATCCGCTTGGCCAGCTCGGGATGCACGGCCCGCTCCATGCGGGCGGCGTCCCCCGCGTACCACCCCTCGATGTAGTCCAGGGCGGCACCGCGGATACCCGCCGAGTCCGCCGCGGTCTGCGCCTGCGCCTGCCCTGCGACCGCGATGCCGAACGCCACGGCTGCTGCAAGCACCCTCTGCATGGCACGCTCCTCCCCATTGGCCGGCCGCCCGGGCGCGCCGCGCCGTCGGGCGGGCCGTGTCTGTCACTGCGTGATACTCGGTAAACGGGCGGCTGGGCGGGGCGGTTGCACGGGACCGCCCCCTGGATTCCCGACTGGGAACCTCCGGGGGCCGGCGCCGTCCGGACCCCGCCGCTCGGATGGGGCGGCGGAGTCCCGGGACTACTCCGGCTGGACCTTGTAGACCTGGTCGTGCGGCCGGGTGCGCTCCACGACCTGGATGGCGATCTCGTCGCCGACCTTGGCGGTCTCGACCTTCTTGTGCTCCACCTCCATGGAGGTGACGCGCTCGGTGAAGTCGGTCGTGTGGCCCACGAAGTGAATTTCGTCGCCGACCGCGATCTCGCCCTCCGTGACCTTCACCACGGCCACACTCGGCCCCTTGAAGAAGTGTGTCACCGTTCCGACGAACTGCTCCGCCATTGCCCCTCCCTGAAACGGCAGTGCCTAATAATCGGTCCGCGATGACGGGCCCGCTAGAGCGACCCGATAGGCCCTTGGCCGCGTAGGGACGTGCATCTATTGTTCAGCCCCGCGGCGTGCGCGTGTCGCAGTGAGGGGTCGGGGTGCCCCGGCGTGGGACCTGGGTCCATCTTTCAGGAGACAGCCACGGAAGGCGATGAACGGATGACGATGGTGCTCTTTCACCGCACGACCATCGGCGAGGCCCGGAAGATCATGCAGTCCGGGTTCGAGGACATCGAGTGGGACTTCGGGCTCAAGGACGTCCAGACCGGACGGGACGCGGTCGTCCCTGGCGTATGGCTCGCCGATCGCCCGCTCGGGCACGACGAGGGACTCGAGGGCGATGCGCTGCTCGAGGTGAAGCTGGATCTGGCCGACGATGACCTCAAGCCGTTCGAGCTCGAGGGCATGTTGTGGAACGCCCATCTGTGGGTGGCCCCGGCGGAGCTGATCAACGGCCACAGCCAGGTCCGGATACGCGAGGTGGATCCCAGGACGTCGTGGTTCCACGAGGCGTGGGACGGGGAGACGGAGCCCGACGAAGAAGACGAGCCGGGACGCTCCTCGTGATGCGGCCGGCCGCACACCCCGTCCCGTAGCCCTCCTCCTGGCAGCCCGCCCCGGCGGGTTGGCTTCCGATCTGCAACTAGCTAGTTTTTGGGGCTCTCATGGCCGATATCTCCCTTTCGGGCAGCAAGATGCTACTCATGGCCGGGACGGCGAATCGCCCCCTGGCCGAGGAGATCGCGGCGCAGCTGAACGAGCCGCTCTGTCGCGTAACGATCCGGCGGTTCGCGGACGGCGAGATTTTCGTCAAGATCGACGAGAACGTGCGGGGGCAGGATGTGTTCATCATCCAGCCCACCAACGCGCCAGCCGAGAACCTGATCGAGTTGATGATCCTGATCGACGCGGCCAAGCGGGCGAGCGCTGCCCGGGTAACTGCCGTGATACCCTACTTCGGGTACGCCCGGCAGGACCGCAAGGACCAGCCGCGCGTGGCGATCAGCGCCAAGCTGATGGCGAACCTGATCACGACCGCGGGAGCGGAACGGGTGCTGGGCCTCGATTTCCACCAGCACCAGTTGCAGGGGTTCTTCGACATCCCGGTGGACCACCTGTACGCGGCCCCGGTGCTGGTGCAGCACTACCGGCAGAAGCAGATGCATCAGCCGGTGGTGGTGGCGCCCGACGTGGGGGCGGCGAAGATGGCGCGGGGGTTCGCCAAGCGGCTCGACGCCTCGCTGGCCATCATCGACAAGCGGCGGCCGTCGGCCAATGTCGCCGAGGTCGTGAACGTGGTGGGTGAGGTAGACGATCGCGACTGCCTGTTGGTGGACGACATGATCGACACCGCCGGCACGATGACGGAAGGCATCATGGCGCTCAAGCGCCTGGGAGCGCGGAACGTGTTCGCCTGCGCCTCGCACGCCCTGCTGTCGGGCCCCGCGGTGGACCGCCTCGCTTCCTCGGAGGTGACCGAGGTGGCGGTAACGAACACGATCCAGATTCCGGAAGAGCGCCGCTTCGAGAAGTTGAAGATTCTCTCAATCGCACCGCTGCTCGCGCAGGCCGTGCGGTTCACACACAGCGACCAGTCGGTCAGCTCGCTGTTCGGCTGATCACGGCACGAAACGAGAAGGGTAGTAGCGAAACGGTATGGCACAGACGGTCTCACTCAACGCAGAGCGGCGCAGCACCAGTGGCACGGGGGCGGCGCGGAAGCTCCGGCAGGCGGGGATGGTCCCGGCGGTCGTCTACGGTCACGGACGCGAGACGGAGTCCCTCACGCTGAACCTGGCCGACCTCGAAAAGGCGCTGCAGGGTGCCTCGGGCTCGACCATCATCGAGCTCTCGGTCGACGGCACGCCGCTCAGGGCGCTGATCCGCGAGATTCAGCGGCACCCGACCCGGAAGACAGTGTCACACGTGGACTTCCTCGAGATCCACGCCGGCGAGAAGATCACGCTCGACGTCCCGCTCCTGCTGGTGGGAACGCCGGAGGGCGTGCGCAACGCGGGTGGCGTGCTGGAGCAGTTCCTGCGCGACGTCGAGATCGAAGTGCTCCCGCGAGACATCCCGGAGCGCATCGAGGTGGACGTCTCCGCGCTGGAGATCGGCGACTCCCTGCACGTGTCTGACCTCTCGGTGGAGAACGCCGAGATCCTCGCCGAGGCGGACCAGACGATCTGCACGGTGGTGCCGCCGCGGGTGGAAGAGGTCGCGGTGCCCGAGGTGGCCGAGGAGGAGGAGGCCGCCGAGCCCGAGCTCATTCGCAAGGCCAAGGACGAAGAGGAGGGGGCGGAGGAGGCCGCACCCGAGGGCAAGGCGCCCCAGGAGTAACCGCTGCGCGCCATCGTCGCGCTGGGCAATCCCGGTCCGAAGTACGCGGTCACCCGGCACAACGCCGGCTTCCTGCTGGCGGACGTGCTGGCGGAGCAGTGGCGGCTCCCCAAGCTCCGGCGCTGGGGGCACGCGCTGGTCGCCGAGGGGAGGCGCCGCCGGCAGTCGCTCGTGCTGCTCAAGCCGCAGACCTACATGAACCTGAGCGGCGATGCGGTGGCCCAGCTCCTCGCGGCGCGGGACCTAGACCCCTCCACCGATCTCCTGGTGCTGGTCGACGACATCGCGCTCCCGCTGGGGACCTTCCGGCTGCGCGCGCGCGGGTCGGCCGGCGGCCACAACGGTCTGGAGAGCGTCGAGGCGGCGGTCGGCTCGCCCGAGTACGCGCGGCTGCGCATCGGGGTGGGCCCCCTGCCCGAAGACGTGGACGACCAGGCGGAGTTCGTGCTGTCGAACTTCGAGCCTGAGGAGATCGCAACACTGGCGGACCTGCTGCCGCCGCTCGTGGACGCGGTGGAGTGCTGGCTGCTCGAGGGCATCGACGCCGCCATGAATCGATTCAACCGACGAGGAACCGAAACGTGAGCGAATTCGCCTTTCTGCCCAACTCCGCCATCGTGGCGGGCCTGGTTGGGCTGATCATCGCCTGGCTGATCTATTTCTACGTGCGCCGGCAGCCCGCCGGCAATGAGCGGATGCGCGAGATCCAGGACATGATCCACACCGGCGCGATGGCCTTCCTCAGGCGCGAGTACTCCTACCTCGTGCCGTTCCTGCTCGTCATCGCCGTGCTCCTGGGCATCATCATCGGCTGGCCCACCGCGGTCGCGTACATCTTCGGCGGGCTCTGCTCCATTTTCGCCGGCTTCTTCGGCATGAAGTCGGCGACCCGCGCCAACGCCCGCACCAGCGAGGCGGCACGGGCGAAGGGCCAGGAGATGGCGCTGCGGGTGGCCTTCAACGGCGGCGCGGTGATGGGCCTCGCCGTGGCAAGCCTCGGGCTGCTGGGAGTGGGGCTCGTGATCCGAGTGTTCCTCGGGTCGCCGGCGGCCGACGCGGGGTGGAAGGCCTTCAGCGAGATCATCACCGGCTTCGCCATGGGCGCCTCCTCGATCGCGCTGTTCGCTCGCGTCGGCGGCGGGATCTACACCAAGGCGGCCGACGTCGGCGCCGACCTGGTCGGCAAGGTCGAGGCGGGGATTCCCGAGGACGACCCGCGCAACCCGGCCACCATCGCCGACAACGTGGGCGACAACGTGGGTGACGTGGCGGGCATGGGCGCCGACATCTTCGAGAGCTACGTCGGCGCGATCATCGCGACCATCGCCATCGCGGCGACCAGCCCCGCCATCGCCGACCGCATGGCGGCGGCGGCGCTCCCGCTGCTCTACACGCTGGCCGGGCTCGCTGCCAGCATCATCGCCATCGGGCTGTTCCGCATTCTGGAACGGTTCAGCCCCGCCGGAGCGCTCAGGTGGGCCACCTTCATCGCGGCCGGCCTCTTCCTGGCGGCGGCGTACTTCATCACGCAGCGGGTGGACATCGGCGTCACGCTGATCAGCGGCAACCTCAGCCCCATGGGGCCCTTCTGGGCCGTCGTGGTCGGCACGCTGGCCGGTATCATGATCGGCCTCGCCACCGAGTGGTACACGGCGGCCAAGCCGATCCGCACCATCGCTGAGGCGTCGCTCACCGGCCCGGCCACCAACATCATCTCGGGCCTGGCGGTGGGCATGCGTTCGGTGGCGATCCCGCTGCTGGTGATCTGCGGCGCCATCTACATCGCCTATACGACGTCCGACCTGTACGGCATCGGGATCGCGGCGGTGGGCATGCTGGCCACCGTGGGCGTCACCATGTCGGTGGACGCCTACGGGCCGATCGCCGACAACGCGGGCGGCATCAGCGAGATGAGCGGGCTGGGCCCCGATGTCCGGAAGATCACCGACGGCCTCGACGCGCTGGGGAACACCACGGCGGCCATCGGCAAGGGCTTCGCCATCGGCTCCGCGGCCCTGACGGCCCTGGCGCTGTTCTCCGCCTACGCCAACGCCGTGACACCGCAGGGTGCGGCGCCGATCCTGCTCAACATTTCCAATCCACAGGTGGTGATCGGCCTGTTCCTCGGCGGCATCCTGCCCTTCCTGATCGCGGCCATGACCATGACCGCGGTGGGCCGGGCGGCCGAGGGGATGGTGCAGGAGGTGCGGCGCCAGTTCCGCGAGATCGCCGGCCTGATGGAGGGCCAGGCGAAGCCCGACAGCGCGCGCTGCGTCGACATCTCCACCCGGGCGGC
>Ga0209536_100015141_pt1 | contig 11020 bp, 10 predicted proteins | sample DeeMarSeWOR28_12_FD_187461 | JGI IMG/M metagenome (GOLD analysis project Ga0209536, IMG submission 187461) | Marine sediment microbial communities from White Oak River estuary, North Carolina - WOR-2-8_12 (SPAdes) (version 2) | ecosystem: Environmental > Aquatic > Marine > Intertidal zone >... | reverse complement strand
CAGCTTGCCGGGCACCGGCGGCACCGCTTCGGGGCGCGGTCCGAGACGCTGGACCAGCTGACCCTGTCGCTGGAGGATGAAGAGATCGCCCTCAGCGCCGGCCGGCCTTCGGACGCGCCATCCGCCACGTGGCCCGACGCAACCGCGAGAGTGTAGTGCTGACGGTCCAGTCGTACTCGCGCGTGGCCGCGCTGATGGCTCCCTCGGTGGAGCTCGCGCTGCGCCGCGCCGGAATCGACCACTTCGACTTCCTGCTGCTGGGGATGTGGAACCAGCCTCCGTGGCCGTGGCTGGTGGACGCCGCCCGGCGCCTGCGCGAGCAGGGCAAGGTGCGCCACTTGATGCTGAGCACGCACAACCGCCCGTCGCTGCGGGAGCACTTCGAGACGTTCGAGGACGGAACGAGCCCCTTCGACGCCTTCATGCTGCGCTACAACGCCGTCCACCGCGGCGCGGAGAAGGACGTCTTCCCCTTCCTGCCGGAGACGCAGCGCCCCGGCATCGTGACGTATACGACGACGCGCTGGGGCGATCTCCTCGATCCGAAGAAGATGCCCCCGGGCGAGACGCCGCCCCGAGCGCGCGACTGCTACCGCTTCGCGCTCTCCCACCCGGACGTGGACCTGGCGCTCTGCGGTCCCGCCAACCGCGAGCAGATGCAGGAGGCGCTGCGCGCCCTCGACGACGGCCCCCTCGACCCGGAAGAGCTGAAGCGCATGCAACGGATCGGCGACCACATCTACCGCCACAGCAAGCCCAGGTTCGCCGAGGGCGGCGACGCGAGGAACAGCGCGGCCTGATCCGCAGCGACACTCTTCGCCGCCGGGCTAGCGCGTCAAATCCTCCGCCTCGTAGAGGGCAGCGATCAGCGAGAAGCCGTGGGCCCCGCCGGTGAGCCCCATCTGCATCTGGTTCATCACGTAGCCGAAGCCGATCTTGGCGTCGGGGTCCGCGAACGCGATCGACCCCCCGGCTCCCGGGTGCCCGAAGGCGCGCGGGTTGGGCCCGAGGGGAATCATGGGCTGCGTCATCATGAAGCCGAGGCCGAAGCGGGTGTGGAGAGGTTTCAGGACGGCGTCCTCACCCCGCACCTGCTCCGTGTTCGCGCGCTCGACGCCCTCCGGGCTGAGGACGCGCACGCCGTCGATCTCTCCGCCCCGCGCCAGCGCTCCGTAGATCCGCGCCAGGGCCCGGGCGGTGCCGTGCCCGTTGCCGGCGGGAATCTCGGCGGCGCGCCAGGCCCGGCTGTTCACCGCATCCGAGTCGATGGTGGAGCCGCCGAAGACCTTTGCGGCGAGCGAGTCCGGACTCTTCATCAGCATCTCGAAGAGATCCGGAGCGCCCGGGTCCCGGGGGGCCGGAATCATGTCGGCGCAGCGCGGGTCGTGCTCCTCGCCGAAGCCGATGTGGAAGTCGGCATGGAGGGGTGCGGCGACCTCCTCCTGGAAGTAGGTCCCGAGGCTGCGGCCATCGATGCGCCGGACCACCTCCCCCACCAGATGGCCGTAGGTCATGGCGTGGTAGCCGTGGAACTCGCCGGGCTCCCAGAGGGGCTTCTGGGCCGCCAGCGCGTCGGTGGTCCGCTCCCAGTCGTAGCGGTGCTCGGGTGCGAGCGGCGGATCGACTGCACACAGACCCGCCTGGTGGCTGAGCAGCATCCGGACGGGAACGTCCTGCTTCCCCTGCTGAGCGAACTCGGGCCAGTAGGTCGCGACGGGCTCGTCGAGATCGAGGCGCCCCTCGTCGACGAGGCGGTGGGCACAGATCGCCGTCATCCCCTTCGTCGTCGAATACACGTTCACGATGGTGTCGCGCTCCCAGGGTCGCGTCCGCGCCGCGTCGGCGAACCCGGCCCAGAGATCCACCACCGGCTCTCCGTCGATCACCACCGACACGGCGGCCCCCACCTCACCCCGGTCGAAGCTCGCCTCGAAGGCGTCCCGCACCGCACGAAAGCGCTCGTCACAATGCCCTTCGATCCGAGTTCCGCTCATGCCGACCTCCATTCCGTTCATCGCCCTGCGATCAGGAGACGATACCCGTAGTCCATCGCGTCGCGATCGAGCAGCGTTGCGTAGCGACGCGCCCACTCGCCGGTCTCGAGATCCCGGGCAAGTCGGCGCAAGCCGGACTCCAGCTCGCGGTCCGGGAGAAGCGCCATCGTGGAGATGCCGGCTCGGACCTCCGCCTCGAGGTAGCGCTCCGGGCGCCGCCAGTAGGCGGTCTGGAAGCCGTCGGTGCAGTCCCAGGGGATGGGCACCGTCTCGATCCGGGTCGCAGACAGGATCCGTCCCGCCTCGGCGGGAGAGAGGAGCCGGTCTCGCCAATACGCTCCGAGGGCGGGGATGTAGTCGCGCTCCAGCCAGAAGTCCTGGTGGAGTTCGAAGGTCAGCACGACCTGGCGACGGGAGACGCGCATCATCTCCCGCAGGCCCGCCACTGCGTCGGTCCAGTGGTGCAGGGTGAGGACCGCGAGGGACGCGTCGAAGGCTCCGTCCTCGAAGGGCAGCCGCTCGGCGACGGCGCGCACCCCACTGCCATCGGGCCGTTGGGCCAGCATCGCCTTCGATGGCTCCACCGGAACGACGCGGCGACCGGTCGGCTCGTAGGAGCCCGCGCCAGCGCCCACGTTGCATACGGTCCGCGCATCGCCGAGTGCAGCTCGGATCCTCGCCGCAATCCGCGGGTCGGCCACCCGCAGCCGGCGGTAGCCCCGACCGATGGTGTCGTAGGTGTCGGGCGTGCGGTCGCGCGGGGTCGATCCGCTGGCGAGGCGTCCGGCTCCCACCTTCACGTGAGGTCCGGATCCAGGACGACCCGCGGCCGCACCGCGCGCCCAGAGGCCAGCGCCTCGAAGGCGTCGGCCACCTGCTCGAGGGGGTAGTCGGGGCCCGACATGTCCTCGAGTCGCAATGCGCCCTCGATCGCGAGCTCGAAGAAGCGGGGGAAGTCGCGCTGCGGATCGGCGGAGCCGTGGATCGAGCCGCGCAGGGTCCGGTCGAGGAGGAGAGTGACCATCGGGATCCGGACCTCTTCGTCGAAGCTCGTGAGTCCGACGATGACGGCGCGCCCTCCCGGCGCCAGGGCGTCGAAGGCCTGACGCGCCACTGCAGCGCTGCCGACCGACTCGATCGTCAGGTCCGCACCCCCCCGCGTGAGCTCCCGGATCGCGGCCACGGCCTCGGCGCCGGTGCTCGTAACCAGATCCGTCGCTCCCAGGCGCTCCGCCAGCGCGAGTCGCGACTCGTTGGGATCGACGGCGATGCGGGGGGCCGCCCCGGCGATCCGCGCCCCCTGGATGGCCGAGAGCCCGACGCCGCCGCAGCCGAAGACGGCGACGCTCTCCCCGCGACCTGCCGCGCCGGCCAGCGTGGCAGCACCCAGGCCGGTGGTGACTCCGCAGCCGATGAGACAGGCGAGGCGAAGAGGCAGCGCGTCGGGGACGGGAACGACGCTGCCCGCGGTGACCACGACGCGCTGGGACAGGCCCGAGATGGCCATGTAGCGGCCCAGGGGCCGGTCTCCGCGGGAGAGCGAACCGTCGTCCGGATCCGTGCGGATCGCCGCACACAGCTGCGGCCGCCCCCCCAGACAGGCGCGACAGCGGCCACAGCTGGGAACCCAGGACAGCACGACCCGGTCGCCCTCGGCCAGCCCCTTCACTCCCGGCCCCAGGGCCTCGATCGCACCGGCCGCCTCGTGCCCCAGGACGGCGGGGAAGTGGATGCCCTCTCCCGTGCGCCATACGTGCAGATCGCTGGCGCAGATGCCGCAGGCGGCGACGCGCACCCGCACCTCGCCCGGTCCCGGGTCGCGCACCCCCACCTCTTCGATCCGGGGCCGCGCACCGGCCTCGTCGATCACTGCCGCCAGGGCGCGAGTCGCCTCAGCCACGGTCAGTCGGGATCGTCGGACGGCGGAGTCGGTTCCTTGGAGAGGATCGGCACGTAGTTCGGGAACCACATCGACTCGCTCACGACGCGTTCGACCTCGTCCTCGGGAACGGCGCGACCGAGCCGATGCTCGCCCGCGTATCGGATCACAGCCGCGGCCACCCGGGCGCTGGCCTTCCGCAGGTCCGAGGCATCCGGATAGAGCGAGCCCAGTAGGAGCCGCTCGTCCTCGACGCTGTCCGCGAGCGCCCGTGCGGCGGCGTAGAAGACCTCGTCCGGCACCTCCTGCATCTGGGACAGGATCACGCCGAGCCCCACACCGGGGAAGATGAAGACGTTGTTCGCCTGTCCGATGACGTGTCGCACCCCGTCGTGAAGGACGTCCGCGAAGGGGCTTCCCGTTGCGACGATCGCCCGCCCCCCGGTCCATTCGATCGCCTCCTTCGGCGAGCACTCGGACTTGCTGTTCGGATTCGAGAGCGGCATCACGATGGGACGCTCGACGTGTTTCGCCATCTCCTCGATCATCGCCCTTCGGAAGGTCCCGGGAGTCGCGGTGGCACCGATCAGGACGGTGGGCTTCACGCCCGCGATCACCTGCTCGGGTGTGGGTTGGTCGATGCCATCGAGTCCGTAATGGGCGAGCACCCCCCGACTCGCCACCAGCCCCTGCTTGTGGGGCTCCGAGACCGGCACGCCCTCCCGCAGCAGGCCCGTCCGGTCGAAGAGGAAGTGGGCCCTCGCGATCGTCGCCTCGTCCACCCCCTCCGCCCGCATCGCGGCGCGGCTGAGTTCGCAGATCCCGCTGCACGCCTCGCCGGCGCCCATGTACACGAAGCGCTGCTCGGCCAGCGATTGGCCGGTGATCCGCAGCCCCGCCAGGACCCCCGCCACCGCCACGGCGGCCGTACCCTGGATGTCGTCGTTGAAGCAGGGGATCCGTCGGCGATAGCGGGCGAGGATCTCGAACGCGTGATCCTTGTGGAAGTCCTCCCACTGGACCACGGCCCTGGGGAACACCTCGCGCACGCCCTCCACGAAGGCCTCGACGAATGCGTCGTAGCCCTCGCCGCGCAACCGGCGGACGGGGTGGCCCATGTAGAGCGGATCGTCGAGAAGGGTCGGGTTGTCGGTCCCGACGTCGAGGCTGATGGGCAGGACCTTCGAGGGGTGGATTCCCGCGCCGGCGATGTAGAGCGCCAGCTTCCCGACCGGGATTCCCATCCCGCCCGCTCCCTGGTCGCCGAGCCCGAGAATGCGCTCGTTGTCGGTCACCACGATCAGACGGATGTCCTGGAACGGATACTCCCGCAGGCGCTCCGGGATCCGGTCGATATCCGTCGGGGTCAGCCAGATGCCCCGCACACTGCGCTGGATGTGGCTGTAGTTCTGACACGCCAGACCGACCGTAGGCGTGTAGACGATCGGCATGAGCTCCGGGAGGTGCTCCACCAGCACCCGATGGAAGAGCACCTCGTTGCGATCCTGGAGACCCGCGAGCCCGATGTACTTCTCCAGCGCGTCCGGCTTCGCGCGCAGGTGCTCCATCTCGAGTTCTACCTGCTGCTCGATGGACAGGATCCTTGGAGGCAGCAGGGCATTCAGACCGAGCCGGTCTCGCTCCTCCTGGGGGTAGGCGAGCCCCTTGTTGGTCGCTGGATTCTTCATCAGCCAGAAGCCCCGCTTGCGGGTCCGGATGACGTCGGGCCCGCGAACGACCCGGGGATCCGTCTTGCCTGCCACGCTAGCGCTCCCAGAGCACCCGGAGGACGCCCCCTTCATCGGTGTAGTGATAGTCGAGCTTGCCGTCGTAGGCGTCACGGAGCGCGGTGCCCAGGTTCCGCGCCAGGGCGGCTTCGGTGGTCGTCACCGTCACGTCCCCCTCGCTCTCGACCACGGCCATGATCCGCTTCTGGGGGTGATGGCGTGTCTCGCGGTTCTCGACGTTGCGGACCAGCCCGATCACCTCCTCGCGATGCTGGAGATTGAACTCGCCCCGCAGCGTCAGCACACCGGCGGGATAGTCGTCCCGGACGCGCTGACAGGCAGGGCACACCACGCTGGTTGCGTCCGGCGGGGCCGTCGCCCACTCCCATCGCCCCTTATGGTAGCTGGCGCCGCAGTCGCCGCAGGCCGAGGGCTCCTGCAGCTTCTGGCGGAGCTTGTACGGATCGTGCTCTCGCTCGCGAATCAGACGATCTCGGCGTGTCATCCTCGGCCCTCCCGCCCCTCAGAGGAGCAAGCCACGTGCCAGAATAAGGCACCCGATGACAGCGCTGAGCTGCGTCGCGGCGCCTCGGCCCCCCCCTGACGAGGCGATTCGCCTCACCTCGCCGGCGCGATGTCCCAGCCCTGCTGTCTTCCCACCCCACACCCCCGCCTTCGAAGCCCCGCGGATCCGTCTCCGCGGAGGACGCTTGTTCGATCCCTCCGATTGGGGAACTCTCCCGGACGGATCCTTGCGGATGGGGAGATAGCCATGGCCGATCTCGAAGACGTCAAGCAGAAGCTCCAGGACCGGCTCGGGCGGCTCGTGCCGCGCCTCGCACGGATCGAAGGGCACCTTCGCCGCCCCGGGGATCGCGACTGGCCGGAGCAGGCGAGCGAAGCGCAGAACGACGAGGTGCTCGAGCGGCTCGACGAGACCGAACGACGCGAGGTCGAGGAGATCCGGGGCGCGTTGTCACGGATCGCGGAGGGCCGATACGGCCAATGCGCCTCGTGCGGCGAGATCATTCCCGAACGCCGCCTCGAGGCCTTGCCCTACGCCACGCACTGCGTCGGCTGCGCCGGCAGCTGAGCCGGCCCGGTTCGCGACCCGCTCGCCGACGGCGCTCGCGCGCGCGCTGGAGCGGGGCGAGGCCCGTTCAGGGCGACTCGGATCCGGAAGAGGCGGAGCTCGCGGCCCCGATCATCGTCACCGTGTAGACCCCGTCCTCGTGCTTCACCCGGAAGTCCACCTCGCTGCCGACCTCGATCCCCTCGAGCGAAACGTCGGGAGCCACCTCGAAGGTCATCGTCATTGCCTTCATGAGCCCCGGGATGTCCCCGTGGTCGAGCGAAACCGTGCGGGCGGCAGCATCCACCCCCGTCACGATCCCCCGCCCGGGATGGCCGTCCGAAGCCGGCCCTCCGCAAGCCGCCAGCGCGAACGCCAGCGCGACCCCCATCCAGGCCATCGACGTATTCCGGCCCATTGCCTCGCAACCTCTCATTCGGAACCTCCTCGTGCTGCACTGCGGGATAGCGCAGGATCGGTCGCCGCTTCCAGTGCACGGGCTCATCGCATGGCCTCGGCCGAAGTGGCGCTGGGCAGCCGCTCGGCGACGATCTGCCAGAGCCTCGGATACGAGTCCACCACGAAGTCGGCCTCGGGTAGGCTCGTGTCGTCATCGTGTCGGATGTGGATCCGGGCCGTCTGCATCCCGAGGGCGCGGGCGCCGGCCACGTCCGTACGCCGCAGATCACCCACATGAAGAGCGCGGTTGGGCGCGACGCCCAGGGGGTCGAGCGCCCACCGGAAGGTCCGCGGGTCGGGCTTGGGGACACCGACCTCGTCCGAGAAGGCCTGCACCTCGAGGAAGGGGAGCAGGCCGAGGCGATCCAGGTGTCGCCGCACGACGCGACCCGGCGTGAGTCCCGTGTCGCAGACGAGAGCACAGCGGATGCCGGCGGCGGACAGGTCCCGCAGGATCTCCGCGGACCCGGGCAAGGCCTGGATCCGGCTCGAGTGGGAGGCCTCCTCGAAGGCCTCGATCAGGTGCTCGAGCTCCGCATGCGGGCGCCGGATCCCGAGTGTGCCGAGGGCATCGCGCGCCACCTCCCGCGAGCCGGTCGCGAGGCCCTCGGACCACAGACGCATGTGACGCTCCCAGGCGCCCGAAAAGGCCGCGTCGGCTTCCTCGCTCGTGGTGCTGTGGCCGCCCTCCTGCGCCGCCCGCAGCAGGGCCCCGACCCTGCGGGCATGGGCCTCGTGCCAGTCCGGCTCGAAGAGCAGGGTGTTCCAGCAGTCGAAGGTGACGGCCAGTAGCGGCTGGTCCCGTAACGGGATCCGGTCCACGAGCCGCCGCTCGAGCACGGTCAGCGCGTCGGCCAGCGCACCGCTCGTGTCGAGGAGCAGACGCTCATCGGGAGCCAGGGCATCCCGCCCTTCCCAGCGTTCGTCGAGACGATCCGAGATCCAGCGCCACCCGCCTCCGTCCTCGGCGTCACGGGCGGCGAGACGGGCCCGGGTCGTCTCCGCGTCGGCACGACACTCAACGAACAGGAAGGGCGCACCATGCTCGCGGGCGAGCGAACGGACGGCCTCACGCTGCGACGCCCGGGCGAAGCACCCGTCCAGCACGACGGAATGACCGGCCTCGACTTCGACCCGTGCGCGCCGCACCAGATCTCCGTACACCCGGGGCTCGAAGCCGGGCCAGAAGGCCAGCTTCGAGGGCCGGTCCTCCACCCCCCCGGCGGGCCGGCCGTGGAGCTGGTCCTCCCGAAGTCGATCCGACTCCAGGCGGTGCGCGTTCAGGCGCTCGGCCAGCGCCGCCGACACACTGCTCTTCCCGGTAGCGACGCGACCTCCGATCGCGACGACGCGGGGAGCGGACACGGGCATCCGATCACTCCTCCGGCTCGCAAGAACGAGCCACCCGGAAAAACTCCGATACGTCGAGGCCGATTGCAAGGGCGTTACACTCCCCCCATCGGAGGCGGGTCGAGAGGAATGGGGCTCGAGATCTCGAAGGAACGCTTCGACGAGGCGGACTACGGGCGCTTCTCCGAGCGGCTCGACGAGTCTCTCGCTGTCCTGGCGCAAATGCTGGTGCAGCCCGGCTTTGGCGAGGGGCCGGCAAGCGTGGGGGCCGAGATCGAGGCCAGCCTGGTCGATGCCGCGGGACGCCCCTTTCCCATCAATACCGAGGTCCTCTCCCGGACCAACGACCCGCGCCTCACCTTCGAGCTCGACCGCTTTAACCTCGAGTGCAACCTGCGCCACGGCCCCCTGGCCGGTCGCCCCTTCGCGGCATTGCGCCACGAGTTCGACAGCGCCCTCCAGGAGATGCGCCGGGCAGCTCGCCCGCTGGGCGCCCGCATCGCGCTGATCGGGATCCTGCCCACCCTGCGAACCGCCGACCTCCAGTCCCACGCGATGACCAACAGCCGGCGCTATCGCGCACTCTCGGACGGCCTCCGCCGACTGCGCCACGGGCCCTTCCAGCTCGACATCCATGGCGAAGACGTCCTCGACGTCGAGTGCGACGACGTCACCTTCGAGGGCGCCGCCACTGCGCTCCAGGTGCATCTGCGCGTTCCGCCGCGCCACTTCCGCAGGGTGTACAACGCGATCCAGCTGGCGACGCCGGTGACGCTGGCCGCCAGCGGCAACTCGCCCACCTTCCTCGGCCGTCGCCTCTGGGCGGAGACACGCGTCGCCCTGTTCAAGCAGGCGGTGGACGGGCGCAGCGAGCACACGCCGGAGAACCGGGAGGCCCGGGTCTCCTTCGGTCGCGGCTGGGTGGAGGAGGGCCCCCTAGAGCTCTTCCGGGAGAACGTGAAGATCCACGCCCCGCTCCTCCCGGTCCTGGACGACGAGCGGCCGTCCGAGACCTTCACCGCCGGGAAGGTGCCGTCACTGCGAGAGCTGCGTCTCCACCAGGGCACCGTCTGGCAATGGAATCGCGCCGTCTACGACCCGTCAGAAGGGGGCCACCTGCGGGTGGAGATGCGGTTCCTGCCCTCCGGGCCGACGATCGAGGACATGCTCGCCAACATCGCCTTCTTGCTGGGGCTCGCGCTGGCAGTGGCGCCGGAGGCGGACGAGGCCGCCGCCCGCCTTCCCTTCGAGGCCCTGCACCACGGCTTCTACCGCGCCGGCCAGCTCGGGCTCGACGCCGAGCTGCCGTGGCCGGGGTACGGATCGCAACCAGCCCGCGAGCTGGCGCTCCGGCTGGTGCCCGAGGCCCAGACGGGGCTCGACGCTGCGGGCGTGGAGCCCGAAGACAGCGCCCCCCTGCTCGAGATCCTTCGCGAACGGGTCGAGTCCGGCCGAACCGGCGCGTGCTGGCAGCAACACACGCTGGCGCGTCTCGAGACCGACGCGCCTCGAGACGAGGCCCTGACGGCCATGCTCGAGCGCTACCTCATCCACTCGAGCGAGGGTCTACCCGTCCACCGCTGGCCCTGGGATGGAGAAGCATGAGCCCGGACCCGCTGCGGATCGTCGATGCGCCGCGCGCTGTGGACGTCCCGGAGTCGCCGGTCGCTTTCCTGTCGGCGCTCGGCGGTGCGACGCTGCTGCGCGTCCGAGGTCGCGACCGCTCGCGGGTCCGCGCCGTGACGACTCTGCTGCACGGCAACGAGCCGTCGGGGCTGCACGCGCTCCACGCCTGGCTGCGCAGCGATCCGGTCCCCGCCGTCGACGTGATCGCGATCGTCGCGGCGGTGGAGACGGCGCTGCACGGCGACGGTTTCGCGCACCGCGCCCTTCCCGGCCGACGCGACCTCAACCGCTGCTTCTTCGGCCCCCCCGACGAACCGGAGGGCGCACTCGCCGCCGCCATCCTCCGAGCGCTGCGCGTCGCGGGGCCCGAGGCCGTGGTGGACGTGCACAACAACACGGGACACAACCCGGCCTACGGCGTCGGCCCTCTCGCCGGGAAGCGCGAGCTCGCGCTCTGTGCCCACTTCGGCGATCGCTACGTCCACAGCACCCTGCGACTCGGGGCCCTCGTCGAGGCGACCACCGAGTTCGCTCCGAGCGTCACCATCGAGGTCGGGCGCGCCGGCGATCCCGCCGCGGACCGCACGGCGCTGGCCGGCCTCGAGCGCTACGTCGCCTCCCCGGATCCGACCGCGCCAACCGAGGACGGCCGGAAGATGCTCGTCTACCGGGATCCGCGACGCGTGAGCCTTCGGCCCGGGATCTCGTTGGCCTTCGCCGACGCGGCGGTGGAGGGTGCAGACCTCACGATCCGCGCCGACGTCGAGCGCCACAACTTCGAATCGGTCGCCGCGGGTGAGCCGATCGGCTGGGTGCGGACGGACGTCGAACGACCTCTCGAGGTCCGCTGCGCCGACGGACGCGACCACACCGACGACTCGTTCTCCCTGAACGGCGGGCTTCTGGCGCTCCG
>Ga0209536_100015140_pt1 | contig 11020 bp, 8 predicted proteins | sample DeeMarSeWOR28_12_FD_187461 | JGI IMG/M metagenome (GOLD analysis project Ga0209536, IMG submission 187461) | Marine sediment microbial communities from White Oak River estuary, North Carolina - WOR-2-8_12 (SPAdes) (version 2) | ecosystem: Environmental > Aquatic > Marine > Intertidal zone >... | reverse complement strand
CCCGCCGCAACCGGAGACCGGGCGCGCAGCGGTCCTGGGAGAGTTCGGCGGTCTAGGGTTCAATGTGGCTGACCATATGTGGACCTCAGAAGGCTGGGGTTATGATCTTTTCCCCGATCGCGAGAGTTTGACGCGAGAGTTCGAGAGCTTCTTCGCGCGGATCCACGAAGCGGCCGACGAGCGAGGTCTGAGCGCAGCCGTCTACACCCAGACCACCGATATCGAAACGGAGAACAACGGGTTGCTCACCTACGATCGCGCAGTGGCGAAGATCGATCCTGCAGCGGTCGCGTTGGCCAACGGGGGCTACCTGCCGCCCGGCTTGGCCAACCGGGCCCCGATCTTCGTCGACGGGCTCGCGGTCGCACTGCGGGCACCGAACCGGGCAGCGACGGTTCGCTACACAATTGATGGCTCGGATCCCACGGACAGATCGTCACTCTACGAATCTCCGATCGAGATATCCGAGACAACGATCATCAAGGCGCGTTCTTATTGGGCCGACAGCATTTCGAGCCGGGCGGCGACGTTCACACTGACTGAAGTGGAGCCGCTGCCGGCCCACGGCGTCTCGGACATGGTGGCGGGGTTGGCGCTGGAGATCTACGAACAGGATGGTGGCTGGACTGCCTTACCCGACTTCGACGTCCTCACACCTAGTCGCGTCGAGCGAGTCGATGTTGTTGGACTCGCTGCAGTCGGCGCAGACCAGTTTTTCGGTCTCAGGTTCCGGGGGTACGTCGACGTGCCGGACACGGGCGTGTATGGCTTCTTCCTGACCTCGGATGACGGCAGCCGGCTGCTGATCGACGGTACCGAGGTCGTGGACAACGACGGCATCCACGGAGCGAGAGAGAGGGAGGGATATGTCGCTCTGGCCGCAGGAATGCACGAGCTATCATTGTCGTTCTTCCAGGGAGCGGGAGGCGTAGCTCTGGAACTGCGTCTCGAGGGGCCCGGATTGGAAGCACAAGAGATTCCCGCCGAGATCCTGTTCCAGCGGCGCTATTGAGCTACCGCGGCAGATGACCGGCCCCGACGCCGACCCCGGTTATGCCCGCCGTCTCGGTCTGTTTGACGGCACCATGCTGGTGATGGGTGGAATCATCGGGGCCGGCATATTCCTCAATCCCGCGATAGTCGCTCAACGAGTCGGCACCGGCCCGCTGACGATTGCGGTGTGGGTCGTCGGAGGAGTGATTGCCCTGGCCGGGGCGTTCTGCTTCGCTGAGCTCGGAGCACTGCGTCCCCGGGCTGGCGGTGGGTACGTGTACCTGCGCGATGCTCTCGGTCCGCTGCCCGCCTTTCTCTACGGTTGGACCTTGTTGCTGGTGATCTCAACTGGGGCGATTGCCGCCGTGGCAGTCACGTTCGCCAGGTACACGGCCGCCCTGTTCGGGCTGGATTCTGAGGCGGTTACGCCAGTCGCAGTAACGGCAATAGTGGTTCTGTCCACTGTCAACTATAGGGGTGTTCGACCGGGCGCTACAACGCAGAACATCTTCACTGTGTTGAAGCTCGTCGCTGCGGTAGGGTTGATCGTGATCGGGCTCACCGTTGCACCCGGTGATCAGACGGCCCACGGCAGCATGACGGGTCTGCCCAGTCCCTCAGGCGTTGGGCCGATCACCGCAGCCATCGGGGTGGCGTTGATTCCCGTCCTGTTCTCCTACGGCGGCTGGCAACAGACCAACTTCGTCGCGGAGGAGATGGTTCGGCCCGAACGCACTCTGCCGCGTGCACTGATACTCGGCGTCTTGGGCGTGGTCGTCGTGTATGTGTTGGCGAATCTGGCCTATGTTCGCCAGTTAGGTGTCACTGGCCTGGCAGGAAGCATGGCACCCGCTGCGGACGTAATGAACCGGACGGTGGGCAGAGGCGGAGCCACGTTCATCTCGGCCGGCATTGCGTTCTCGACCTTCGGGTTTCTCAACCTGGTGATACTCGTAACGCCCCGGGTTTACCAGACGATGGCGCGAGATGGCCTGTTCTTTCGCCACGTTGCTCGGCTCCACCCGCGTTACCGAACGCCTGCCGCCGCGATCATGTATCAGGCTGCCTGGGCGGTGATCTTGACTCTCAGCGGGACGTACGGCCAGCTGCTGGACTACGTCGTGTTCGGCGATTGGATATTCTTTGGCCTGTGTGGGGTTACGGTGGTCGTTTTCCGCATGCGTGACGGCAGGGCGATCGAGGCTGGCTTTCGCACGCCGGGTTATCCTTGGGTCCCCACACTCTTCGTGTTGGCCGCTCTCTACGTGGTGGTGAGTTCGATACTCTCCAATCCCCGCAATGCGCTCTTTGGATCAGGTCTGATGGCCTTGGGTTTGCCGGTATTCCTCTATTGGCGCAGAGCGGCTGGAACAGGCAGGCGCTACTAGTCCAACTCGACCCGGCTCAAGTCTCTGCTGCGCTCTCCGATACTCTCGGTGGAAGTCCCGTGTCTGGACCGACGTGTACTTGCCGAGGATGCTGCATGACGCGCACGCTGCCCGAGCCGAATCTCCAGTAGCAGGATCGGTTGTCGCGCGACCCGATGCTACGAGTCGCGCACGCGGCAAGTAACGCGCGGAATCCCAAGGAGCTATGGCAGGAAGCCGCCGAGGTCCTGGCCGGCATAGCTCGTCAACCTCATCACCAACGCCGAGCAGGCCGTGCTCTCCTGCCCTCGGAAGACAATCCGTGTCTCAACGGAAGTGGTAGTCGGAACCATACGGGTGAATGTCGCGGATTCGGGATCCGGCGTGGACCCGGCGCTGCGTTCCAAGATCTTCGATCCCTTCTTCACCACCAAAGGACCAGATGCGGGGACCGGATTGGGCCCGGCTCTCAGTCAATGTGTGTTCCTGGATCACGCGGGCATTATCAGGGTGGAGGACAGCGATCTGGGTGGGGCGGCGTTTGTGGTGGAGCTGCCGACGAGTCGATAGACACCGGTGAACCGCCAGACCGGTGCCTCGGTGTCCGATCCGAAGATCATGACGTCTGAAGTCCGTCCATCGGGAATCGGACTAGGTCCGACTGCAGGATCCGGGATACCGGGACACGACGACGCCGGGATGTTAGCTTTCTCCCAGACCCACTGGGAGCCACGATGAGTGGAGCGAACACCAGATTTCCGTCCCGAACTCTTCCCGAGAAGGCCCGTCCCGGCATTTTCGCGCCTCCCAACTAACACCTTCGCGTGGCGCATTGGCGCCGCACGTGAATCCTCGGGTCCGGTTGGAGTAGCCTGATCGCTCTTCGACTCGGGCTCATCCCGGAACTCAACACGTGAAGCTGTTGTAGCGGAGGTAGCCATGTCTCAAATAACGGTCCCTGCCGATCAGGTGTTTCCCGTGCTGCAGAACAATATCCTGGTTGACGGTTTTCACATCGTGATCGACCTGGAGAAGTCTCATGGCTCGATCATGGTGGATGCATTGGAGGGACGAGAGTATCTCGATTGCTATTCGTATTTCGCGTCGCTTCCGGTGGGTCACAATCACCCCAAGATGAAGGATGAGGAGTTTCGCGCTGCGCTGCTCCGGGCGGCCGTGAACAAGCCTGCAAACAGTGACGTATACAGTCGTGAGTTTGCCGGTTTCGTGAACACGTTCCGCCGGGTCGCTGTGCCCGATGAGTTCCGCTACCTGTTCTTCATTGCGGGGGGTGCGCTTGCGGTTGAAAACGCGATGAAGGCGGCCTTCGACTGGAAAGTGCAGCGAAACCGGGCCCAGGGGATCGACGCGGGAGGCGACAAGATCCTGCATTTCCGGGAAGCTTTCCACGGACGCAGCGGATACACCTTGTCGGTCACCAACACCGACCCGCTCAAAGTCGAGGATTTTCCCCAGTTTGCCTGGCCGAGGGTGACCAATCCCAAGATCACGTTTCCGTTGGACGAATCGGTGGCGGCGGCCGCAGAAGATCGCTCGATCGGCGAGATCGAGGCGGAGTTCGACCGAGATCCCCACGGTATCGCTGCGATCCTGATCGAGCCGATACAGGGTGAGGGCGGCGACAACCACTTCCGGACCGAGTTCTTCACGCGGCTGCGCGCAATTGCCGACGAACGCGAGGCGCTGTTGATCTTCGACGAAGTCCAGACAGGTCTAGGTGCTACCGGGACGATATGGGCCTACCAGCAGTTGGGTGTGACTCCCGACCTGATCGCCTTCGGCAAAAAGACACAGGTGTGCGGTGTAATGAGCACCAAACGAATAGACGAGGTCAAAGAGAACGTGTTCCACGTTTCCTCGCGGATCAATTCGACGTGGGGCGGTAACCTGGTCGACATGGTGCGCTGCGCCCGCTATCTGGAGATAATCGAGGAGGATGACCTCGTGGACAATGCGGCGCGAGTGGGGCGGGTATTCCTGGAAGGGCTGGAGCGGATGCAGAGCCGGTCCCCGCGGGTGAGCAATGTACGCGGTCGTGGATTGATGTTGGCCTTCGATCTGCCCGACGGAAAGCGACGGGCGGACGTGCAGCGCAAGTGCTGGGATGCCGGGCTCGCCGTACTCGTTTGCGGTCCGCGGTCGATTCGGTTCAGACCCTCGCTGGTGTTCAGCCAAGATGATGTTGGCAGGGCGCTGGGGATAATGGAGCAAGTGTTGGCGGCTTAGAGACGTGCGACGATCCGGTGTCGGCCAGCCTGACGGTAAATGGTTAAAGACGGCTTAATTCGGCGGACCGATCGCAGCGGAGCACCCGGTGCGTCATGCGTTGCGTCATGTGTAGACCCGGCCCTCGCTTGAGTCTGATCGGTTGTGCGGTGGATGCTCGGGCTACGACCGGCTGGACGACTCTGTCTATCTGTCGTAAGTGATTGCCATAAAATATCTTAACTAGCGTGTAGCCCGCACTTGACCCGTCATTGTGGAGCGTTCTTTAATCTGACATTCATGTCCGGTTCAGCTGGCATCCTGCACATTTCGGGCGAATTCTGGATGCGCGGCTCGGCGTTCGGCAGATGCAGATTGCTCCGAAACTTCCGCGAATATGGTTGGACCAAAGCTTAAGCGCTCTTTAATAATCACGTTCGCATATTGCCTTGGTTTTTAATCCGCTTATAGGTTGTACTCAGTATTTCTACGGATACCTGTCCGAAAGGGGTGAGCTGTGCACAGACAAGTGTTGTCTAACTTGAAGTGGCCGGTAATGGGGGTGGTGGCGTTGCTGATTGCCACCGCATGTTCCGAAGACAACGTCGTCTACCAGGACCAGGAGGCGTTCAATCCACCGGCCGACTCGGTCTCGGGTATGCTGGGTTACTACAGCATAGTCGAACATCAGACGACCTGCGGCAACTGCCACGCCGACACTCAGGTGGAGTGGGTCGAGACAGCCCACGCCGATGCTTGGGCGGGTCTGCAGTCCAGTCCCGGCGCCCAGAGTTTCTGCGAGGGCTGCCATACGGTGAGCGAGCTGGGAAACGCCCTGACCGCACCTGCCGGTTGGACCGCGACGCAGGACTCGACGTATTTGGACGTCCAGTGCGAGAGCTGCCACGGCCCGGGTAACGACCACGCCGGCTCACCGTCCACGACGCAGCCGCTGGCCTCGATCGCAGTGGATACAGGTGCGACCAACGGATGCGGCGAGTGCCACAATGACACCCACCATCCGTTCGTCGAGCAGTGGAAGCAGTCGAAGCATGGTTCCGGAACGAGCTTCAGTCGTGGTGGTAGCTCAGGCTGCGACGAATGCCACAGTGCCCAGGGCGCGCTCGTGCAGCAGTTCAACTCCAACGCCGACTACCTGGAGAAGGACGGCGACCCGCTGCCGATCGTGTGTGCGGTGTGCCACGATCCGCATGGCGGGCCGTTCGAAGGTCAACTGCGGGCTCCCGTTGAAGATGACACGAGGCGGGGCCTTTGCGTGGTATGTCACTCTCGGGAGACGGTGCCGACGTCGGGCACCCGTGGCGCGCACGCGGCTCAGGGTCCGCTGGTGCTGGGTGAGGACGTGGGCTGGTGGCCCGACGGCTTCGAATGGCTGAACGGGCTGACCGGCAGTCACGGCGATACCGACGTGAACGAGGGGCTGTGCACCACGTGTCACGTGGTGATGTTCGAGGTCACAGATGAAGCAACTGGCGAGTTCGTGTTCAACAGCGTGGGTCACACCTTCGAGGCAATATCGTGTCTCGATGCGGAGGGCATCCCGACTACGGAGGAATGCACCAACGACGAGCGTGACTACAGTGCCTGCGTCGCGTGCCATCTCAGCGAGGGGGCCGCTCAGGTGCTGTATGAGAACTTCAAAGACACTCTGAATCTGTTGCTCGATCAGATCTGGGTCGATACGGACGGCAACGAGATCCTCGATCCGGCCCCGACGGATGCCGGCGTGCTGCCGCTGATTCTCCAGATTACCGGAGACGACAAGCAGATCGATAGGTCGGACACGCTGTTCACCAGTGCCGAGGGGATTCTCTATAACGCGCAGCTGGCCGCAACTCACGATCGGGAGCTGTTCCTCGACGGGGCCACGGTCGTCATCGATCAGGGCACGGGACTGCCCGACACCGTGAGCTTCTCCGCGCACTTTTCCGCCGGTAACGGAGTCCACAACCCGCCGTTCCTGGAGGCGCTGCTCAAGGCTTCGATCCGGCATGCGATCGATTTCTACGGGATTCCGGCGCCGGCAGGCGTTGATCTCACGATCCGGGCTGACCGGAGTCAGTTCAAGCGCTAGCGCAGCGACGGCTGGCACGCACAACTCGTTCCGCCGGCTCCGGCCTTTCAGCAAGGCCGGGGCCGGTTGTGTGTCGCCCCGCAGCGGTTAAGACTTCGGGTGGTTCTGGAGGTCCAATTCGTCAATGGATCTCCGTCATGTCTGCAGGAGTCTGGAGGAGGGTGAAGTGACGACGTCGGATCAGGGACGCAAGCCATCCCGATTGGGATTCAACGATATCTTGCTGGGGGCTGTTACTCTGCTGCTGATGACCGGGATGCTGATGGTGTTGGCCTTCTACGTGCTACCGGGCGAGCATCTGGAGATTCCCGAGATCCAGCCCGGGGTGAGGGTCACGGGGGCGGCCGACTTCCCCGTGGGGGCGAGCCGCCTGGTGAGCTGGGGTGAGCGGACCATCCTAGTGGTGAGGAGCGGCGAGCAGACCTATGCAGCCCTACAGGGTACCGCTCCCCGGGATGGATGCATCCTGCAGTGGGACGCGGAGTCCATGCGCGTAGTCTCACCCTGCAGCTACGTGGTATTTGATCTTCAAGGCAACGTGGTCACCGGGCTCAGTACCACCCCGTTGCAGCGCTACTCCGTGTTCATCCGCGGAGGTGTGGTCTATGTGGGGCGGACGTCATGATCAAGAAATGGTTGGCCCAGTTCTGGGGCGATCTCAGGACCAGCGCCGACGCCGGGCTGCTGGCCGTCGCGCGGTTCGTCGGCCTGCTCTATGGTCCGATCGATCGCAACCTCAGGATCGACGAGGCGTTACGCAAGGCGTTGCGCTACCGCCTGGCCGAGCACGTGGGCTGGCGTCACGCTTTGGGTGGCATCACGTACCTCCTGCTCATGGTGTTGGTCGTCACCGGGGTGTTGCTCGCCTTCTACTATCGGCCCTCCGTCGAAGAGGCCTACCCCAGCATTCAGCACATCGTGACAGAGGTCTCATTCGGATGGCTGATTCGCGACCTGCATGTGTGGTCCGCCAACTTGATCGTGGTCGTGGCGCTGGCACACATGGCCCGGGTCTTCTTCGAGGCTGCGTACAAGCCGCCGCGAGAGATGAACTGGATCGTCGGATTGGCGCTACTCGGTGTAGTGCTGGCGTTTGGCGCTACGGGTTACCTGTTGCCGTGGGACCAGTGGGCCTATTGGACCGTCACCGAAGTGTTGGATGCGGTGGCCCTGATACCGCTGTTCGGGGGCCTTTTGGCGGACGCAATCATGGGGGATGTGATCGCTTCGGGGGCCACCCTGAGCCGCTTCTTTGCGCTCCACGTAATCGTGCTGCCGTGGATCACGTTGGCTTTGGTATCGTACCACTTCACGCTGATTCGGCGTCGCGGCCTTGCCCCGCCTATGGGCGCAGAGGACGTCGGCAAGAAGTGGCGGGTAAGCGGTATGTGGATGGAAGAGGAGCCGGGCAGCGGCCGTCCGTTCTTCCCCAACCACTTGCTGCGTTCCTTCGCGGTCGCTGTGGTGACGTTGGCCGTGGCTTTGACCCTTGCCATTCTGTTCCCACGACCAATAGGCGAGCCGGCTAACCCTTACGTGTTGCCGAACGAACTCGTGTCTAGCTGGGTACCTGTCTACGTGTCGCTGGCACTGATTCGGTTCACCGGTCCCTGGGGGTTGGCACTGTTTTCCCTGCTTGGTGTGAGCTTGATCCTGTTACCCGTGTTCGACCGCCGACCCGAGCGGGGTCTGCGCCAACGGCCGTTGGCGGTCAGCCTGGGAGTAGTCTTCTTCGTAGGATTCCTGGCCGCATGGCTGGCGGGCCAGCAGATCAGGTCGGTTCCCCCCAGTGCGCGGCCGCAGCCGGAGGTGGTGGGAGAGGAACCCGGGCAATTACAGGAGGTGCCCTTGCCTGACCTGGGTCCGACACCGCCGGTTCCCAACCCTGAGGCTGCGGGGAGGCAACCATGAAGCTGCACCGGGGTTTGATCTGGGCCGTACTTGTGCCGGCGCTGGTGTGTCCGGCAACGGCTGCAGCGGCGCGGGATTGGCTGCCAACCGTGCAGGAGCAGTTTTCCGACACCACCTACGGCTGCCTCATCTGCCATGCCGAGAAACGGCGCACGTTCACGATGGGCATCCACTCGGAGCATGGTATCCGCTGCCACGACTGCCACGGCGGCAATCCAGCTTCCTTCGAGAGGGCCACCGCCCACGCTGGCCGGTTCTTGGGTGACCCCGACAAGCTTGAGACGGTGCAATTGTGCTCGTCGTGCCACGCCGATGCGGACCAGATGCGCCAGTACGGGTTGCCCGCCGGGCAGTTGGCCGAGTTCCGCACCAGTCGCCACGGCAGGCTGTTGTTGGACAGGGGCGACCAGAATGCTCCGACGTGCACCGATTGCCACGACGCCCACACCATCCTTCCACCGGAAGACGCGCGCAGCAACGTGCATCCCACCAACATCCCGGCCACCTGCGCGCGCTGCCACGAAGACGCGGAGATGATGGGAACGTACGGTATCCCGGTCAATCAGTTCGAGCAGTATCGCGAGAGTGCTCATGGGAAAGCCGTCTTCGAGCGTGCCAACCTTGCTGCACCGACATGCACGGGTTGTCATGGATCTCACGCCGCACTGCCTCCCGGAGTGACCGAAATCGTGAACGTTTGCGAGAAGTGTCACGTGCTGGTCGGGCGCGCGTTCAGGCGGGGACCGCACCACCGTGCAACGCGAGAGGGTGCAATGCCCGGGTGCTTGGGCTGTCATTCGAATCACGGCACCGAAGGTGTGCCGCCTGACGAAATAGCAGCGCTGTGCGCGAACTGTCACGAGCCAGAAAGCAGAGCGCAGACCGTCGGGGTAGAGCTGCAAGAGGGTGTCGTTCGCTCGTTACAGGAACTGGCTGCATCCGAGCGGGCCATTGAAGAGATGGCTGAGGGGGGACACCAGGTCTCCGACGAGCGGTTTCGCTATCAGACAGCTCTGACGAGTTATCGCGAGATGGGACATGTGCACCATAGCCTGGATACGGAGGTGTTGGAGGATCTCGGTAGGAGGGTGCGCTCCGATACGGAGCTGATCAGGGCGACTGCAGAGACGGCGGCGGAACGAAGGTGGGAGCGCAAGCTCATCTTGGCGCCAGTCTGGTTTCTCACACTTTCAGCCATTGTCTTCGCGTGGTTCAAACTGCGCGAGTTCGAGCGTTAGGCGGTCGTGTGGCGCGCGTAACCCAACACATCGAGAAATTCTCCCGGCCTCTGAAGATCCTGATTCAGATCGGGGTGTTATTCGTGATCCTGGCGGCGGTTGGTACGGTCGGCTTCATCGAATACAGTGCCCAGCCGAGCTTCTGCAAGAACTGCCACATCATGATCCCGTACTACGATTCCTGGGCCGGTTCCTCACACAACGATGTCCGCTGCATCGAGTGCCATTACGCTCCTGGGATCAGAGCCGAGGCCATGGGCAAGCTTCAGGCCGCCAATCAGGTCGTCAAGTACGTGACGGGCACGTACGGCATGAAACCGTGGGCGGAGATCGAAGACGCGGCCTGTTTGCGTTCGGGTTGCCATGAACAGCGCAAACTCGCGGGAGTGGTCGCATACAAGGGTGTGCGGTTCGATCATGCACAGCACCTGGGGCAGCTCAGGAGGGGTAAGCAACTTCGTTGCACCAGCTGTCACTCACAGATCGTTCAGGGTGACCATCTGAGGGTTACCGAGTCGACCTGCTTCCTGTGTCACTTCAAGGAGACCGACCAGGGTGAACCCATTGCCGGGTGCACGGGGTGTCACGCATCGCCGCCGCGTCTTGAGACCGCGGCCGGGTTCGTGGTCGACCACCCCCAATATGTGGAGGACATGGTCTCGTGCGTGTCGTGTCATGACGAAGTAGTCCAGGGGTCGGGATTGGCCGAGCAGTCGCGCTGCTACAACTGCCACAACGAGCCGGAGCGGGTCGAGCAGTTCGACAATACGGAGCTGGTGCACCGGACGCACATCGCAGTGCACAACCTCGAGTGTACTCAGTGCCACGTGCCGATGGAGCATCGGCTGGTTTCGCTCCAGGCCGCGTTCGATCTCGACTGCCGCTCATGTCATCAGAGGACCCACGACGCACAGCAGCGATTGTATGCTGGACTGGGAGGCCACGGCACGACCGAAATGCCCAGTGCGATGTTCCTGGCGCGAGTCTCCTGTCAGGGCTGTCACGGTTTGCCTACGGATGTGGCTGGCCATGAACAGGTGCAAGCTGCGGGTGAGGCCACCTGCTTGTCATGCCATGGCATCCGTTACGCCAACATCTTGCCAGCTTGGCAGCGGGAGATGGATCGCAAACTCGGCAATGTGGCGCGTGTTGTCACCGGTGCTCGATCGGCGATCGGTTCGGCTGCGTTG
>Ga0209536_100015139_pt1 | contig 11020 bp, 13 predicted proteins | sample DeeMarSeWOR28_12_FD_187461 | JGI IMG/M metagenome (GOLD analysis project Ga0209536, IMG submission 187461) | Marine sediment microbial communities from White Oak River estuary, North Carolina - WOR-2-8_12 (SPAdes) (version 2) | ecosystem: Environmental > Aquatic > Marine > Intertidal zone >... | reverse complement strand
CTTTTCATAAGGGACAGTCCTGTATTCAGTACTGTAAAGAGGATTGCCGATCATGGTGTTGCACGCCAGTATGGGAAAGTGCTGCTGGAGGGAGGACACGCTCCTGAAAGCCTGATAGGGGCAGGGTCCGCAATATCTGTAGTGCAGGAGACGGATGCTGGAGACATACAGATATATCGAAAGAAACAGTTCGGCATCGAGGATAAGCATGGCCAACAGCTGATATCACAATTCTATAACGTAAAGGAAAAAGAGCAGCAGACTGCAGAAAAAACAAAACCACTGCACAAATATAGTATGGAGCAGAAGGCAATTAAAGACTATGATGCGGAATTGATAGAGCCCGAAGACAAACCAGAATTGATAACAGACAGGAGAAACATGTCTCTTAAAACAGAACCGATTATGAGAGAGGTTGCCGGAAGCCCGTGGGATATACATAAAAAAGAAGATACGCCTGACTTGATAACAGAAGAGGAGAAACCGCCATTAAAAATAAGGGCGTACGCATCAGAGGAATTAAATACAAAAAAGCCACCATGGCAAAAAACACAAGGGGCTATCAACCAAAAAGAAAGAATTGAAAGTAAAAAACAAAAATCGGAGAATAAAGGAGATGGCAGACCACCATGGAAACAAAACAGATTATGAAAGTGAAGATGAGCTTCATAATCTGACAGATCCAACCGAGATATGTAGAACAACGCCTGAACACGATATCGGACACAACATTGACCATTTTCTAAGCCTGAAGTCAAAACTACCGAAATTCATCCGCTCAGAAAAGAACTTTACTGAAGATTTTTTCAACTCGTTAAAAATAGTAGTGCCAAACAACAAAGTTAGAATGATAAACGTTCATATATATGGGGGGCCAGAGTGCGGTAAATCGACATTGGCTCGTGCAATAGGCTATAATATAAAGGAATTCTATGGTGATGATTGCCAATGCATAGAATGCAGTTATCTGCCAGATGCGATCCCGCACATAGATTATACAAAGAAAGTCATTGTCATAAGCGTAGATGATCCAATGGGGGCTGCTGAGGAGGGTGGAACACAGGATGCAAGAAGAGGAATGAATGAAGATGTAAATATAGCAAGATCGACATTCAACGCAATAAGGCACCTATATGCAAAAAAAGTAATTCTAAAACGCGCTGAAGACTATTTTGGAACGCCACTACCAGACCAGATAATAAGGCTCATCGAAAAATATCACGACAATCGCGACAAACTTGCAGAGCATGTTCCAAAAGCTATTGCTACAGTAAGTGGCATTCTATTTATGATGTGGGGTCCACAGCTACCGACAATTGACCAGACATTCCATCAGAACAAGCTATGGAATATTTACAAAGGATTCAGTGCGATGGATGATAAAAGAAAAAGCACATTGAGAAGCCATCTTGGGACTTTCTGGATGAAAAAGCTAGGGGAGAAGGAGATGGCTTGGAGAATCAACAAGAGAACAAACGAACAGAGCTGGTCTATACTAGAATCGCCATATACTGGTGACAAGGGGTGGCTTTATGTTGAGCCGGCGCCCATCAACATATTCGAAAAGGTAGACAGGGGTGGAAAAGGCTTTCAAGAAAAGATAAAGATGAATACAGAGCGAACAGATGAGTGGGCGAAATATATCTATGAGAACAAGACAAGTCTCAGACCACCATATGATCCGTTTGACAAGAAAGAAAACAGGTTGAGAAGCATCAAGAACTTTATCAAAGATATAATCACAAAAAATAAGGATCCAAGGACGTTTGATGAGCTTCAACCGCACAATCAGCTTTTTCTGAAGGAAATAATGAAAAACAACATTAACGCTCTTGATGACAGGATAATCAGATATCATCATACCAAACTTGATGAAAGAACGCAGATAGAGCATATAGCACAACAACTTGTCCAGATACTTGAGAACAATAACATGACTCCACACATGAGAGCAGGGCGAAGCATTACACATGATCTTGCAAGAAGTGAAATACCAGCTTATCGGCAATTTATTGAAAAGCCAAAAAACTTTACCAAGATATTTGACCATCTATTACATTTATGGTATCTTGTCCATCCTGAGGATTATAAGCGCGGTGCTCAGGCAGGCAAGAAGATTCCTGAAGGGTCTACCGAGGAACTGATAGAACAGGCAACTGTCGAAACGCCAGAAGGTGCGACAGAGTTTTCTATCACAGAGGAACAGATAATTCAGGAGATACTTGACAAAGATCCAAAAAACAGGAACAGGGCGCTGCTGTATATGTATTCTGAAGGCATCGGGGGGCGAGACATACTGACCAATCGTCAGATACATCTCATATCTCAGGATCCCGCACAGCGCAAGAAATTTGAATTCACAGAGGCATTTACAAGCATTGATGCTGTCAAGTATCATAAACAGCAATTCAGGGGGCTGATGAGTTATGCGCTGGGAAAACTTTTTGAGGACTGGTTGGAACATATATTGCGGGAGGGATATTACATCCCAAACGTGCTTGAGAATATAAAGAACATACAGCACAGCGACTATGAGGGGAAAAGCCAGCCAGACTTTGTTCTTGAACATGACAGTGGAAGCTATTCGATAATGGCTGCAAAATGTTACAGCAGTACCAGAAGCGAAACACTCGAAAAGGAAGAGATATTTCCAGAGTTGAGATACTACAACACATTAAGGGAAAGGGGAAAGAAAGCACGAATTGTTGTTATATACTGCAACATCCAGATACCTCATATGCTGGATGTTCAAACATATAGTACGCCTTCCGATGTACCAGCAAATCTTACTTTTTCACCAAGTGCTGCTAATAAGTATTATTTTGTAAAAGGAGGAAATTGAAAAAATGAAAAATATAATTTTGATGCTGGGCGCCATCATATTGATAGCACTGATGATACTGCCGACAGCTAGCAGTTATGACATAGAATATAATCCAAAGGAATTTGTGATAGATCTGGTTGCAGGAGACAAAATATGCAGGAATGTCTCTATCACAAACAACGAGGACAAGAAGATTGCGCTGAATCTTTCAACCGGACCAGAATATGATGGCATAATCATCACCTACTCCACCAACATACCAATTATTTTAACACCCCAGGAAACCATTGTTGTAGGGATGTATATCAACACTTCTATGCTGCTGATGCCCGGGACATACAAATTTTTGACAATGATATATAGTGAGAAAGAAGTGGAACCTGGGCCAGAACCCGGGTCTGGGAAAAATAAGAAAAGTTCGTCCGACCAAGGATATGTACCGCTGCAGCCAGATGCCAAAGACCAAGAGACAGAACCATCAGACTATAATGAGGAAGAAGACGAATTTATATGGCCTCCATACCAGGAGGATGTGGTAGAAGCAAGCCTGCCATGGTTTGCAATACCAGTATCTATATTGATTGCAATGTTGATTGCAAGTATGATTGTTTTAGCAATCTATTTAAAACGGAGGAAAAAAAATGAAAACGAAAAATAAAATAATAGTAGGAATAGTGGCTGTTAGTATGATTACAGCTATGGGGCTAGCAACTGCACAACTGCTCGATATATTCGGATCAGTTAAGACGACAGCGAATGTAAGGCAAAGTATCCAGATAGATGGACATAACTTCAATGAACCTATATTTGAAGAAATAGATGCCACCGGCGGATGCTGCTACTGCATTGAGCACGAAATAACAAACTACGGATGCGAAGGAATATGGCTTGACTGGGAACACGATGGAATTCCAGATCTAGAAGGCATAGATATAATGTTTCTTGAGAAAGGCACTACATTATATCTTGAGCATCTGGACATAAGAGTTCTTGATGGAATGGCAGAATATGATGACTTTGAAGTGTATGTAGATGACACCTTGGTTTACACATATTATGCGGAAGGCGGCGATGAGACATGGATAACACACACAATAGATCTGACGCCATGGGAAATACCATGTGACGGGACACACACCATATTGATAGACTGCATTGCTGAAGAGCCATGGCTTTATTGGCAGACATACGGGCAACTGGCTGTAGACACAATAGAGCTTTATTGTGGTTGCCCATGCGATCCGATTGTTTGTGATGGGGTGGATATAGGTAAGCCCGATTCCGAGACAGGACATAACCTGATAGGCTGGGGGCCGATTGAACCAGCGACATCAGGCGGAAACTGGGGTGGTATAGACGACTGCCGAGCGACATGGGCGCCAGATGAACAGGAGCCTGCATCATGGGCATCTGTCGACCTGACATGTGAGATGCCAGACTGTGAATGCACCTGTGACAATGACGCACTGGATACACCATTCTATATAGAGCCAGGCGAGACGATATACTTCTGTTTCTGCTACAAGTTCGACATGTTGATAAAGCCCGGAACATATCAGATATGGTCACAGCTAGTGCCTGTGATACCAGAATAAAACCAAAAGGGGATTCAATCCCCTTTCTCTATTTTTTAAGTGAAAGAAATAAAAATAATCTGATAAGAGCTGAGGTAAGGATATGCCATCTGAAGTTGAAATGGAGATAAAAGATGATGAAGAATGGGAGTATGCACAGGTTAAACAGTTTGGGCGTGCAAGAACGCCAGATGGATACTGGAAAAAATTGAATGATATAGCAAAGATTAATTTTTTTTCCAGATATAGTAGATTGGGTAGTCCTTGTATGCCTAGCTTTTTAAAGACAATTGCAAATGCAGAAGCATGGTGGAAGAGTTTATCCGCAGAACGAAAAAAAGAGATATTCGATGATTGGATTGAATATGAATTTCTAACGGTGGATTATGGTGTGGAGATATTTTAGATGAGAAATAGTATTTTTAGAAAACTAGCATTGGGTATATTACTTAAATAATTATATGTTGGAGGCAATAGTATGGTAAAGGACTTTCAGCTAATTATAATAAAAAGGAAGGGAAACAAAGTAACAACACTACCAATCGGTGCTATATGCCATGGGTGTTTTGGCAGGAGCTATACTCTTAAGGAAGGACTCTGCAAGTATTGTTTTAGGGCTGAGAAAAGAGATGAAAAAGACAAAAAAGCATGGGAATGGTAAAGATGTGGCTGTGCGTTGGATGTTATAAGGAAAACGATGATGAAACTATTCCACTGGCCATACTTCATGATAAAAATGAGAGGTGAATGATATATGGATAAAAAACAACTATATAAATTATGTTGGGATGATGATTGGTTCAGGAGAATAAGAAATCAGAGATTAAGTAGGCGGCTTTTAGCATTCATGATAATATCATGTGTGCTTGTAATTGTTGTCACACAGATAATATGGTAATGAAATGAACCGATATGATGGGCTGGAAAAAGTCAGAACAAAGAATTGTGACAGTTGTCCATATCTAAGGATAGTAAAAAATGAGGAAAGGTGTTATTGGGGTGTTGCATGGAAGCCACTTTTTCCGACAGAAAGACCAGCGAAATGTATGTTGAGAGATAAACAATCGCCTAGAAGGGGGAAAAAGCACCATTTGACGCAGGATGCATTTGGACAATACATCATATACTGCAATACATGTGATGATATAATGCTCTATTGCACAAAAAAAAGACCAAGTGAAGAGGTAATAAATGATGCTGTAAAAAACCATTATGGCAAACACCATGCGCAAAGAAAACTAAGCATCATGCTCCATTGATTACAAAGGGTTAAATAGCCCTTATGGATATAATATCTCAGACAGTTTGTGCAGAAAGTCATGCGGAAAACACTCTATTGAAGGAGGTGAAGGATTTATGGCAGTTGTTTTAGCTATTAAAGATACCATAAAACCAAGTAGAGTAGACATTGTAAAGACAGTAGTCAGTCACGGATGGGACTTATATCTATGTATGCAAGATGATGGGCGAAAGATTTGTGACAGAATCAAAGATGCAAAGATATACAATTATCTTATAAAGGCAAGAACAAGAGTCGGAGACATGCTTGTGGCATATCAGCCAGAGATAAATGAGATAACAATACTTGGCGCAAACACAAAAGCTGAGGCTGAGATGAAACAGGAGATAGCAAATATACTTGCCAAGAGCAAAATGGGGACAATTTACGGGGACAAAGAATTGTTTTTAGGAGGAATTTTCAAGCACAACCGATTTCTTACAGAACAGGAAATGATAGATATAGCCTCTGAATTCAATAATCTTGATGCTAGATTAAATTATATTGCTTAAAATTTTACGATCCCAACTGATATGTGGTGCTGAGCTGAGTTCAGAAGGGGCACGGGGTAGCGGTCACCCGCCAACCTGAATGCTGTAGAGGTGAGGTCACCCTGAACATATGAGGCTGTGAAGCAAAGATTAATTAAAGAAGGCATCAGGCTCTGCCTTCCCTGTAACACACGTCATAAAAAAACCTCAGGAAATCCATATTTGATGCATAATATGGGGTGGAATTTGCCATTTTATGGCAAATCCACCATCCTGAAATGAGGCTCGCTGGCATATCTCAAACATAGGGGGGCCGATGTCCGGCGAGGAGCGTTAACCCAACTGCGCTAGATCTTTTTGCATTGGCACCCCTATATCACCTATTGTCTGTGGCATAGGGAAGCAGGCAACCCGCAAGGCTCATGACCTTGAGACGTCAGTTCAAATCTGGCTGCCGCAATAAGAAAGAGGAATATATGAACATTCAGAAAAAAATACAGCAGATTTTGGATGTATTATATGCTTCGGCACCCAAGAAATTGGATGCAGCAGACATCAGTAAAAAAGCAGATATGACAATTAGGGAAGTAAAATATCTTTTTAGAACATTTCCAAAGGCCTTTTTCTATGTAAAACAAGAGGCAAATAAAGAAAATACACTTTTTTTTCTTGATGTTGATGGGTTTGAAAAGTCGGATGACCTGATAGACATCAGCATCATATCAGAGAGATCCTGATATTTCAGAGCAGAATTTTTTTCTTTATTTTACCGTCATTTATCAGTAGTAGTTTAGAGTTATTTTTACTCTCTCTAAAAGGATTACTATCAGCGACAGGAAAAACGTGACTAAAAGCGACGCTATATAAGATGTTTTTAAGCTATAATATTTTTTTCTATCATCCACACACGCTCCGTCCCTATTCCCCCTCTAGCATACAGCCCCTTATATGGATCCCTACAGGTATCATTTGGCCGGATTTGGGATATTCTCCTTTTTTTCTTTTTTCTTTTTTCTTGTTTTTCTTCTCGTTTTTTTATGTTTTCGCGCAATTTTTTTATTATTTTTTTTCTTTTTTTGAAAAATTTTTTTTATGCGAAAAATGGGACGGAAAGTAGTATGGGGAAAACAAAAAAGAGGAATATAGGGAGAAAAAAAAACGGCTTTAAACACCGTAAAAAATGAGAAAACATACCACTCTTTTTTCCAAAATAAAACAACAAATGGATTTGAAAAGAATCTTGAAACCAAATCCACAGCAAAAAACAATAAAAAAAAGAAGAAAAACCACTCAACCAAAGCTTCATATCTTTGGTTGGGACTCGCCCCATGTGGCTAAGGGGCATTAGAAATGACCACCGGCAAGACGCCGTTACGTCCTTAGGGATGCTTGCGAAAGCGGGCAAGCCTTTGTAGCCTTTGATGTTGCATCTGACGAGGTGCCAGAAAAGCAGTAATCCACTAAACTACCACAGTAAGTAGGGTACTGGATTGTCCTGGTTCATATGGGTCTGGAGGATAGAATCCCTTGTTATCCGATACACCCGAGCCAAGCGGCAAATTGGGCATTATAAGCGCCCTTTAAATGACGCTTGGACAAGATAACCAGGTATTGTAAGTATGGACAAGTGAAACTCCGAATGATGGGGGATGTCAGATATAGAACTAAATAGAGTGGAGCGCACTGAACTGGCAGTATTTGAAAGGGGGGTGCAGTTGTGATGAAGCGATGAAGTTTAGACGTATGATAAGGCTAGTATAGAGATTTGAGGTGTAGGGCGTTTACAGCAGTCAATTGACTGTATCAGGAAGTATTGTAGTGATACTTAACGTCTTGTTAGTGAATGAGGGTGTTTGATACCCACAATCTTGCACATAGGTGGAAGCGCATAGACTTAGCAGATGTGTGTCTGTTGGAGCTATCCGCGGACGGAATCTGCAACATTGTGGGAGTAGCCCAATGAAACATACCACAAGCTGATGCCATATCCCAAAGTGAAATGCTGGTCCGGGCAGTCATCCCGGTAGGTTCTGGATATCGGCTAGGTGTGGTATGGATGCAAACTAATGGAGAGGCGTGAGCAGTAACGCGTAAGCGCCTCTCCTCGGAACTTTGAAACTAATTCCCATTTCCAATAATGTCTCTAACGGGTTCAACTCCCGAAAGAGGCCTGAAAATAAGGAGAGTAGAATATGAAAGAAATAAGAGATAAAGTAAGCAAGAGGCTGGAGAAGATAAGACACAATGTCTTTGATATCTATTTACAAATAAACGGCTTCGAGTCAACCAAATATACTAAAATGAAGTACAAATCACGTGGATATGCTCTACTGGGATTTGCTGCAGAGCTTACCACAATTGTAATGGCAAAGCATGCTGAAATAGTATGGGGCAATGAATCATTTGAGCAATTAGCTGTTCTGATAATTGGGCTTGGAATAACAGGGCTATTTATAATACCTATTTTGAGAGATAGCCGCTTTAGTAGAAGTATAGATAGAATGAAAAGTCGATTTTGTAACAATCTTCGAAAGCTATTAAAATACTAGATCAGGGGGCCAGCGTACCCCCGCACTCTTTTCTTTATATGTTCCTATGGGGGTTTAAATCCCTCTAGGGGCCAAAAACTAAGCGGAAAGAGGAAACAAAATGAAAGAAAATGAAAACAACTATGTAAGGAAGCTGATGAACCAACCAGTATGGTCATATAGACCTAACGATGGCCGTGGAGATGAAATCTTTGTAAACAAGGATCTTGCACAGGAAGCACTTAAACAAGGCCATTTAGTGCTTAAAAGATGCAAGGTTGGCGACCTGAGATAAATATGTAAAGGGGAGGCAGTGGCGAAGACGTAGGTTAGGAAGCAAAAAACAGCGTTTTGGGAGGTGAATCAAAAGATGCAATCCCATCTAGCCCCTCAAACACGCCACGGGGATTATATTGTGTTATTGCTTCACCACTTAATTATGAATCTGAACTGCGCCTTTTAAACGTTTGTTTTTTGTCAGAATGTAACACGGACTAATGGAATGCAATTGGGTTCGATTCCCAATGGTCCGCATTACCAGGCAAGTGTCTGGTAAAAAACTCGAAAGAGGAAAAAAAATGCAAGGAGAGAACACGGATGTTGTCAAGCTCGGCGGCAACACAAATAAAGCCGAGAATAGTGGTTTTGAACAACTGGAACGCCAGATGTCTATTGGGATTGCCAATAAGTTGGGTGGCAAATTCCATTATGATGAGCTATTGCATTTCGATGAAAACGACAATATAACACGCAGCAAAATAAAAGCTGTGAAAGACGACAATGGTAGAATCGACATAGGCAGAACATTTCAAAGAATCAGGGACATAAAAGCAACATCAAGGGGAGGTTGTTAAACAATGAATCAGATACAGATGGATCCAGTACAGGCGCGTAAAGCAGACGAATATGTAGAAAGGTTTGGAGTACATCTAGCTATAGAAAAATTGAGTATACTTGCGGCAAAAAAACCACATGCGCAACAGATGTTGAATTACATCAGAAGAAAGCACATAAAGGAACTTCCACGGAAGCAACCAGTGGTCGTAAGAAGGGACACCAACAATGCTGGTAGCAATAGCCGACGTGACGCGCCAATAATGCGAAAAGCACTTGAGCCAAAAGAGAAGTTCCTTAATATGATAAACAGATTGGATATTGATCCAAATTCACCGACAGATGGCGAATTCCACCCTGTTATAGATGTGGAATGGAAAGAGGGCAATGCCAATATCAACGGTTTCAATGTGAATTTCCCAAGCGAAGATAAGGAATTTATGTTTGCAAAGGTCAAGTCAAGGAGATACACAAAACTGCAGATGACAATACTTGGGATAACACACAACGGAGTGATAGCAAGACCAGACGTCGATGAATTCTATAGAAGGATCAGACAGAAGAGGAGAGAACAGCAGGAGATAAAGAAATTCTGTGGAACTGTTATAGTGAACAGCAACGGCTATGTTTTTGTCAGAGCTGAACAGCAAGAGTTCAAGAAGAAGATAATAATACCAAAAAGAAATCTAGGAGATTTGAGGCTGCAACCAGGGAAATGGATGTTCAGAGTCATAGCTGATAAGGAAAATGAGATTGTTGCAGTACCAGTTGAAGAAATAAATGAGCGCAATCTTGAGATAACTCAAAGGATGCATGAATATGAGGAGACGCAGAAGATAAGAGATAGACCGGTGCAGAGAATGGTGGACAGTCGTCTGGAACAACTTAAAAGCAACGGGAGCGTACAACTATGAAAGTCATTTGTGAAGAATGTGACATGCGTTGTAAAGCAGAAGCAAACGCACTTTTTGGGCCAATAGGATGTCTATATGGTAGAAAAGAACCAGTATGGAGAATACAACCGGAGGTGGTCATACAATGAAATCAGATAACAAAAAGGTTGAGAGCGAACAAGGCAGCAAATATCTTTCATTGATATCTCAAATCGATTCAGATGGAACTTATTCAGGACCAACACAGGGAATTATCAATTATAAAGATACCATAGATTTAGATGGATTGGAACCAATCTATGAGAGCAAGCAATTGCTTGATGTATTGAGAACCTTAAGCTACACTCAGACAGAGAATGGCAAAAAGAAAGGGCATTATAGCAATATAGCTATCGGTTTGGATCATAGGGATACTGAGGTACATTTGAAGAGCGCAGTGTATATGACTGTCAAGTTCGGTAAGAACCTGACAAGCATTTGCCTTGAGCAGTTGATCGATATCTGCAAAAAGGCTGAGTGGTGGTTTGTGGTAAACAGGTGCAAGCACAACTGTGTCGAAGTTGATTTCCATAAGAACATCTAAGGTGATATAAGATG
>Ga0209536_100015138_pt1 | contig 11021 bp, 16 predicted proteins | sample DeeMarSeWOR28_12_FD_187461 | JGI IMG/M metagenome (GOLD analysis project Ga0209536, IMG submission 187461) | Marine sediment microbial communities from White Oak River estuary, North Carolina - WOR-2-8_12 (SPAdes) (version 2) | ecosystem: Environmental > Aquatic > Marine > Intertidal zone >... | reverse complement strand
TTTTATTAAATTAAATTGTAGTATATATTTAGATTTTTTGTAGTTAATTTTATAAAACCAAATTTCTTACTATTTAGTAACTAAACCACAAAATTTAGTCTAAAAAATAAGAAAAATGGTTAATTATGACTAGAACTCCTAAAGATTTAAATTATTTGAAAAATGTTATCCCTATTAAAAATTATCTTAAAGATACTCCATTAACAGAGAAAAAGATTAGAACTTCCTTATTAGCTACAGATAAAATTTTTCCTTATTTAGTCAATAGATTCAAAGATAACATTCAAGAATTAAAAAACTTTAACTTACAAACTTTTCTGAGTAAGAGCCCAAGTGAGATTAACAAAATAACTCAAAAGTGGGATAAAATGAATATTCCCAATATGGTTTTTGATGCTTGGAAATTAGAAAGCCCAGAGACAAAATCTAATATCTTAATGAAATGGGTTAATTTTTGCGTTAAACAAGAAGAGAAAAAAGATGATACTCTGAGAAAGACTAAGGAAAACACTTTTCTAAGTTATATGTGGACATTTCAAGGGCTTTTGGCTTATCTTGGCAGAGATTATGAAGCTAATCCTAAAAAATTGCAACAACTAAAACAAAATGGAATAAAATTAGGTTCTGATATTGAATATAATGATGTAGTTGAGTTATATGACAAGTTAACTAATGAGAAATACAAGCTAATTTTGAAAATAATGATGTATTCTGGGTTAAACCCAATTGATATTCTACAACTTAAACCTATTGATTTTAACTTAGTTAACGGTTCTATTAAGAAAAAACTCAACAAAGCAATAAGGAATAACAATTTCTATTATGTTATAAAAGAAAGAACTAAGACAAAGCGTAAAAACATATATTTTCTCTTAGTTTTTGCTGAGAATTTCTTTAATGAGATTAAGAACTACTTTGAGAGGCCAATCATTATTAGTGTCAAAAAAGAAAAAACTGCTAAGATTGAAGCTCTTATGAATGAAACCTATGTTGTAGAAGAAAATAAAAAGAAAGTTAAAAAAAATCGCTATTCTTATGAAGAACTCGGAGAAACGATAAGATTTGAAGGAAACTATCACTGGAATTATGATAAGAATCAAAATATATTCGGTAAATTCAATCCAAATAGCCCTACAAATGTAGCTGATGCTTTTCGCTATTGTGTTGAGAAATACGGCTTGAATGAAGAATTAAAACCATTAAACATTAGAAGTCTATGTTTTACACTCTTAAAAGATGTATTTACCTTTAAGGATGAAAATATTTATCAGTTATGGACTCAGCATAAGGTAAAGGGCTTAGTTGACAGAAATTACATAACAAATCAGTTAGAAACTTTAATCAATAAATACTTAGCTAAAATTGAAGAAATCGTTCTAATTGGAACACTAAAAGACACTTTAGAGAAAGCAATTGGCTATAAAGAGAAAGCTGATGCTGTAAACGATAATACGGAAAAAATAACAGAATTAGAACAAGATAAACAGAGATTGTTAAACAAACTAAATGAGACAACCGATACTGTAAATGAACTTAAAGAAACTATTGGTTTTATGAGTAAATTTATGTTATCCTTACAGAGTTCTTTTAAAGAGTCTATAGAGCCAGATTATTTTGAGAGCATAGAAAATCCTATAACATTTTCTAATGAAGAGCTAAAAGAGTTTATTGAAAGAGTTGATAAACTCACTAAGAAAGAATAATTATCTTTTCTATTCTTTTAAATACTCTAAAAAATTATATAAAGCTCTATCTACACTTTTATTTAGAGTTGCTTCTTCAAAATTTTTTGAAAAATACGCTTGGCTATTTTTTAAATCTTTTATTGTGAATTTAAATCCCTTTTTAAAGTATAGTCGAAATTTATCATTCCCTATACCTCTATTACCAAATGGTTGAAATCCAAGTTTCTCTAATAAATGTAATCTTTTCAATACCTTATCTATTAATTTTCCTAACTTTAAGACATAATCCCTTTCTTTTTGCTTATTGTTATATTTTTTTATGTAATCGTTAAGGATTCGCTTTAGTCTAAATTTAAAAAAAAAGATTTTCCACCTTATACTTCTTAAAGCAATAACAATAGATACTACTCCCGCTATGATACCAACAATTAAGCCAATTTGATTTAACATATCATTGTATGCAGACATAATATTTATTTTGACCTATAATTGTTCTATAAAATCAATCAATACTGATGGGTCATTGTTTTCTTTTTGAGATTCGGAATACTTCTCTGAATAATATACACCATTATCTTCTAATCTAGTTAGAACAAATCTATCAATAACTATTGATTTACCAACTCTAGTTATATGTATCTTGAATAAATTATTTTGAATCGTTGCATCGTTATCTGCAAACCCAAAACCAAAGTTGATTAATTTCGATTTTCCATTATCTAACAACTGTCCAAATTTTTTAACTGAATCTCTTTCCTTTTCTGGATTAAGTCTTATTTCCTCATATTTTTTAAGCAGTTTTATTATTCTTGTTTTAAGAAAAATTGTTTTGAAGTCAATCTTATTAATTGCTAATAGAATTAATCCAACTGTAACTCCACCAACTATAGTTATAATTAAGAACTCGTAAATAAAATCCGTCATTATGAATTATTTTTGCTTTTTATCTTAAATATTTAATACTCTGATATTATTTAAAAAGAAGTATTAGTATTTTAACAAAGATAATATTAGATTAATTTAGATTCCTCAGCCAATCCTTTCAGGATTGGCAAATTATCAAGTAATGGTTAAGAATTCATTATAATTAGATACACTGAGCAAATTAACCGAATTGGTCAATCCTTTACTCTCATATATATTATTTTCAATTTGAGAAATTCCGTTTTTTATATTAGTGCCCAGTATATTAAACGGGGCTATTTCTTCTAAAATTTCAAACATTTTTGAAGTCCTGCGGTCACTGGTCACTGGTAAATTTTCACTAGTACCGCAACTAATACCCATTAAAAATTCAATCTTATCAGCAAAATCATCTATAGTGAGTTGTAATCCCCTATCAACATAATCTATTTCATATTCGGGTATTTTCTCCCCAAATTCATTTGTTTCAGAATAATCAATATAATTATAGAAATTTTGAAACCCGTAGCTTATTAAATGTTGTTTCCCATAGCCCCCGTATTTCAATTCTCTTATAAACCTATTATTTTTTGGCTCAAATTGGCTAAGTAGCTTACTACATTCTGCTTTTACTAATTTTGGCGTGGAAGTAGTTCTAATATCAATCCCATTGAGAATAAGCCCAGTGCTGATAAAATCCCATACTAACTCACGGACACTGCTGTAGTTTTTGCCCAGATATTCATTTACTTCCTTATTTAATATAACCCGTTTACCATTAACCATTATTCTAAAATTATGAAACTTCAAAAAACATATCTCAGAATTTTTAAAATGTAAATTATTTAACTCAATTCTATAGAATGCTTTCTGCTTTTTGCCCAGTAATATTAAAACTGATTTAAACCCTTTAATTCCATAGTTTCTTAAGCCGTTATTTTTAAGATTTTTTCTTAAATTTAGATAAATTCGATATGAGCCGACAAAAATTTCATTATTTTTATCTTTTAGTAGCTTTATGATATAAGGATCAATTTGTTTTTTAAGCCAAAATGCTTCATTTCTGGTAAAACACGGCAATTTCAATTTAGTTTCAAGCGTATAGCTAAAACTATTTTTTGTAATTTCGAATAGTGCATCTTGATTCAAATATTTCAAATTTATTGTTTCGTGAAGAGTTCTGGCTTTCCTTCCTTTAAAATTAAAAATAGCTCTTCCTATACTTTTTGGCACTTCAATTTTGTAGTAAAATTCACGAACAACAACGGTATTGAAATTTTGTATGACAACTTTTCTATTAGTTCTATAAATCTTGGAGTAAGTTCTTTCCATATTACAGTTTAACTGAAATTCATCATAGAATATTAACCCGTTTTTTAGCATATAATTAATTACAATATCGTGAATTTTCTTGTTTGGAAGTAGCTCTTTTAACCTTTTAACTTGGTATCTTGAGGTTTCTATTATTTTCTTTACTTCATTTATTACTTCAAAAAATTTTTGACTGATAAAATATTTTTCTTCTGAAAATTGAAGACTTGAATTATGAAGGGTAGAACCAGTGTAATCACATTCTTCAAGAACCAATAGAAAAACCAAATAAATTCGGGTTAAAACTGAATTAAACTAGGGAAAAAGTATTTATAAAGTTTAAGGTTCAATTGTTAACTTTATTTGAAAGTTTTATCCGAATAAGGAAAAAGGAAGAGTTAAAGTATGCCTATAGGAAAGATGATGTATTTGGCGGAATACACCGAGCTGGTAAATCTTATGGGTTCTCAAAACCTATATGCACACATAAAACAAATGGGATAATATACTATTAAAGGTATTGGAAAGAAGGAAAAAGTAAGAATAAACCGTGTTATCCAAGCAATATGAAAGTAAAAATATTAAACCAGCTTTAACCCGATTAAAGAAGGTTCTTGAACAGCTTGGCTTTACGGAGTATTCTAAGGGAAGCTATTATAATTAGACAAACTTCTAAGTATAGAATAATTAGCTAAATATATAAACATTTTCATTAAAACTGCGATATATTGTAAAAAATAACAGAAAAAAGTGATAATTCTGAACAACCTTCATTATAGTAATATCCTATAAAATCGGATAAAACTATACTGAATTTTGGAATTCCTTAGTAGTGCTTAAATTTTAATATTAGAAGTGAAATTGAAGTGTTCATTTTTGGAAGGAATAGACTGGGTATTTATAGTATAAATATCGAAATTGGACAGCAACTAGGAAAGTATAACAAGATAAGAATACAAGCCCCAAGATTAGTGTTCTTGAGTTTAATAAGAAAGAAGCCCCAGAGTAGCAAATTCAAATAGTAGTGGAAAAAAATATAGGATGCAGAATAAAATTGTGAAGAAAACTAGTAAAATGATGTGAAATTGGAAAGAAAAAAAATCAATTCGTATATACATTAAAAAAAAATTTTAGAATCCAATCCAGAAATGATACAATCCACTATTCGAAAATGAAGAGAAAACACACAAGATAACGGTGTGAAAATTGTGAATTACGGGATTATTGGAAAGTATAAATACTGGGATATTTCTTCACGATAATAAATAATGAAGCGTTAAGAGAAAGATAATAAAAAGTGAATGAATAAAGAATAAAGAGAATAAGAATAATCAGAACATTTAAATAAATAAAAAATAATAAAATAGTTAAATAAGTGAACGAAAGCCGTGAAATATTCGGATTTTGTAAACTTTATTCAATAATATTGTAAACTTTATAAAAGATTTTCAAAAAATAGGTGCAAAAATTGGCTAAAAAGGTTAAATGTGAACCCGATGAAATGCGTAGCTGGGTAAAAGAAGCTGAATATTGCCGTGAAATACAACCAGACCCGACTAAAGTCACCTTAGCAAATATGAAAAGTGCTGTATCAAAAACCCTTAACGACCCAAAAGGATGCGTCCCAAAGCCGAAAGGAGGAGGCGGAGGCATAAGGCTAAAGGAATTAGGTGAATATCGTAGGGCTGTAGAGGAAAAAACTAAGAAAAGGTTTAAGGATTTATAGCCTAGATAAGCATTAATTAGAATTAATTTTTTTTTCAAACTACATAATACGAACAATTCGTAGGACAAGAACTATGACTGAAATAGACGAAGAAACAAAAAGGAAGGCACAAGAAGAAGGTATCCCAAAGACCGTTCCTATGGTGATTACAGAACGACAAGCCGATGGGAGTGAAAAATATTTCAATTTTGAAACAAGGGAGTTCGAATATAGAGATAATGAAGAGCCATTAAACTTATTATCGAGAAACCCACCAATTCTAACTGGGGATGGGAAGGAAGCGGAATATAAACAAGAAGAGGAAGAAATGAAAACCAGCATAGCTATTAATAGGGCTATGGATAAGTTTTTCGAGAAGCACGGCTTAAAAGATGGCACACTAAACGAACAAATAGATAAGAAAGCACTTTTCTTAATGGAAAGATACCCAAAACTATACACTGAAACTATTATTCTTGAAAAGATTGACGAAATGCTTGAAATGACAATTTGGAATAAAGGAGTAGCAGATTTGGAAAAAGTGGTGAAAGGCAACCAAACTGAAAATATTGCCAATGAATATTTGAAACAAATGCTTTTAGCTACTTTTAGACCGGAACCAGAACCAGAGCCAAAACCCCGTAAAATTAACGGTAATAATATCTTATCCAGTAGAATTTTGGAAGCATTTGAATTTTTGTTATATGTGCAGAATCCCCAAGTGTATAAAATTTATCAAAGTTTTGCTAAATTTGGGAAAGAATTTAACCAAGCACGAAAAAAACAACAACAAGAAGAAAGATTAAAAAGCGTGATAGAAGATGTATTGGGAAAACGAACAATTCGATAGATGGGAACGCCAAAAGCAAGTTTTATTGCTACTTCACGGCAATTGGTTTTCTGTGAAGGATTTAAGCGATTATCTGAATATTGATATTAAACATAGCGATAGTTTGCTTAGATTGTATTATAGACACCATTATTTAAAGAGGAAAAAGTTTGAAGGGAAGTTTCATTATACTTTAACCAACTGGGGCTTAACCCATTTGAAATGGTTAGAGGAAGGAAGACATTTGCCATATAGGGAATGGTATCAACAAACTTATACCAAGTCACCGTTAGAAAAATTGAAGGAAGACTATATGGCAATTGTAGAATTAAAAGAAAAATTAAAATAGGTGATAAGAATACCAATAGAGGATTGGCAATTGGAATATTTAGAAAGAAGAAATAAAGATACTAGGGCACGGAAGGAAGCCCAGATTGATAACGCATTAGAAAAAGAATTGAAAAAAGAAGAACATAAGTTTGATAGAGGTATGTAAAAAATGAGCAAACAACAAATAAAGAATGAAAGGACTGAAAGATATAATAACGATGTGAAAGAAACCAATAGTTTCTATGATGCCAAAATAGGAAGGATTGAAGAGAAGCGGGAAAGGGAATTAATGAAGTTAGAGCAACGATATCAAGAAGACTTAGTTAGAATTGATGACTCTGTTAGGGTTGACACCGAAAAGCTAAGTAGGGAATATGCTAACCAGCGACAAGCCGAAGTTGATGCTAAAAACTATGCCCAATCACCAGAAGGGCGTATGAAATTAACAGAAATGGAAAGGCGAGAAAAAATTGCTAAGTGGACTGAAGAAGCAAACCAACAAGGAATACCGCCAAGCGTATATATTCAAATAAAGAGTGAAACCCAAGACCAACGAATAGCCCGTATTAATAAAGAAAACCAACAAGAATTTGAATCGGGATTAGAAGTCGTCAGTAGAAGTTCAAAAAGGGGTTTTCTTTTGGATATGGGATTAGAGGATTTAACCCCAGACGATAAACATAACGAATATGAGAGAAGAAGGTATTAGCTACGAGGAATTAGTTGAACTTTACAGCAACCCAACTAAGAGCTTACACGATTTAGCAGATTACTTTAAATGTGGTTATCATTCGATACGAAGATATATGATTGAGTGGGAAATACCAATAAGGAAACACCCTATAAAACTTAAATTAGATAAGAAAACTATTGAAAAGCTCTATTGGGATGAGAAAGTGAGTGTTGAAGAAATAGCAAAACGGTTTAATTGTCATTTGGTTTCAATCTATAAATTTATGAGGAAAAATAAAATACCAAGAAGGTTAAGAAGAGAATGAGCAGAGCAATTAATAAAGCTACTCGAATATTAAAGGAATTAGAACAAATGGGCGTTATAGAGAAGTTCAATGGGCATAATTGGATGAGAATTGAAAATTCAAACTCCTGTTCAGGAGTTTGACCAAAAATGAAAGAAATTATGAATGATGATATTAAAAAAATGCTATGTAGTATAGCTAGAAAGGATTTATCGGCTCTAAAGCGAAAAAAGAAATTCAGCCTAGAAGATTTTAGCAAAATTGCTATATATCAAACTCTAATCTCTCAAGGATGTAAGCCAAAAACAAAAAAGAAAGTGTCTGATTTTGAAACCATTAATCGATTAAGAAAAAAATTATCTGTATAGAAATATAAAAAAAATATGAAAAGACTAGAATTTAAGATTTTTTCAATTTTTTGCTAACAATGATTGATACAACGGAGAGAACGCCAAGCAGAGCAATTAAACTATATCCCGAAATTAATGATGCTGGGTTTTCTTGCCCATAAGTACAATCGCCATTATCACTAAATGTGTTTCCATAGCAATTATTTTCTACAATACATTCATCGTTTCCTATTAAGATGTTCCCAGAAACGGTATTATAATTACTTTGGTATAACTTTATGCCAGTAGCCCCATTGAAACTAGCATTATTACCAATAATATTATTATGACTACTATTACCTCCTAAATTCATACCATTGAAATTATGACTTGCGGTATTTCCCAAAATAGTGTTATAAGTACTTCCAACTAAATACATCCCATCGTTATTGTTATTTGCGGTGTTTCCCGAAATATTGTTATGACTCCCACCAGATATTCGTATCCCACCCCCATTGTTATTTGCGGTATTGCCCGAAATAGCGTTATAAGTACTTCCATCTAAAGATATTCCACCATAGTTGTTATTTACGGTGTTTCCCGTAATGGTGTTATTATCAGAATAGGATAACCATATTCCTTCGGCATCATAGTTGTTATTTGCGGTGTTTCCCGTAATGGTGTTATAAGTACTTCCATCTAAAGATATTCCACCAATGTTTAATATCCCACCCCCATTGTTATTTGCGATATTTCCCGAAATATTGTTATAAATACTATCATCACCCACCACTATCCCCGCATTAGTGTTGATATTTGCGGTATTGCCCGAAATGGTGTTATTATCACAAGAATCTAATAATATTCCAAAACAATTAGCTGTACAATTGTTTATAACTAATTTTCCTCTAGTTACATTATTTAATTTGATACCCGCATTTGGAATTCCTCCGCTATTATAAAGCGTACAATTTTCAATTTCAAAATACACATCAGAATTCTCTATTAAAATACAATTTCCCGAACCCCCACCATTAATGATTAAATCTTCAATAACATAGGGTGCGGAATAAGTTCCACTCCCCGTACAATTTCCATCGGCTTTAAAGGCAGCCCAACCAGAATTTCCATCTATATGAATTTTTCCCGACACATCTGAGATTTTCAAATTGCCTTTATCTAAAGTAAAATCATCGCTATAGCCCAAGGTTTTGCTGTTATTGTCCGTAACATAAGTAAGATTAGTGGTAATTATTGGTAATAAAGCGAAAAGTATTCCTATAATGATTAAATTTGATTTTATATTTGATTTCATATTATTTTCCCTATAATAGAAAAATATAATCTATATGTGATTAGTAATTAAGTTAATTTCCTTTATAACATTTCAATTTATTGAGGAACAAATTAATTAACATTTCTATCAAAATAATTTAATGGGATATAATAAATAACAGATTATTTTCTCATTTCATAAATGCTCTCAAATGTTAGTTTCTGTCCTCTTAGCCAATCCAATGTAAACTTATCTTTATTTTTATTGATGAAGGTAGTAAACCATTGGATTATTTCATCTTTACTCATACTTTTATCTTGAGTTATATTATATCTTTTATTACAAATTGGACACATATCAATGATATCTTCTGAAATGTCTCTTGTGGATGAATGAAATATGTTTTTCATACCGACAAAATTCAAAATTTGAGCTTTTTTATCTTCAGTAATATCTTTCATTAGTGATACTTTTTTTTCGAGAGTTAGAGATTCTGAGTCTTTATTTTTCTGATACTTGCTAAAATCAACCAATCTTATCACTTCCTCTAAGTCTTTTTATGCTTGGTTGTATTTCTTTTTCTGAAATATTTATTCCATACATCTCACTATTAACTCTAATTTTAATCATTAGTAAAACTAACTTATCTATTAATTCTGAATTTTGTTGTGGCTCTATTTTTTGGTTTAATGCTTTTGGTGTAGGTTTATAGATAAACAACTTTCCTTTTACATCATCTTTACCCTCAGATTTGACTAAACCACTTTCTCTTAATCTTGATAAGAAAACATAACCCGTTTCTTTAGTTATCGAGCTTGGTTTATATCTCTCATTATATAAATCTATGATTTTGGCATAAGTTAACCCATCAAATTCCTTAATCAGTTCTAATATTTTTTCTTTTTTACCCATTTCAAAAATACTCCATAAAAATTGTGTCTGAAAATTCCAGATTTAAGTCGGCTAAAAATCCAATCTGAGTGTTAGATTTGTAATTTCTTATTGTTAGTTTTGTTAGTTTTCATATTCAATCTAACTTCTCTTGTTAGTTTATAGTTATTTCTTCAAATTTTCAAATTCTTGGATTCCATAAAATAAGTTTAAAAGCTCTGAAGTATTAGAATTTGTATATTTAGAAAAAAATTTTACTTATGAAAAAATTAAGTAGAATTATTCTGAATATATACCACTAATGATTTAATTTAAAAAAAAGGATCAAAAATAAGGTTAATTATTTATTTCAGACTTCTAATGTATTTTTGAGCATCAGTCATAGCTGCCTGTATGTCTCTTGGTCTGTTACAATCTCCAAGTAGTTTGATTTCTGGAGCAGCACCTTCGAATACTTCATTTAATGCTTTCCCGTTTGCAATCCGAGAGCCACAATACACCAAGTTATCTGCTTCAATAAATTTTTCGTTTTTATCCTTGTCAAGGAATTTCACACCTTCTGATGTCACATCTAAGAGCTTAGAATTAGTATATATAGGTGCTTTTAGGTCTCTTAAATATCTCATTATCCAGAAACGCCGACCAGCAGCACCAGCTAGTAATTGTCCAACAGCAGCTTCTGATCCCATGAAAGCTTTAATATTGTAACCTTCTTCTGCAAGTGACACCACTGATTCTAATCCTCCTCTCCAGTACGCATTTAATCCCCATACTACAATGTTCTT
>Ga0209536_100015137_pt1 | contig 11021 bp, 7 predicted proteins | sample DeeMarSeWOR28_12_FD_187461 | JGI IMG/M metagenome (GOLD analysis project Ga0209536, IMG submission 187461) | Marine sediment microbial communities from White Oak River estuary, North Carolina - WOR-2-8_12 (SPAdes) (version 2) | ecosystem: Environmental > Aquatic > Marine > Intertidal zone >... | reverse complement strand
TTAATTCATTCAGATCCGTTACTACCTTGGCCGCTCCCCCTCTCGAGGCATTGATGACCAGATTAAGCATATCTCCATCGTCGGGGATAAGTTCGTCAGTGTCGATGGCCAGCCTCTTCCCTACAAGAATCATGTCCTGGATTATGTAGACCACCTCCTGCAACATGGGCAGCACGTCGTTGGTGACATTGCTGGGTGTCATATCGCCGGCGTAACCGCCGAAATCATAACCGCCCTCATCCTCCAGCGCCGCCGCAATGGCGGGGATAAGCCCTGTTTCCACGATGATAAGTTGCTGTTCCAGGTCCGGTAGGATGACCTGCATATCCTGCGCCAGACCGTCCATTGAGGGCATCGCATCAATTAACAGGTACAAAATTTCATAGATATCTATGTTTCCGCCTTCGAGCAGTCCCATGAGAGCGTCGATGTTAGTTACAGCCCAGCCAAGGAGGTCCATCAAGTTGTTTACCGTGCTGGCCATAACCCGGTCATTTCCTGCGGAAACGGCTTTTATCTGTTCGATGGCTTCCACAACCGGGATCCAGTCAAGGTCGAGCGGACGCAAGGTGGTCAAGGGCGCGCCCACATCGGATGCAACGGGCGCTTTGCGGATCGCCACATCAGCTTTGGCAACGCCTTCTTTGCTGCTTTACCGATTGTGCTGTCCGGACATAATGAGAATACGGGCGTGCCTTAACCTGGATTATTCACGAGCCGAGGTTGCCGACATCATTTCTGACACGGGTCGCTTGCAGCGACACACGGGTTTCACGGCAGAAGGTCTTTTTGCCCTGTGGAGTAGGTGTAAGTCTAACTCCACAGGGCGCCCGCCCCGTCCTTCGACGGAGCTCTGGACAAGCCCTTCGGCGGCCAGGCAGCTGAGTGGCGGAAACCAGCATGCAGCAACTAACTTCTCTGTTACGGCTCGGCCCGTCTAGCTACCCACATTTCCCACGCTGAAAGCGTGGGGGCGAGTGCCGATGAAATCAAGGTGCCTTGATTTCATCGGCAAATCACATCAGTGTAATCCGTGGCATCATTGTCAGAATACACTCAAAAGCTATCGGCATTTTTCATGAATAATTCAGGCTAGGGAATCAGATCCCGTCCAGCCAGCTCATCGTTACGCCGGGGTAAAAGTGCCAGTAGGTACCCCGCCAATTTCCGGCCAGAAAAGCCGCCACCACGTCACTACCGGCGAAGAAAATGTTGGTATTTTCGTCGCTGGTCAGGAAGCGGTCGAGGCCGGGCAGCCGGGGTAAAAGAGCTATGACGAAGAGCAGTAGGGTCGTCAAGTAGGGTGAAATCTGAAAACCGACCCGGGTGGCCAACAGTCCGTTTCGTTCATCCGTCTGACCGGCTGTCATGGGAGGGTGACCTCCCCCAGAAAGATGGCGTTTTCCCCGCTATCGTCGTCGATCACCGGCAGGCGGGCCAGGGTGCCAAGTTGGTACAGGCCGGTGAACAGCTTGTACTGCCCGGGCGGCAGCTCCTCCGGCAGGGTGAGGGTTATTGGATCGATCACCACTTCGCCGGGCTGCCAGCGGCTGGTGGGGTATGCGCCGTCGAGCGGCTGGCCGTCACGCTGGGCCACGGTCGCTCCGGTCTCATCACGAAGGTGAACGAAGCTGGTGTAATCGGTGGAGAGGGCCGCGAGGGACTGCCAGAAGAGGGTTAATCGGAGAGTGGAGCGTGGCGAGTGGCGAGTGAGAGATTGGAGGCTGTAACCGATGAACTGAATCGTATGATTTAGGTTGGCGTTGACGAGGGAATCGGGTTCGATGGGGATGGGCGTACGTTCGGGCCGGGTACGATAGACCAGGGCGTTATCGTTGGCCCAGACCTGCTCCATTTGGCTGTTGACAAGGGCCAGCCAATCGCCCCGAAAATAGACCGGCTGGCGGATGGTGTCGATAATGAACCAGGCCCCTTCCCCACGATTCAAGGCGGCATTGAAATCGGCGGCCCGGCCGACCCAGGGAGTCCCGAGCCAACGGTCCACCGGTTCAGTCTCGGCATCGAGCAAGAACTGGTCGGCATCATCCTGCACGGTAAAACCGTCGGCCCCTCCCAGGAAAAGGGCTGCGGCCGGCGTGTTCATCGTCAGAATCAAGTCGTTGGGCTGCCGGTTGGCCGCAACCCAGGCGAAAGCCTCTTCATAGGCCGGTTCGGGGGTGATCAGGGCAATCTTTAGATCGCTGAAGCCGAGGGTGGTAAAGAGCAACAGCAGAATGATGGCTGAGACGACCGGCGCGGCAGGGTCAGTGGATCGAGGCGTGGCCCGCCGGATCAGCCCCGGCAGGAGCCTGAAGTTGAAAACAGCGCGGGCCGCAATCAGGTAGAAGAGGGGGAGAAACATCACAATGTAGCGGGGATTACGCCGAAAGGGCTCCAGCAGGGTGACCATTTGTAGGGTAATCAGCCCAAAAATGAGCCACAGGTACAGGTTGAACAGGTCTGAAACGGTCCGGTCGTTACGCCGGATCGCGTTGAGCAACCAGGCGAAAAGTCCAATCACAGCCCCGATAAGGGCCAGGAGCGTCAACCACAGTTGGTGAGGGATCCCGAACTGGCGGGCAAAAAATTGAACCGTATCGGGCCAACTCACAAAGACAGTGGTTTGATAGCTTACGGTGCCGATCAATTCGGTTATCAGGTTATCGCCGGCCGGACTGCCCAGGGCCGCGGCGCCGAGGGGCCGGCCCAGGCGCTTCACCCAAATGGCCAGGATGACCGCCACCGCCATACCCAGGCCTTCCAGCAGGACCGCCCGGCGCAGACACCACGGCCGCACTATATCATTTGGTTGTTTGTGCTGTGCCTCCCGCCAAGAGAGCCAGCCGGCGACGAGCAGCCCGATGACCAGCGGCGGCACCAGCATCAACGCCCCGAACTGGGTCAGTAACACCGCTAGCAGGGTTAGCAAAGCCCCCCACCTGAGTCTGGCCTGGCCGGGATATCGCGCTCCCCGATAAGCCAGGTAAACCGTCAGCAGCACCAGCAGGGTGGCCAGGGCATACATTCTGGCCCGGCCGCCCCAAACCATTCCCTCTGGACTCAACGCAAATAGACCGGCCGCCAGTAAAGCCACCCCGGCGCGGGTTCTTCCGCCGGTAAAGCATTTGCGGCCAATGGTGTAAATAATGGGTATGGTAACCGTGCCGACCAACAGGCTGGGCCAGCGGGCTAACATCAAGCCCCAGTGAGCTGCTTGCCACTCCGACACCGGCGTTTGGATGAAGAGGGCCGTGAAGGGGACAATGAGATAAGTGGCCAGCAAACCGTGTTCGTAGAAAAGCCCCGAGGGGAGAATGGGCCAGCCGTAGCTCAAAATCTGGCGGGCGGCCAGGGCGGTGGTGTATTCGTCAAAAAAGGGGTGGGTGGTGGTGAGGTAGTAGAGGCGCAGGGCAAAACCGGCCAGGGTGAGCCATAAGATGGTTATCGTTTGAAAGCGCATAAGTGAGTCAGTTCTTGCAGCCTATATTATAAACGAACATTCACGCCGGTCATACCGCCAAATTGCCAGATTGTCCTTGGGCCAATTTGCTGATGTTGTTTAAATTTGTTAGTCAGTTCACCCATTCGCTACGATGACCGTTCAATTCGGTGATAGATTTGCACGTACTGCTCGGTAATATATTCCCAGGCAAATTGCTGCTCCGCGATCTTGCGACTTTCTTTGCCCATCCGGAGACGCTCGTAAGGATTGTCGATCAGATCGGCCAGGCGGTCGGCCATGGCGGTGGAATCACCAATATCGACCAGGTGGCCATTGACCCCTTCGTGAACCAGTTGGTCCAGGCCGGAGGCGCGAGTGGCCACCACCGGCAACCCACAGGCCATTCCCTCTAACACTGTGTTAGGCATCCCTTCCCAGGTGGTAGCGGTCACAAACAGATCGGCCTGGCGATAACGCTCGACAATGGCTTCCCGGTCAACCCAGCCCAAAAAACGGACGTTGCGGGTCAACCCTTTCTCAACCACCAAACGTTCCAGATTGGCCCGGCGCTCGCCGTCCCCAACCAATCGTAGCTCAAAATTGTCGATTCCTTGTTGGCAGAGTTTATCAACGGTCTCCAGCAGGGACTCGACATTTTTGAAGGCGTTGAAGCGGCCGACAAACAACAACCGAACGGGACCGTTGTGGTTACGCTGGCGGGGGGGCGTAAATTTGGATAGTTCGATCGCATTTGGAATAACCTCGATGGGTATATCCGGAGCCGTTTCGAAGGCGTACTCGCGCAAACCGTTGGAGACTGCCACCAGCGCGTCAGCATCGTGCCACATCCAGCGCACAAAGGGGCGCAGTACCCGGTAATGCTTGGCAAACCGTTTCACCTCGTCGGAGGGGACGTCCGCCCCTCTGAGCGAGATCAGATAGGGCAGCCCGTAAACTCGCTTTAGGGCCCAGCCTATTGGCCCATCAGGAATACCAAAAAAGATGTGAACCAGGTCGGGCTCGAACTCCCGCACCTGCAGGACCGCGTACCATATGCCGCTCAACAAGAAAGTGCCCATTTCAAAGGTGGAGCAGAACTCCTGCCGTTTGCGCAATACCGGAATTCGCTGCACTTCAACTCCGTTAATAAACTCCACCGATTTGAGACCCCGGATAGGATTGGTCAGTTCCCAGGTCAAGCCGGTGTGGCGCAAGATAAAGCCGATCAACAGCAGCAAGGTGCCCAAAATGGTGAAGCCGTGGTCACTGAGATCCTCGTCAAAGGCAAATTTGGCATAACCCAGGTAAATCCAGAATCCCAGGCCGACCAGGATGGAGATGGTCCCGAATAGGTTGTAAACCTGGGTTGGGCGGCTGGTGATGACCCGCACGGTGTGGCCCATTTCAACCAGGCAATTGGCTATTTCCTGGCTGGCCTTGCCGCCGCCAGCGCCGATGGGTGGAAATTCGTAGTTGACAATCAATATTCGCATACCGCCATTTTATATTAACTGGGCCAACTTGTCATATTCCGGGCAATTATCCTGTCCCGGTTTCTTCTGCCGGTTAGGACGACAGTTGTTCTACCGAAACCGGCCGTGAGTTTTAGCGATCAACTCATTTCGTGTATACTCCATATATCGCAATGAATATTCTTCATTCCCTAATTGCCAGACCTTTTGGGTTTTAAGACGTACTCTTGCCCCGAATTTATTGGGGTAATGGGAAATAATTGTTCGGAAGGAAATGGACGTCCCAGAAAAGCCTAAAGGTCTTGAACATCCAATTAAGCGTAAAGCGTAATACGTATTCCATCTTAACTAGAGGAGAATTGCAATCAGATGATATTTGGCCAGCCGCGTAAAAAAAGAACCTTTCCCCAGCGTTTCCAGGTGGGACAGAACCTATTGACCTTGTCGTTATTGTTGAATCTGACTTTGCTAACTGGGTGTGGCTCCTTCTTAAATAGCCGCTCGGAACCACCGCTACCGACGATTGTGCCGGTTGTCCAATCAACCAGCGCCCCGGCGCAAGCGGAGGATCCCACTCCGGTTGTACTTGAGCCTTCGTCGACCTTTACCCCGACCCCTTCCCCCTCGCCGACAACGATGCCTGCCGGTGATACCCCGGCGGTGGAACCGACATCTACCTTTACGCCGTTCCCCCCGGAACCTTCGCCCACCTCGACGCCTCCGCCCGCCCAACCGGCGGCGCCCCCCTTGGAGTCGCTCGCCCTCAATCTAACCCCCATCGCCACCGGCCTGGACAGGTTGACTTACCTGACCCACGCCGGTGACGGCAGTGGCCGGCTGTTTGTGGTCGAGCAGCGCGGTCGGATACGCATCATTCAGAACGGCGCGGTGAACCCGACCCCTTTCCTGGACATTGCCGGGCTGATCGAGATCAACGGCCTTGAACAGGGCTTGCTCGGTCTTGCCTTCCACCCTGATTATGCTAACAATGGCTTCTTTTTTGTCGATTACACCAACGACCAGGGGCATACGGTCATTGCTCGTTATCAGGTATCTGACAATCCTGACGTGGCCGATCCCAACAGGGGCAAAATTTTGCTGACCATAGAGCAGCCCTACCCCAACCACAACGGCGGCCAACTGGTCTTTGGCCCCGATGGTTATCTGTACGTCGGTATGGGAGACGGAGGCTCAGCCAACGATCCCCACAATAATGGTCAAAATCTGGGCACGCTTCTCGGTAAAATCCTGCGCCTGGAGGTGGATCAGGGTGACCCCTACGGGGTGCCCGAAAACAATCCCTTTGTAAACCGGGCCGATGCCCGGCCCGAGATATGGTCTTACGGCTGGCGTAATCCGTGGCGCTTTTCGTTCGATGCGGCCACCGGCGATATGTACATTGCCGACGTGGGGCAGAACCAGTATGAAGAAGTCAGTGTCGAATTGGCCGGCGCGCCCGGCGGTCAGAATTACGGGTGGCGATTACTGGAGGGCTTCCACTGTTTTGACCCGCCGAACTGCGAGCCGGATAGTTTGGGTACAGTTTTGCCGGTAACCGAGTACGATCATAACCAGGGTTGCTCGGTGACGGGCGGTTACGTTTACCGGGGTACCCGTTTTCCGGCCCTGACCGGCCTTTACCTTTACAGCGATTATTGCTCGGGCAAAATCTGGGGTTTGCGTCGTGAGAACGACGGCAGTTGGTCCCAGGCAGAATTATTACAAAGTGGGATGCCCGTCAGCTCATTTGGACAGGACGAAGCCGGGGAATTGTACCTGCTCAATCACAAAGGTGAAATCATTCAGATAGCAAACTGAGGGTCTTCATGACCAAATATTTGTCCCGGTCCGTTTTGCTGATGGCTCTGGCCCACCTGACCATCGAACTGTGCAATAACTTTATGCCGGTTGTCTACCCCCTGTTCATCACCAGACTGGAACTGAGCTATACTCAAGTCGGTCTGGTAGTTTTGGTGGCCTCGATGGGCTCTTCACTGGTCCAACCAATTTTCGGATACCTCAGTGACCGTTGGGGAGCGACCCGGATGACCGTGTTGAGCGTGGCCTGGATCGGCCTGGTTATGGGTATGGTTGGCTTTGTCCAGAGCTATGTTGTCTTGATCCTGTTGGTTGGATTTGGAGCCCTGGGATCGTCCGCTTTTCATCCGGCTGGAGTTACCCTGGCTTCAAGGAGCGGAGCCAAGCGGCGGGGAACGGCAATGTCCGTCTTCTCGGTTAGTGGCAACCTGGGAACGGCGCTTAGCCCACTGTTGGTTACGGCCGGCTTGGCCTGGCTGGGTTTGCCGGGTACCGTGGTAATAATGCCGTTTGCCTTACTGGTCAGTCTGCTATTGTATCGACAAATCAATCTGGGCGACCCGGCCCACCACACTTCTCACAAGGATCTGCTGCCAAATCAACAAGAGACGGGTAGCCAAAGTCACCTGGAGTTTGGCCCTATGATTGGGTTGGCTTTGATTATCATGGCGGTGATGTGCCGCTCCTGGTTTCAGATATCGTTGATGACCTACTTGCCGGAGTGGTTGCAGAGTCGAGGTTACTCATTGGCTGCCGGCGGGCAAATGCTGTCGATACTGATGATATCAGTCGGTGTGGGTAGTTTGAGTGGCGGCACGCTGTCTGACTACATCGGGCGCTGGCAGGTTTTTGCCCTGAGCCTAGGACTGTTGGCCCCGGCTTACTGGCTATTTTTGACGGGTTCCGGTCTGTGGCAGTCAGGTTGGTTGATGGTGATTGGCGTGCTGGTTGGTGCTAGTTTTCCGGTTGGCCTGGTATTGGCCCAGGAAACCTGGCCGACTCGAATTGGCTTGGCCTCGGCTCTGGTGATGGGCTTGGGCTGGGCTCCGGGCGGTTTAGGTGCTTCGGTAACCGGCGCTATCGCCGATCAGTTCTCTTTGACTGCCGGCCTTCAATCGTTGATTTTAGCGCCTATCCTGGGCGTGGCTTGTACGTTGGCCTACGTCCTGCTGGCACGAAGGGGGAATTTGGTGGACAGGTGGCGAATTGGGGCGATACAGGGATAACGTGACGTACATTTGTCCCGTTGACACCCTACTCGGTGGATGCTATACTTCACACATAAGCATTCAATTTATTTCCCACCCAATAATTGACTTCCGACTCAGGTTAGACCCGTGGCAATGTATAAATATAGTTGCCGCAAATGCCCCATTAGAAACCGGTGTGTTCGGGATAGCAAATACACCACCAGTGTAAAGAATATGATTCAAAGTGCCTTTGAGGCACGCACCGATACGCTCTCTACGTGGGGTTTGTTGCAGGCCAACTGCCTTTTGCTCAAAGCTGAAGAGGAACAAGAGAGAAAAGCTCGCCAAGAGTCAACGCTTAGACGGCGGTTGCGTGAGGCGCGTGCGGCCAGGCAAGAAGCTGCGGCCCAAGCCCGGGCTGAAAAGGACAAGACCACAGACCCCCTGATTCGCCGGTTGCCACAGGCCGAGGCTCGCCGAAAGGCTACGGATGAATTAAAAGAAGAGGCGGCCAGGCAATCCTCTCATGTGCCTGACTATCTCACGCCGGTGTCGGAGACATCTCCGCTTGCACCAGGTAGTGAAGAGGGCTCCGGCGTCAATAGACGGCCTAATGAAGGATTTAATGGATTGTCAGATGGTCAGATATTGCCTCAAAAACCCTCAAAACCCTGTTGGTTCACAGTTCGAGGTAGCGGACGTCACATTGTGTTACCGCCCGACGGGGAACTGACTCTGGGTCGTTTTGATTCTGCTTTTGGCATTCCTCCGGATATTGATTTGGCCTATGAGGATGGCGAAAATCATACTGTATCACGCCGACATATTAAAATTACCGGCGTCAACGGGTACCACCTGGTCGAAGATACAGGCAGCCGCTACGGTGTTGTGGTCAATGGGGAGAAAATAAGGTCAGGGCGTCGTTATCGTCTCAAGCCCGGTGACCGGGTGGCGGTTGGCAATGTCCAGATGTTTTATGATCAGATACCGGAATATTTGCAAGATATTCCGCAGAATATTACGGTTCGCCATATGTTGATTGTGACTGCGACCGGGCGGAAGGTGCGCATAGCGCCGCCGAACGACATTGTGATTGGACGTTCTGACCGGTATATGGATTTTGTGCCTGATGTTGATCTTAGTAAGGATGGCGAGGCTGCCAGCCGGGTCTCTCGCCGCCACGCCATCATTCAATGGCGCAATGATAAACCCTATCTGGAAGACCTCGGTAGCGGGTTCGGCACTCGGGTCAATGGAAAAATGATGCTTATTGGTCAGGCGGTTTCGCTAAAGCCGGGGGACCACATCTGGTTAGGCGGATGCGTGCTGGCCTACGATATGGAAACCTGATATTTCGACCCTTTCAAATCGCTCAAATTCAACTGCCTGCCAAGGAGGTTATGAATATGTCCGAGGAAAAACCGACTTCACTTGATGATACCACGTCGTCGGTTATCGTTTGGCCCAATGATGGGAAGGAGATGATATTTGTACCGGGAGCCGAATTTTTGATGGGGGCCAATGATGGCCCTCCCAACCGGCAGCCGCAACACAAAGTAACCGTGTCTGATTTTTATCTCGATCGCTGGCCGGTGACAAATACCGAATATAAGGAATTTGTCGAAGCTACGGGACATACAGTGCCTAACTATGAGGTTAGTTGGTGCGACACCCGGGGCTATAATTGGGATGCGGAACGGCGAATGTATCCTGAAGGAAAAGCGGACCATCCGGTGGTGTTGGTTACCTGGGAAGATGCGATGGCTTATGCTGCCTGGGCCGGCAAACGATTGCCGACCGAAGCGGAATGGGAACGGGCCGCCCGCAGTCTCCAGAATTATCGGTACCCCTGGGGTGATGATCATTTGCCAGGACTTTGTAATTGTCGGGATGCCGGGCTGGGCGGGACCAGCCCGGTGGGGATGTTCTCACCGGATGGAGACTCGGTGGAAGGGGTGATGGATATGGTGGGTAATGTTTGGGAATGGACCAACAGCCTGTTCCACCCTTACCCCTACGCCGCCAACGACGGACGTGAGAATCGCCAGGCTCCCGGATTTCGGGTATTGCGCGGGGGCTCGTGGCTCAATGATGCCTCCGTGGCCGATTGCCTTTCCCGCCTGGATGGCGATTTTCAGTTCTATAATAATGTTGGCTTCCGGTGTGCGGTTTCGGTTGAGTAAACCCTGGCTAAAGACCATACGAGCCGTTCGCAAAAACAAAGGTCCGGTCAATTGACCGGACCTTTTGCGTAGATAGCTAATCTATTGAGAAGGACTCAAACTTGAGTTTTAGTTGTATCTGTAGACTTTGAAATCGTCGAATTTTATCCGCACATCCTCGTCATCGGACCTGACATAGACTCCGGTGGCTACCCCCGTCAGGTGGTTGCTGGAACTGTCCGAATAGCTGCCCAAGAGAGTACCATTGACATATACGGACAAAGATCGATCATCCTTGTGGGCAATCTTTAAGGTATTTTGATTTCCGCCGCGATTAATGGCGGGCTCACAACTGCCTGAACGGAGCGTGGACTGGCTGCCGTTTCGCCTGCGGATGAGTTGCCAGTTACCCCCGCTGGAGCACCCATTATTGGGCCAGATTCTGAACAGGTAATAGTTCTCTCCTCCCGCACCGTTGATGAAAAGACCATACGCAGCATCGCTCAGGTCTCCGCTATGATACGCTTTCACTTCGAATTCGCCATACGTTCGATAACTGTCGCTGTCTGCAGGAGGGAGACAGGAGCGGTCTTCCGGGTCGACATCAACCTGGAATTTATCATCCCGAGTTTCTGTCTTGCAACCATTCGAGTCGAATTCCAGCCATGGTTCGCCGCTGTCGAAATCTTCGTGATAAACCAGGACGGTGGGTGGCGGCGGGAATTTAAAGATTATCGGAAAGTAGAAGCTTTGCAGGAGGCTGTACCCCTCAATTTCCACGCTAACATCATCTCTATTGTTTGCCGTATTTATTTCGTCGGCCACAACAAATCCCGTCACAATGGCGGTGTTGATGACCGTTACATCCGGAGCCGAGGTCAGAATGCCGGTTATGGTGATGTAGACGATATTTCCCTCGACAATAGGCTCGGCAAAG
>Ga0209536_100015136_pt1 | contig 11022 bp, 6 predicted proteins | sample DeeMarSeWOR28_12_FD_187461 | JGI IMG/M metagenome (GOLD analysis project Ga0209536, IMG submission 187461) | Marine sediment microbial communities from White Oak River estuary, North Carolina - WOR-2-8_12 (SPAdes) (version 2) | ecosystem: Environmental > Aquatic > Marine > Intertidal zone >... | reverse complement strand
ATCATAGGTGCAAATCAGACAAAGCGCCGGCACCTTGCAGAGTCCCAGACAGTCCAACACCGATCCGACAATCATGGATCGTCGCACCAGTTCGGCTTTTCCCTGAATCGACCGCGGATCCGACGAAACAGGCGTTCCGAAAACCTTGGTGGCTTTTTCCGGCAGCCACTTGTATTCCAGAGCGGCATAGATATCACTAAAATCTGCACCGCGACTGGAAACCGAATACCCCAGGGCGGTGCCCATCATGTTATAGGGGTGGTAGCCGGCCATTTCCAGGCCTTTGATATGGGCTGCATAGTTTTCGGCGCCACGACCGATGATCTGCGCTGCCTGACGGACACCTTTAGCCAAAATTTTACCGAACCCATCACCATGGGCCATTTGCCGGATCAGCATTTCCATTGCCGCCCCGTTGCCCCAGGTCAGATCTAAGCCCCCGGTATCAGACGTCGTGATGATACCGCGGTCAAAAAGATCCATGGCAAAAGCAATAACCGTTCCCGCTGAAATGCTGTCCAGACCCAGCCGGGTGCACAGATTGTCCAGATAAACCAGGGTCTGCAAATCGTTTAGCCCGCACCGGGCACCCAGCGCCAGCATCGGCTCGAATTCGGGCCTGATGGCTTTTTTGCCCTTTAGTCTTCCGGCTGAAAATCTGAGGTCGGCTTTACATTGAACCGGGCATCGTGGACAGCCATGTTTGCGCGTAATATTTTCTTGCAGAAGTTTGCCGTCGATGCGCTCGACGTCCTCGAAGTGATAGTCGCGATAATTGCGGGTGCCCAAAATCCCCAGTTCATCGGCCCAGTCGACATATCCAGCCCCACCATGCGCTTTCATATTTTTATACTCCGGCGCATATTTCATCTGCCACAAATAACGCTTGACAGCTTCATGAATGTTATTTTTAGGGCGAAATGCAGCCCGGTATTTTTGGGGCTTGACAACAATGGCCTTCACGTTTTTGGATCCCATGACGGTACCCATCCCGGTGCGTCCGGCGGCATGATCCCGTTCGCTAATGATACAGCCAAAACCGCAACCGTTTTCACCGCCGGGACCGATGGTCAGAATCTTTAGCTTTTCAGAGCCCAGTCTATTTTTGAGCAGCTTCTCAGTTTCCCAGGTATCCTTGCCCCACAGAGATTTGGCGTTGCGGATCTCAACGGCGTCACCATCGATCCAGAGGTATACCGGTCTCGCTGCTCGACCGCGGATGACCAGTTGTTGGATATTGCACATTCGCAGGCTGGTGCCGAATCCGCCGCCGATGTTGGAACTGCCTAAAATCCCTGTTAAGGGCGACAAGGCGTTGATATGCATTCTGGAAGAAGTCGGTGCCGCCGTGCCGGTCAGCATGCCACACGAAAGCGCAAGTATGTTTTGGGGTCCTAAAGGATCGGTTCCGGGAAGTATTTGATCATAGAGGAGCTTGACATTGAGACCGCGCCCGCCCAGATATTCTCGGGCCAGGTCTTGCGGACAGTCAGACAGCTTCCAAGTTTCGGTGGTTAAGTCGATATCAAGAATTTGCCCAAATATGCTCATGAATCCGGACAGTACCCTTCAATTTCAAAATAGCCCGCATGGCCTCTAAGTTTTACAAAGACAGCTTAATTTAGAGAATTGCAAAATCCCTGTCAAGTAAGAAAACAACGGCCGTCTCAAACATGATTTCGGTATTTCGGCTGGTTTACTTAATTATTTTCTTAACCGTACAATAAGCCCTAATAGATCGTATAAGGTAGTTTATACCGCTTGTCATATTAATGTTCCGAAAAAAAGGATGGCGGGATAGCCATTTTTTCGTCTAAAACTATGATTTTCCCGGATTACTGAAGTGATCCGACCTGTTTTTCGACGGCGTTGATGATTTTGCCGGTGTGCATCAGCTGTTTGACGGCAGCAATGTCGGTTGAAACAATACGGTCCTTTTCAAGGTGGGGAACGGTCTTGCGGATGGCCTGGTAGGCGGCCAGAGTGCCCTCGCCGGGTTTCATGTTGGTAAATAAATCCAGCGCCTGGGCGGCACATAAAAGCTCAATGGCAATCACATTTTCGGTATTGTGGACAATCTCCCGACATTTTCGCGCGGAAATGGTTCCCATCGAGACGTGATCTTCCTTATTGGCCGAGGTGGGGATCGAATCGATACTGGCCGGATGACAGAGCACTTTATTCTCAGAGACAAGGGCTGCGGCGGTGTACTGGGCCAGCATAAATCCGGAATTCAGCCCGCCGTCATCCACTAAAAAGGCCGGCAGACCGCTAAGCTTGGGATTCACCAGCCGTTCGATTCTTCGCTCTGAGATATCCGCCAGTTCGGCCACCGCCATGCCGAGAAAATCCATCGCCAGCGCCACCGGCTGGCCGTGGAAGTTGCCGCCCAGCAGAAACATATCAGCATCTGCGAATATGAGCGGATTATTGGTGGAAGAATTCATCTCGGTTTTAATGACATCGCGACAATAGCGGATGGCATCCCGGGTGGCTCCATGGACTTGCGGTGAACATCTTAAGGTATAAGCATCCTGAACGCGGCCGCAATCTTTATGCGAAGTGATGATTTCGCTGTTTTGGGTTATACGGGCCATGTTATCGGCCGCGGCTGCCTGCCCCGGATGGGGTCTGACTTGGTGGATCTTAGGATCGAACTCCGTGCGGCTGCCCATCAACACTTCCAGGCTCATGGCCGCGGCGATGTCCGTCAATTTTGCCAGCAGGCCGGCATCATAAACTGCCAGCCCACCAATGGCGGTCATCGCCTGGGTACCATTGACCAGCGCCAGGCCTTCACCGGCTTCCAGCTGCAATGGCTTAAGACCGCATTTGCTGAGTACCTGTCGACCGGTTAGCCGCTGCCCCTTGTAGAAGGCTTCCCCCTGCCCGATGAGAACCAATGCCAGATGAGCCAGCGGGGCCAGGTCGCCGCTGGCCCCCACCGAGCCTTTTTCAGGAACAAGCGGGCACACACCCCAGTTCAAGAGCGCAACCAGTTGTTGCACGGTGGATAAATGAATACCGGAATGGCCCCTCGCCAGATCCTTGACGCGCAGCGCCAGAATGGCCCTAACGGTTTCCTCGTCAAAGGGTTTGCCGACACCGGCAGCATGGCTCATCAGAATGTTTTTTTGAAGCCGGCGGGTATCGGTCCTGGAAATGGAAACATCACTGAGGGCACCAAATCCGGTGGTGATGCCATATATTCTGCGCTCCTCCTGCACCCAGCGCTCGATCAGCTGCCGGCTTTTTTGGATCTGCTTTTCGGCATCGGCGGTCAATTGAACCTGAGCGCCTCTTCGCGCAATGGCAATCAGGTGGTCCAGGGTCATTCCTTCTACACCCAGGTATATGGTTTTCATAATTCTCGTTCCTCTTCTAAAAAATTAGAATAAACAGGTGAACAAAGAGTTGTCAAATATTACCTTGCAAGGATTTTCAATACAAGTTATCTTTTGCCGTAGTAAAATATATCAGCGAATTACACGTATTTAAGCCAAGCCATTCAGATATTCGGAATCAAACATTTAGACGCAAAATGCTGCTGGGACTCCACACATATAGTCTTTATCTTCACGGCGTCGGGCAGGCCTGGGCTGATTTCAAATTGCCCTGGCCCAGACAATTGAGTACCTTTGAACTTTTAGACAAGGCAGTTCGCTGGGGCCTGGACGGCTTACATTTGGATGACGGCGTTTTGGAAAATCTGGAAACGGCCTACTTAAAAGAAGTCGGCGCCGCAGCACAGGAACGGGATCTGTATCTCGAATACAACTTTTCCATGGACCTGGGCCGTCAGGGAATCGGCATCCAGCACGATCTGGCAGAGGCGATCGCCACCGCCCGGGCGCTGGGCGCGGATATCGTCAAAGTCAGCATGGACCTCATCCGGCCGCGACCGGTAGCGGCCAGCCGTTTTCATCCGGATGTAATGGCACAAATACAATCCGTGGCCGCCCGGCTAAAGCAAATGGTCCCTGCAGCCGAAGCGTCCGGCGTCAAAATTGCTGTTGAAAATCATTGTGACACGTTTTCAGAAGAGATTCTCTGGCTGTTGGACCGCGTCGACCACCCGCGGGTCGGCGCCTGTATCGATACCGTCAACGCCTTTATGGTCATGGAAGATCCGATGGTGGCCATTGAAAATCTGGCACCGCGTGCCTATACCAATCATTTCCGAGATGATCGCATCGAATTTCAGCGCTATGGATGTAAACTTACAGGAACCGCCGTCGGTGACGGTGATATTGACATCAAGCGCGCCTATGACATTATCAAAACCCAATCACCCATGAATCGGATTAATATTGAAACCGAGATGGAGATTCCGCTCGATGATATGGAAACGGCTTTGAGGATGGAGAAAGAGACGATCGAGCGCAGCATTAAATATTGCCGGGAGGTATTGGGCATAACCAAAGATGACAAGCGTTAAGGAAAGTGGTCATGCAAGATAATCTAAACATTTCAAAGGCAATGATAATTAAACTGGAAGAGATGTTTGATAACCTGCCCAAAATGCCATCCTTTACCGAAGGCATCCGCCGCGCGCCGGCCCGCCAGTTTACGCTCAATCAGCAAGATACCGAACTGGCCTTAAAAAATGCCCTGCGCTACATCCCGCAAAAATGGCATCAACAGCTGGCCCCCGAATTTCTGGAGGAGCTTCTGACCCGGGGCAGAATTTACGGATATCGATTTCGACCCGCCGGCCATATCAAAGGCCGGCCAATTGATGAATACCGCAGTAATTGTATCGAGGGTCGCGCGTTTCAGGTGATGATCGACAACAACCTGGACTTTGATGTCGCGCTTTACCCTTACGAATTGGTCACCTACGGTGAGACCGGTCAGGTCTGCCAGAACTGGATGCAGTATCATTTGATTAAAAAGTACCTTGAAGTGCTGAACGACGAGCAAACGCTGGTTATGCAATCCGGCCACCCGCTGGGGTTGTTTACCTCCTTGCCGGAGGCGCCGCGGGTGATCATCACCAACGGTTTGATGGTAGGCTGCTTTGACGATCCGCAAAACTGGAACCGGGCTGCGGCATTAGGGGTCTCCAACTACGGCCAGATGACCGCCGGGGGATGGATGTACATCGGTCCCCAGGGGATCGTGCACGGAACTTACAGCACTATTCTTAACGCCGGCCGTGACAAACTCGGCATCCCGGCCGATCAAGATCTAAGCGGGCGTTTATTTGTCACTTCCGGGCTCGGGGGTATGAGCGGCGCCCAGGGTAAGGCCATCGAAATCGCTAACGGTGTGGGTATTATTGCCGAAGTCGATTATTCCCGAATTAAAACCCGGCTCGAGCAGGGATGGGTGAACCGGGTGACGGAGGAGCCGGCTGAAGCGTTCAAGGTCGCCGCAAAATATCAGCAGCAAAAAAAGAGTATCGCCATTGCCTTTTACGGCAACGTGGTCGACTTATTGGAATACGCCGTCAATCACAACATAAAGATCGATCTGCTATCGGATCAAACTTCCTGCCATGCCGTTTATGAGGGCGGCTACTGCCCTCAGGGGATATCTTTTGAGGAACGCACCGAGTTGCTGCGCTCCGGCCATGCGGGATTTAAGGAAATGGTGGACACCTCACTGCGGCGACATTACGAGCTCGTCAAAGCCCTTTCCGATCGCGGCACCTATTTTTTCGATTACGGCAACAGTTTTCTCAAAGCTGTTTTTGATGCCGGCGTCAGCGAAATCTGTAAAAACGGCAAAGACCCCATTGATGGCTTTATCTTCCAATCCTATGTCGAAGACATCATGGGACCAATTCTTTTTGATTACGGCTATGGCCCATTCAGATGGGTATGCTTGAGCGGCAAAGAAGAAGACCTGGCCAAAACCGACCGCACCGCCATGGAATGCATCGATCCCGAACGGCGATTTCAGGACCGGGATAATTACGTCTGGATTCGGGATGCTGAAAAAAACAAGCTGGTGGTGGGAACCAAGGCCCGTATTTTATACCAGGACGCCATGGGGCGCATGAACATCGCTTTGGAATTTAACGACATGGTCCGTAATGGTGAAATCGGGCCCGTGATGCTGGGCCGGGATCACCACGATACCGGCGGTACGGATTCACCCTTCAGGGAAACCGCCAATATCAAGGACGGCAGCAATATTACTGCCGATATGGCGGTTCACTGCTATGCCGGCAATGCCGCCCGCGGTATGAGCCTGGTCGCCCTGCACAATGGCGGCGGCGTGGGCATCGGCAATGCCATCAACGGTGGTTTTGGGCTGGTCTTAGACGGCAGCGAGCGGGTCGATGCCGTCATCCGCCGCGCGATCCCCTGGGATGTCATGGGGGGTGTGGCCCGTCGGGCGTGGGCCCGCAATGAAAATTCAATTGACACCAGCATTCAATATAACAAGATGCGGGCGGGAGCAGACCATATTACCATACCCTATATTGCCGATGACAAAATGGTGGCAGACCTGGTAACCAACGCATTTGCCAACAATAAAAGTTGACCGGTTTGCCCGTTGGCCCGTTAAACAGTTGTTTTTCTGGCGGCTCAACGGGCTCAACCGGCTCAACCGGCGTAACCCAATTAGGAGTAAGACATGGCTGGCATGAAGAAGATAATGGAATGTGTGCCTAATTTCAGCGAGGGCCGCAATCAACAAAACATCGAAAAAATCGTGGAACCCTTTCGCGGGCAAAAAGGGATCAAGCTTCTCGACTATCAGACAGACGAAGATCACAATCGGTTGGTGGTTACGCTGGTCGGAGAGCCGCAGGCTTTAAAATCAGCCGTTATCGCGGCGATGGGCTGTGCCGTCGAAGTGATCGATATGAATTCCCATCAGGGACAGCACCCGCGGATGGGCGCCACCGACGTGGTTCCGTTTATTCCGATTAAAAATGTCAGCATGGAAGAAGCCATCGCGTTTTCCAAAGAAGTCGCTCAAGAAGCGGCCCGGCAATATTCGCTTCCCATTTTTCTGTACGAGCGCTCGGCCAGCCGGCCGGAAAGAGAAAATCTAGCAAATATTCGCAAAGGCCAGTTTGAAGGCATGGCGGATAAAATCAAACAGCCGGAATGGAAACCGGACTTCGGCCCTGTAGAGCTTCACCGCACAGCCGGTGTGACGGCCATAGGCGCGCGCATGCCGCTGGTGGCTTATAATGTCAACCTTGACAGCAACAACCTTGAAATTGCCGATAAAATAGCCAATAAGGTCCGGCACATCAGCGGCGGCCTCAGATACTGCAAAGGTATCGGCATTGAATTAAAAGACCGCGGGCTGGTGCAGGTGTCAATGAATATGACCGATTTTACCAAAACGGCGCTCTACCGGGTGTTTGAACTCATCAAAGTCGAAGCCCGCCGCTACGGGGTCAATGTTGTGGGCAGTGAAATCGTCGGACTGGTTCCCATGGAGGCGCTGATGGATACGGCCGCGTATTATCTGGGGCTGGAAGGTTTCACTTCAAATCAAGTGTTGGAGACACGCATCTGGGAGTAATCTTCGGCAGTGGTTACGTGGGACTGGCTACTGGCAGCTGGCTTCTCGTACCTGGCCTCTAGCTGCTGGCTACTGGCTCCTGGCAGCTGGCTGGTAGTTTGAGATCATTGATATCTTGCATTTGTATTAAGTCATCAAATTTATAAGTTTTGTTTTTCAAGCTTTTTGGACAAATCTAATTACAGCTTATGAAGGCTAATGCTCTATCGAAATTTATGAAAAGAGGAATGTGAATTGAGTTATAAAAATTTGGAAATATGGCAAGTGGCGCGCTCACTCGTGGTTGACATTCATAAAATGACATTGGAAAAACTGCCAAGATTTGAACTCTATAAATCGAGCAAGACCTTGTCGCAACAAAATAGCCAGTAGCAAGGAGCCAGCGGCCAGAAGCTTGTAACTATTGGCAACTCATAAAAACTAGTGAACATGATGGGAACATTGAATGAATGGAAACCTGATCATTAAGAATGCGGCGGAGGTGGTGACCTGCAGCGGGTTTGCCGCCAAAAAAGGTCGTGAGATGGCGGATCTGAAAATCATCAACGACGGGGCCGTGTTGATAAAAGACGGGATTATTGAGGCAGTTGGCCAAAGCAGGGGCATCGAACAGCAGTTAAAAAAAGCCGATGTGGATGATTCAATATTTGATATCATCGATGCCCGCGGCAAAGCGGTTCTGCCGGGTTTTGTCGATTCGCACACCCATCTGGTCTTCGGTGGTTATCGGTCTGAAGAGTTTGCCTGGCGCCTGCGAGGCAACAGTTACATGGAAATCATGCAGCGGGGGGGCGGCATCGTTAACACGGTAGAGGCAACGCGGCAGGCCTCGGCCGAGGAATTGATGCAGGCCGGCATCAAGCGGCTCAATTCAATGCTCTCATTTGGCGTTACCACCGTGGAGGGCAAAAGCGGATACGGCTTAAACTGTGAGACCGAAATCAAGCAACTGGATGTGATGAACCGCCTGGATCAAATTCACTACCTGGATGTGGTGCCGACTTTTTTAGGCGCCCATGCAGTGCCGGAAGGGTATAAAGGCAAGGCGGATGCCTTTATCGACTTTATGGCCTCAGATGTCCTGCCTCGGGTTATTGAACAACAGCTGGCGGAATTCTGCGATATTTTTTGTGAAAAAGATGTTTTTTCGATCGACCAATCCCGCCGCCTGCTTTCCCGGGCCAAGGAGATGGGCCTTAAATTAAAATTGCATGCCGATGAAATCGTACAACTGGGCGGAGCCGAGCTGGCAGCAGAGCTGGGCGCCGTTTCGGCGGATCATTTGCTGCATGCTTCCGACCGGGGTATTAAAGATATGGCGGCAGCCGGTGTCGTGGCAACCCTGCTGCCGGCCACCGCTTTTAGCCTGAAGGAACCCTATGCCGATGCCCGCAAAATGATCGACTCAAATTGTGCGGTGGCACTGGCCACCGATTTTAATCCGGGAAGCTGTTTTTCCGAATCCATCCCGCTGGTGGTCGCACTGGCCACGCTATATATGAACATGTCCACCGAAGAAGCCATCAGTGCTCTGACCATAAACGGTGCCGCCGCCCTTGATCGGGCGAATCAGATCGGCAGCCTCGATGCCGGCAAAAAAGGAGATGTGGTCATATTGGAGTTTCCGTCCTACACCTATATCCCGTACCATCTGGCCGTGAGCACAGTCGAAAAAGTGATCAAACAGGGTAACCTGGTTTATGACAAGGAAAAAGGAGGCATCATCCATTGCTAAAAGACCTGCCCATAACCGACTTTTTGGAACAAACCGCTTCAGCAGAACCTTTGCCCGGAGGCGGCTGCACGGCTGCCCTGAATGCCGCCCTGGCAGCCAGCCTGACCGAAATGGTGGCCAATTTGACCATCGGTCGCAAAGAATTTCAGGCGGTTGAAGAAGACATGCAGGAGATCGCACAAGCCGCAGCGGATCTGAGAACAAAGCTGCAAAAGGACATCGACAATGATGCCCAGGCCTATCGGGAAGTACTGGCGGCCTTTAAGCTGCCGAAAAACACCGACGACCAAAAGAAGAAGCGCTCCGACGCCATTCAAACAGCATTCAAAACCGCTGCAACGGTACCGCTGGGCGTTGCCCGCGAGGCAATCAAAATAATGGATCTGGCTTTTCGCGCCATTACAGCCGGAAATCCCAATGCGATTACCGATGGCGCCGTGGCCGTTCTGGCAGCGCGCACGTCAGCCCTGGCAGCCGCCTACAATGTGAAGATAAATTTAAGTGCCATTAAGGATACAGAATTTGTGGCTGAGCTGACCCGGGAAATCGAAGATCTTGAACGTCAGGTGGTGGAGAAGGAAAAAGAGATCCTGGCACAGGTCATCATCTAGATACTTCCGAGAATTTATAACCACTCGAATTAATCCAATTAATTACAATTTTTTCCGTTATAGAAATCGACAAAACTTTACAACTATTTTTTATTCTTGATAATTTTTAATTTTATAATTGACATTTACTTTTTTTCATATATTCAGATTTAATATCGTTGTTTAACTGGGTTTGGTATTTAGATCTCTTGCGGCTTTTGAATAAATAGTAAAATTAATATTTCTGAAGTCACGCTTTTAAACGGGTTTTTGGATTATTTTGCCTTTGCTCGAAGGAGGTTGTCTATGTTGGGAAAAAGAATAAAAGCTTTGAAAGTGAAAGTTTTTGTCGTTTTTTTATTCTTGGCTTTTACGACTGCCGGGTTTGCAGCGAGAATAGTTCCTACGGGCAAGGTCTCCATTATTAAAGATGGCAATGTAATAGGTGAATTCAATCAGGAAGCCCCGCTTCCCGAAGGTTTCTTATTAAGATGCGAGTCTGAGTGTGTTATCCAAATGGACGATGTTGATATGCAGGTAGAACCCAAGACCGCATTTTCTGTCAATCCGATGGCAAGTCGCAACGACTTAAGGGTTCAGCAAGGAACCGTTTATTTTTCACTAAAAGAATCCTCTCGACCGTTGCATTTCGGTACGCCGGTTGAAAATGCGACTATCGGCGATCTTTTTATGACGAGTGGCGAATTAAAAGGTTATGTACGTGCAGTCGCAGATGTTACCGAAATCGGCGTTTTCAGCGGTGGTGCAGCAATGCTCGAGATCGGCTCAGATGAAATAACCGTTTTCTCAGGAGAAAAACTGACCATTGCCGCTGCTGATTCCGGAAAAACTGCTCCCGCAACCAATGAGCAGGGAAATTTGAACACAAACACACAGATTACAATCGGCGCTATCCAAGGCGGCACAGGTTCCGGCGCTGGAGGTCCCAATGGTGGCGGTCCCGCCGCTGGAGGTTCCAGTGGTGGCGGTCCCGGCGGTGGTGGTGCCGGCGGTAGCGGTGGTAGCGGCGGTTCCGGCGGTGGTGGAGGTTCCGGCGGCGGTGGAGGTTCCGGCGGCGGTGGTGGTTCCGGCGGCGGTGACGGCGGCGGCGGTGGTGGAGGTGACGGCGGCGGCGGTGGTTCCGGCGGCGGCGGCGGCGGTGGTGGTTCCGGCGGCGGTGGCGGCGGCGGCGCCGGTGGTGAC
>Ga0209536_100015135_pt1 | contig 11022 bp, 8 predicted proteins | sample DeeMarSeWOR28_12_FD_187461 | JGI IMG/M metagenome (GOLD analysis project Ga0209536, IMG submission 187461) | Marine sediment microbial communities from White Oak River estuary, North Carolina - WOR-2-8_12 (SPAdes) (version 2) | ecosystem: Environmental > Aquatic > Marine > Intertidal zone >... | reverse complement strand
CTTTGGCCCGTGAGCCGGCCATCGGTATCGAACAGGGGCTCGCCGATTTCCCGTATATACCGTTCCCCCCCGTCGGGAAAAACGACCCGGAAATCGACGCTGTAGCGGGTTGCTGTCTTTTCGGCACCTTCGACTATGCGGATGACCCGATCACGGTCTTCCTCATGGATGGTATTGAAAAAGGTCTCGCTGGAAGGTTTGACGGTGCCAGGCTGGAAGCCGATTATTCGATAGTTCTCGTCCGACCACCATTCGGCTCCGGACTCCGCATCCCATTCCCAGTTGCCGATGCGGGCGATGCGCTGTGCTGCCTCCAGGCCATCCGCCAGACGCGAAAGGCGCATTTCGTTCTGGCGCAATGCGTTGAGGGCCGTTTCTCGCGCCGTGCTAGCTGCCGTCGCGCTACGGATTATACCCATGCCGATGACAAACCCAAAGCCGGTAAGAAGGACAACCATGACAAGCAAGTAGGCCGGATTGTTGAAGCCATCATGGGGACCCGATTCGGAGATCCGGCCTTGAACGTCCATGTGAAGCTTCAGAAGCTCCCGCAGATGCAGATCCAGGTTTTCGATCAGTTCCAGTTGGGCAGAGAAATTTCCGTGCGTGGGATCAGCCGGCGATCCGATCAGGAGTACGGAATCCAGCGCGCGCAGGGCTGAATCGGTAGAGTCTGTAAACTGCGGGTCGGCGAAACGCTGTTGCAGTGCAATGATGGTTTCCCGCTGACGCGTCAGGGTGGAAATATGGTTGGCATTGGTCTTATGCCCGGCAGCGGCTTCATGCCCGGGCAAGGAAAAGGCATCGGGCCGCTCTTGAATCAAGGCCTCACGCCATAGTCCGTCCGAGATAAAATGCAGCTCTGCCAGGCTGGACTGAACCGTCCGGGCGACCACCGAATGGTAATGAACGACCCTGTCGAATATCCGATCCTGTACCAACTGGTGATACCAGAAGAATGCGGCAATCAATCCAGCGATGCCAATATTCACCGCTACCAGCGCATAAAGATGGCGCCGCGTTCGGTCTGCCGGGCCGTAACTGCACGGCGACTTTGGTTTGGCGGTACTCAATCCTCCCCCCCGCTCACTTTCGAATTATATCGATGTTTTCCCATGTACAGGCTGCAACTGGCGGCATTCACGATACCGTTTCAATTTACCTATCCGCGCCCGGTATATATTGGGAATCAATCCATTCAGGCGCAAAGTGCATTGCGAATTCCAAATATGCATGCTGCTTCAAATTGCTTAATACTACCTTAAGCAAATGTTGTGCCATCATTTCGGTCCAATGATACGTGGACGCGGGCGCGGGAATACCGTTGGCTCTACCTGGCAAGGCATCGCGGCCGGGTGCAGAATAGCCGCGACACGGGGGAGGCATGAATGAGCAAGTACGAGGATTACGCAACGGTCTCGAAGGCGTATGACGAAACGCGGGTGCCGATCGGCGCGGAAGTATTGCTCGGCTGCCTGTCGGCCGCCGCCATGCTGCTTGAGCAAGTCCGGCTGCTTGACGCCGGTTGCGGCACCGGTGCCTATTCACGGGCCCTGCTGCCCCATGTTAGCCGGATCGACGCGGTGGACCTCAATGGAGATATGCTGGCAGTCGCGCGCGCCAAGCTGGCGGAGCAGGAGGCCGCAGGGCGCATCTTATTCCACCAGGGCGGCATCGACGCACTGTCGTTCGCCGACGAAACTTTCGATGCTGCGATGATCAATCAGGTGCTGCATCATCTGGAGGACGGGGCGGATAAAACCTGGCCTCACCACGCCGCCGTGATCGCCGAGATGGCCCGCGTTCTCAGGCCGGGCGGTGTCCTGGTCGTCAACATGTGCACCCACGAGCAGCTGCGCGCCGGCTACTGGTATTACGACCTCGTGCCGCAAGCCCGCGAGGCCTGCATCCGCCGCCATATCCCGCCAGCGCAGCTGTTGGCTATGATGGAAGGCAAGGGCCTGCACCCCAATCCGCCGGCGCCGGTTTTCGACGCGGTGATGCAGGGCGAAGCCTATTTTGACATTACAGGGCCCTTGCGCGAAAGCTGGCGCAAGGGCGATTCTTTCTGGGCGCTGGCGACGTTGTCGCAAATTGCGAAAGCCGAGGCGCAGGTGCGGGAGATGCAGGAGGCGGGAACGCTGAAAGGCTGGTTCCAGGAACGCGATGCCCGCCGCAAAGGCGTGGGACAATTCACGTTTTTTTCCGCGGTGAAACACCGTGGATAGAGATGTACGTCTCCCGGTACAGGCGGGAATTCGAATGCACCCGTACGTCGCTGGCGAAGAATCTGGTCTCGTCGCTGGAATTATCGTTTAATGCTTGTTGTCTGGCGGTCGTGAGAGAGGGAAACGAATAACGTTTCGAGGGGGACATGGCAGTATCCGGCGCGTCTGCGGGCGCGATTGTCCATACCGAAATAGCGGTCGCAGTAACCGACGGAAGGGGCTTGCCGGGCCTTGACTGGCGCGCCGGGCCGCTGTTTGCCGCCTTGCGGCTGACCCCACCGCCGTCCGCCGGGCTGGCCCGGCGGGCGGTGTCGCGGCTGCATCTCGGCAACGAATTCTGCGAGCGGCTCATCCCGTCGCCCACCCTGCTCAGGCGGACCATTGGCGTGGCCGATGCCGCCGGGCTGGCGCTGACCCTGGCAACGCCGGCCGTTCCCGACCAGGGGCTGGCGAAACTGCGCCGACTGTTCCGGCTGCTGCCCGATGGTGCCGAAGTTGTAGTCAATGATTACGGAGTTCTGCGGCTTCTGGCGCGTGAGTTTCCAGTGTTGGAGCCGGTGGCGGGCCGTCAGCTCTGCAAGATGATCAAGGATCCGCGGCTGCCAACCGAACAATGGGCAAGGCTCAATCCGCCCGGCCTTGGATCGCCGGAGTTCGAGGCGCTGCTGGGCCGCTTCGGCATCCGGCGCGCGGAGGTGGATGTGCCGCCCTTCGCCCGCCCGGCCGATCTGCGAGTCGGCGGGCTGGCGCTGTCGGTGCATGCGCCCTTCGGCTATGCGTTGCGCGGACGGGTCTGTCGCATCGGTTCGCTCCGTTTCGAGGGTGCAGCAAAGTTCCGGCCCGACCAGGCATGCGCCAGGGAATGCCTGCGCTGGTCCTGCCGGCTGACGCGCCCGGCCGACCGGGGCGATCGCGACCTGGACAGCTTTCAGCGCGGCAACAGCATCTTCTACCGCCATGACGGCAACATGCAGCAGGCCATGTGGCAAGCGGCGGCGAGTGGCTGGATCGACCGCATCGTGTTGCCCGGCGACTGGCGCCAGCCCGATTTCGGCGTGACGACGGAGGAGGACCGCCATGCGGATCACGGCCCCGATTAGCCGCGCCGAGGAAATCGGCCCGATGCTGGCCGCGGGTGCCGACGAGCTCTATTTCGGCGTCGTGCCGCTGGGCTGGGCCGAGCGCTTCGGCGTTTCCACGGTCAACCGGCGCACCTTTGGCAATCTTGAGGATGGCGACGGCTTGCGCCGCGCCGTCGGCGCCATCCGAGACGGCGGCGGCGAGGCCTCGTTGGCGCTCAACGGCCAGCAATACACCGCCGAGCGGCTGGAGTTGCTGCTGGGGCTGGCCCAACGGTTTGCCGCGGCCGGCGGCAACGCCGTCATCGTCGGCGACATGGTTCTGCTCGATACGCTGGCCCGCGCCGGCCTGGATTTGCGCCTGCACATCAGTTCCATCGCCGCCTGCCGTAACGGCGAGGCCGCGCTTTTCTATCAGGATTTCGGGGCCGCGCGCGTGGTTTTCCCGCGCCATATGACGCTGGCCGAGATGGCGGATGTCGCGGTCGCGGCGCCGGAACTGGAGTTTGAGGCATTCGTGCTCAATGATGGCTGCCTGTTCGACGAGGGCGTTTGCCACACCATCCACCTGCCGATGCAGTTGGGCGGGCCGATCTGCATGGACAGCTATGAGTTGGACTACCGGCGCCAGGATGGGTGCGCCCCGTCCGCGCGCGAGCAGGCGACTCTGGACGCCAACGACGAGGCCTACCAGCGCTGGGCCTGGCACAAGTTCAGTTGCGGTTTTTCGACCACCGACAGTGGCCAGCCCTTCGGCCCCTGCGGCCTCTGCGCCATCCCCTTTCTGGCGGCGCATGGCATAAGCACGATCAAGATCGCCGGCCGCGAAACGCCGACGGAGCGCAAACTGAAAAGCCTGGAACTGGTCCGGGCAACGCTGGACCGCATGGATGGCGGCGCCGATCCCGCCGCCCTGGCAGATTTTGCCCGAAGCCTGCGCGCCGGCCCCGACCGCTGCGCCGAGGGGTACATGTGTTATTATCCGGAAGTGCTGCACGAGGTGTGAATCCTGCGTACGTTATACGTTTGTTAACCAACAATTGTTCTATAGTATTGTCGATGGGCAAGATTCCCATGGTGGGAATTTACCGTGGCTGGGGTTTATAGGGCATTGGTGGCCGGCGATGGGTTTTCGGGGATTCTGGCTTCTTGTTGTTTTGTGGGGAGTGGCTGCGCTTGGCTTTGCTGGGCCGGCGAAAGCGGCCTGCGCCCCGGCGGCCGAACAGGGCCGCTGGGAAAATCAGGACCCGGCTTGGGACGGGATCATCAGAATTGAAATCGTCATGGCTTGCCAGCCGCTGGTCGTGAACGGAAGGCCTTGGCCGCCCGGGTTCCCCTGGCATATCCGTGTCTTCGAAAGATGTGGAGCGGATCTGTGCGACTGGGGCGAAGTAGGTGCGATATACTGGAAAACTCGACATATTCTGGCGGTTTTCGACCGCGGGAAGGCGCAAAGACGCGTCTGGCTGCGCATTGATCCGAGGATTCCGAAGCTGTTGTACGCCTACGTATACTCGGATTTTTACGACCCGGTCCATGCCAATTCCGGTTGGCACTTCTGGTTCCGAAACCCCGACGCGCAGCCTTGCACGGTACCCATGACACACCCGGACTGGGAAAGGCGCATGAAAGAATGGCTCGATTGTGTCCCGAAGGTGCAGGTGCGATAGCGGTTCTTCCCGGCGCAACTACCCGAACTACTCGCCGCCATCCGTCATTAGTTCGCCGACAGTCCGATTCCCTTAACCCGCCCGTGCCTGACGGGCCCTGGCGCGTAGCAGGAACTGGGCGGTGATCAGCAGGGTCAGGGATATCCCCAACACCATGGCGCCGATGGCGTTGATTTCCGGCGTTACACCGCGGCGGATCGACGAGAAGACGTAGATCGGCAGCGTGGTTTCCGAGCCCGCAACGAAGAAGGCGATGATGAAATCGTCGAAGCTGAAAGTAAAACTGAGCAGGAAACCGGCCATGATCGCCGGAAATATCTGCGGCAGGGTGACCTGCCGGAAGGTCGCCCAGGGCGTGGCGTAAAGGTCGGTTGATGCCTCGATCAGGGTGCGGTCCATGCCGGCGATGCGGGTGCGTACGATGACGATGACCAGCGCCATTGTGAACATGGTATGGGCCGCAATCAGCGAGGTATAACCCATATTCAGGTGCGGTGGATTCCCGCCGGGCCAGATCGCGGCCAGAAGCGGATTGAAAAAATTGAACATGGTGACCAGGGCGATCAGCGTGGCGATGCCGATGACGATGCCGGGGATCATGATGGCGATATAGATCACCCCGTCGTAAAGCGCGCGCAAACGGCCTTTGACCCGCTGCAGCGCCAGCGCCGCCATGGTGCCCATCAGGCTGGCCAGAACGGCGGTCGCGAAGGCCACGGCCAGGCTGGTGGTCAGTGCTTCCATGACGAAGGGGTTGTCCAGCGCCGTGCCGTACCATTTCACCGAAAATCCACGGAAATCGCTGGCATGCCGCCCGGCATTGAAGCTGAACAGAACGATGATCCCGATTGGGGCGTAGAGAAACAGATAGACGACGATGGCGTAGAGTCTCATGGGCGCCGCCTACAATATCGAAACGTCTTCGCGCTGTTCGCCAACGCGGGCGACCAGCTTCATGTACAGGGTCACCGTGACCAGCATGATGACCACCAGCGTCGCGGCCACCGCAGAGCCGTAGGCCCAGTTGCGTGACTGCAGGAACAGATCGACCAGCGCGTTGCCGATGAAGAACACCTTGCCGCCACCCAGCAGCGCCGGGATCAGGAACTCGCCCATCAGCAGGATGAACACCAGCATGCAGCCTGTAGCGACGCCCGGGATCGACAGCGGTAGGGTAACCTGGCGGAAGGTGCGCAGTGGCGGCGATCCGAGATCGGCCGAGGCTTCCAGCAGTCGCTTGTCCAGCTTTTCCAGGCTGACATAGATCGGGAACACCATCAGCGGCAGATAGCCGTAGATGATCCCCACCAGCACCGCGAAGGGGGTGTTGATCAACCGCAGCCCTTCGATGCCGATAAATTCAAGCAGGGTAGGGATGCCGCGCCCGCCGAGAATGAATATCCAGGCGTAGGTGCGGATCAGGATACTGGTCCAGAACGGCACGATGACCATGACCAGAAGCACGGTCTTCCATTTCGGGCTCGCCCTGACCGCCAGGTAATAGGCCAGCGGATAGGCGATCAGCAGCGCCGCCAGCGTGCCCGCGGGCGCCAGCATCAGCGTATTCTTGAAGGCGGTGACACGGGCCGGCAGGTTGAGATACTGCTCGAAGGTGAAGGCCGGAACATAGCCCCCGGCCGGCGCCCGCTCACCGAAACTGAAAACGGCGACAAAGACGAGCGGCAGGACGAGCATGATCAGGAACCATACGGTAGCCGGAGCCAGCAAAAGCCTGTTGATCCATTTACCTTGCATGATGTTTCTGTCTCGCCCGTCCTGCCATTATCGCCGTTATCGTTGCTTTAGGCCGATCAGGCGGCCTTGAAACGCGCCAGCAGCTCGGCCCGGTTCGGGTCGGTCAGCGTGGCGGCCGCGCCGAACTCAAGCGCATCCAGCAATTCTTTCGCCGGATAGAGGATCGGATCCTCCAGCAGTTCCTTCGGCAGCAGTGCGTTGGTGCGGCTGTCGCCTACCGGATAGCCATGCGCCAGCACTTCCTTGGCATTGACCGCCGGGTCGAGCAGGAAGTTGATCAGGGCGTAACCGGCGGCTGCATGCGGCGCGCCCTTCGGCATGGCGTAGAAATCGCTCCAGATTTCGCCGCCTTCCTTGCCGATCACATACTCCATTTCGGGCATGTCGCTGTTAAGCTGCTTGCCGTCGCCGGTCCAGCACATGGACATCCAGGCGTCGCCGCTACGCAGCGAAGGCTGATAGTCGCTGTTGATGGCGAACAGATGCGGCTTGACCTCGAGCAGCAGCTTCTCGGCATCGGCCAGCTCCTTCGGATCGACCGAATTGAACGAATAGCCGAAATATTTCAGAGCGTTGCCAATGGTAGTCAGTTGGTAGTCATGTACCATGGTGCGGCCCGAGAAGTCGGTCTTGGTGATGTCCCAGAACTCTTTCCAGGTCGTCAGCTTCTTGCCCTTGGTGTGCTTGGTGTTGACCACGTAGCCCGTGGTGCCCCAGTCCTTCGGCACGGCATAAACCTTGCCATCGACGGTGCCCGGCTCGGCGAAGCGCGGGTCGAAGGCGCTGGCCTCGTAGTTCGGGATCTGTTTCAGATCGAGCGGCTCGATCAGCTTTTCGCCGACATAGGTGGTGATGGTATAGTTGGTGGGCACGAATACGTCCCAGCCCGAACCGCCGGCCTGCAGCTTGGCCAGCATTTCTTCGTTCGAACCGAATACGTTGACCTGAACGTTGACGCCGGTCTGCTCGGTGAAGGCCTTGAAATTGGCCTCGTCGTGATAGTTCGGCCAGGTGGCAAGAACGACCCTGTCGCCCAGGTCGCCGGCATGGGCCTTGCTGGGACGCAGGCCCGGTATGGCACCGGCCATGACGGCGGTCGCGAAGCCGAGGCCGGTGACGCCCAGGAAGTGGCGGCGGCTCACCGAGCCCTTTTCGTAGCGGCGCAGTTCTTCGATGAATTTCTGCCGAGTGATAGGCATGTTGTCTTTGTAGTCCTTGGACATGGTTTTCTCCCTTATTTTGTATCTGTTCCGGTGATTATCGTGTGGCGGGCTTTTCTCTAGTCATGTCATGCATCCTCCAGCGCCAATGCGGCGGCGGCCTGCCATCCGATCAGCACCTGGTCTCCCGGATTGAACCCACCGGTCTGGGTCTCGGCGTGCTTCGGCGCGCGCACGAGGACCTCGCCAAGGCCTTCGGCCTCGACAAGATATTCCGTCTGTTCGCCCAGGAAAATCCGGTTGCGGATCACCGCCGCCGTTTCCACGTCGGCAGAATAGGGGGCGCCGGCCCCGGGCGAAGCGATAAAGATCATCTCGGGTCTAACCGCCAGCACGGCCGCGGCTCCGGCCGTCAGCGACACTGCGTCGCGTGGATTTCGCCCCGCGAATGCGCGGCCAGCGGAAGTTTCGATACGGGCGCCGTGGGAATCGGCCTCCGCGACCCTGCCCTCGAAGAAATTCGATTTGCCCACGAAATCGGCGACATAGCGGTTGATCGGCTCGTCGTAGAGTTCGGTCGGGCTGCCGGTCTGGACGATACGGCCGTCATGCATGATGCAGATTGTGTCGCTCATCGACAGCGCCTCTTCCTGGTCGTGGGTGACCAGAATGAAGGTGATGCCGACCTCGCGCTGCAGCGTCTGCAATTCGATCTGCATTTCCCGGCGCAGCTTGCGGTCGAGCGCGGCCAACGGTTCGTCGAGAAGCAAGACGGTAGGGTGGTTGATCAGTGCGCGGGCCAGCGCCACGCGTTGCTGCTGGCCGCCTGAAAGCTCCCAGATGCGGCGGCTTTCGTAGCCCGCAAGGCGCACCAGTTCCAGCGTTTCCGATACCTGTCTGTCGATCTCCGCCTTGGATGGCGGCGGTGTGCGCTGGCGCAGGCCATAACCGATATTGTCCCCGACATTGAAATGCGGGAACAGGGCGTAATGCTGGAACACCATGTTCACTGGCCGCTTGTAGGGCGGCACGCCGACGACCGATTCGCCGCTCAGCCTGACGTCGCCCTCAGTAGGCTGGTCGAATCCCGCGATCATGCGCAGCGATGTCGTCTTGCCGCAGCCGGACGGACCGAGGAACGAGAAAAACGCCCCGCGCCGAACCGACAGGCTTACGTTATCGACCGCGGTGATATCTCCGAACCGCTTGGTAACATTGACGAATTCGATATCGATGGGGTGGCTCAATGGGGGCTCCGCCGGATCGGAATATTGAATGCACCGCCGGGACGTCTCCGCCCCGAATTGTTATCGCATGATAAATATATTTTCATCGCAGGCAAGTGCGCTTGTCTCGCATTTGTACGATTTAGCGATCTGGAACCAGGATCATATATCGCGATGCGCCGGCCAACAAGTGTCGCCTGCGGAGTCCTGGCGGGCGGACCTCAGTGGGGGATGTGGTCGAGGATTTCGCGAATGCGGTTTGCCAGGGTCTTCATGGGATATGGCTTGGGAAGAAACTCTCCGCCGTCGGCGACCCGGCCGCCTTCGTCCATGACCGCGGCCGCATACCCGGACGTAAAGAGCAGCCTGACCTGCGGCTGGCGTTTCTTTACCTCGATCGCTACATCCTTGCCGGTCATGCCGCCGGGCAGAACGATATCGGTGAACAGCATATCGATTTCGCCAGCCTGGTCGAGCCTTTCCAGGGCTTCGATTCCATCCTCGGCCTCGATGACCGAATAGCCCAGGTTCTTGAGAAGCTGTACGACCACAGCCCGCACGCTGGGTTCGTCTTCCACAACCAGTATCGTTTCATGGCCGCGCGGCATTTCTTTTTTGCTGGCCGGCGCGGACGGGCCGGAGGCCTTGCATAGCGGTCCCGTGCGCGGCAGGTAGAGCGTGATCGTCGTTCCCTTGCCTGGCTGGCTATCCAGCCCGACATGCCCGCGGGACTGTTTCAGGAAGCCATAGACCATGCTGAGGCCCAGACCGCTGCCCTCGCCGACTTCCTTGGTGGTGAAGAAGGGCTCGAAGGCGCGCTCGGCTACTTCCGGCACCATGCCGCTGCCGGTATCGGTCATCGAGATCATTACATAATCGCCGGGTTCGACCTCTTCCAGTGTATCGGTAAAACTGGCGCCCAGTTCCACATTCTGAGTCGCGATCTTCAGCTTGCCGCCGCCGGGCATGGCGTCGCGTGCGTTCAGCGCAAGATTGATCAGCGCGCTTTCCAATTGGCGCGAGTCGACCATCGCATTACTTAGCGTGCTATCCAGTTGTTCCTCGATCAGGATTTCGCCGCCACTGGTGCGTCTAATCAGATTGGCGACCTCGGACACCAACCCGTTTATGTCGGTCGGTCGGGGGTCGAGCGGCTGCTGGCGAGAGAAGGCGAGCAGGCGCTGGGTCAGTTCCTTGGCGCTGGCCAGGCTGTTGAGTGCGTGGTTGAGATGCTTCGCGGCATCGTCAGGCCGTTCGCCGGCATCCCGGGCGCTCTCGATATTCAGCATCGCCGCCAGCATCAGATTGTTGAAATCATGCGCAATGCCGCCGGACAACTGGCCAACCACCTTCATGCGCTGGGACTGCAACAGCTGTTCTTCCAGTTCCTTGCGCTCGGTGACATCCAGAATAATGCCATTCCACAGGGTGCCCCCGCCGGGCAGGCGCTTGGGCCGGGCCGCTCCCTGGCACCACCAGGCACTGCCCGAATCCAGCAACATTCGGCCTTCCCAGGTCCAGGGCGCCATATCGCGGGCCGACCTTTCAAGTGAATCGTCGAAACCTGCCCGGTCATCGGGATGGACCATATCGAACCACAGTGACGGCTGGGCCATCACCATGTCGGGATCCAGGCCGAGGATGGTTACCATGCTGGGGCTGATGAAATGGAACTTCACGGGGCCACCGGCTGGTTTTTCCAACTGGAAAACCACCCCGGGAACGTTCGCGACCATATCCTTGAAGCGGCTCTCGCTTTCGACCAGCGCCTCTTCCACATGGCGCCGGGCGGTAACGTCGGAATAGAGACAGACCCGTCCGCCGTCGGCGGTAATGCGCTCTTCGATGCGCAGCAGCCGGCCGGTGACGGTTTCGATCTCGAACGGGCCCTTGGGGTTCAGATG
>Ga0209536_100015134_pt1 | contig 11022 bp, 12 predicted proteins | sample DeeMarSeWOR28_12_FD_187461 | JGI IMG/M metagenome (GOLD analysis project Ga0209536, IMG submission 187461) | Marine sediment microbial communities from White Oak River estuary, North Carolina - WOR-2-8_12 (SPAdes) (version 2) | ecosystem: Environmental > Aquatic > Marine > Intertidal zone >... | reverse complement strand
GAGCCGTACCGCCGCGGCTATGACCTGAATCTGTCGGTGACCCCGTCCAAGGATTATTTTCTAACTTCGTCTTTCCAGATAATCGACGATAGCGAGGAGGGGCATACGAACGTGACCGATCTCTCTTACCGGGCGCGGCCCAATGAAGCTTTTACGCATGACGGGAAATATACGATCACTTCGCTCCTTGAAGAATTCCCAACCACAGGAGAGGCGGTATCCAAACAATCCGGATCGTTTTCTTTTGACCTCCGGCCGTATCGTTACCTGCGCTTACGCTATCTTTTTAAGCCGGACTTTACCCGGGTGCTGCGGACGCAGACTTTAAGCTACAACAATGAGCTCCGGCAGGCGGAGATCAATTTGCTCCCGACCAAGGAGATCCTCCTGGGATTGATTAATAAGCAGGGGAATAACTTTACTATTTATAAAAATGATTACCCTAATTACAGGGCGAAAGAAAACACTGAAGACTCAGAATCCAATCTATACACCCTCAAGATGGCACCGTTCCATATCCTGTCCACCGAGTTCAATTTTTTCGATCAAAGATCATTGACCGCCACTTTGGCTTCCACCCGGGAGCCTTGGGTTTTTACAAAGGGGAAAAATACCGCGCGGAAGTTCGATGCCTTGATAAAGACGTCGCTTTCGGAAAAGTTTTCTTTCGACACCCGCTATGCTTATGAAAAGATCGACCAGGGAACGGGGGAGGCAACCTCAAACGTTACCAATACCAAAACCCACACCGGCTCCCTCAAGGGAATATGGAACGTCTCGAACGCTTGGACATTTTCGCTCACGGGTGCTTTTAGCCGCACCACCGATTATCTTCTTTCTCAAGTAACTTATACGGTATCTCCCGGCTTCGGTTTTATCTACCGTTTGGGCGATCTTTGGCGGGTTGATTTTGAATACCTTTACTCAAAGTCATATCAGGGGCAGGAGACGGAAGTGAATAATTATTCCTTAAAGACCCAGTATTCGGTAAGCGAGTTTGTGGATTTTACTATTCAGGCCGAGCAGGAGATCAGCCGTTCGCCGGATTATCGATTGACCGATCTGACGGCGAATCTGGAGATCAAACTTTAGCTTTCTCTGTTCCAATTATTTTCCGCCAGCCGGAGCATAAGTTTTAGGATGTCTTTGTAAACTGAACCAATGTAGTTTGCATGAAGGTGGGGAAGAAGGTGTCTTTTTGAAATTTCCTGCCCGAAAGAAGTGAATATATTCTGGTATTTATATCTCACTTCACCGAGAAGATCTTCGGTCCGCTTTCCAACGGGGAAAGCATGATAATATCTCCCCAGCCAGGCGCTTTGCCTATAGGTGGCCACACAATCCATGTCTTGCCGCGGGATGGTTATTAGTTCGGGCTCGAGGTAAAAAGAAAAGATTATTTCAGAAGCGTTTTGGAGGTCGGCCATATGCTGGGCCGCGTCCGCAATCAGCCCGACCGTGGCAAAGATTTTTTTATAGAAGGCGGGCGGTTTGCATTCTCGCGGGCTGACCCACCAGATTCCAAAGTAATGGAAAGGGGTCGAAGAGATCAGATGCGCCGGGATCGAATGCGTGTCGCGATCGGTTCCTCCCTGCAGATAGAGCTGCGGCATGTTTTCCAGGTGATCGGCCAACTTTTTTTCGAGTTGGATTACTCCCTGTTTCCTTTCCAGCCGGAGGATCCCGGCCTCGATCGATGGCGCATTTGTTTGGGCCTTCGTTAGCCGGAATCGGGTTGTTGGATACCAGATCAATGGTTTTATCATGTGTGTTACGATATATTGTCGTTATATTTTTGCGGTGATTTCATATTATTTAATAAATGGTCCGGCATAAAATTCTGCTTTCGTCCGGGAGAACATTCCTGTATAATTTGCTTGATGAGAAACCTGATCTTTTGGATCGTTTTTTATACCTTGATCCTGGCTTCCAGCCAGATCCTTCTTAAAGTAGGGACTTCCCAGCTGGGGAGTTTTAATGTAAAGGGTATTGGGGACATCTTCCCTCTTCTCCTGGTGATCATCCGGAATCCGATGATTATTCTAGGGACAGTTTTGATGGCTTCGTCCTTTTTCCTGTGGCTTTATATTCTTTCCTGGTTCAAGATCGGCCAGGTTTTTCCCATGACTGCGCTGGTGTATGTATTTGTTGCCCTTATGTCGTATTTCCTGCTGGGGGAAAGGCTTTCCATGGGCCACTATTTTGGGGTCGCGCTGGTCACGGCAGGGATCGTTTTCCTGCTTTATAAGTGATTTATGAGCGGACTTATAACCGTAGAAAGCATATTTACAACTGCAGAGACCGGGCTTGCGACTGCGGAAGCCGGCGTTGCCACAGAGGGGACGGTTGCTGCCACTGCGGAGGCTGGGCGCGCCTCACTGGAAGCGGTCTCAATGTTGGATGTTGAGATTTTCGAGGGAGTCCCGCTTTGGCTCATACTTTTGATCGTTTCTTCGGTAATTTTCGTTGTTCTTGTCATCCTGTTGATCTCATGGATATTCCATGCGGAAAAAGAGGCCAAAAAGAAGGTGCATCACGCCCCGTCCACCCACGATGTTATGGTTGAGCTTCAAAAGGAGCTCCTGAGGAGCATGGAGGCGACCAGCCGGCAAAACCGGCTTATGATCTGGCTGACAATATTATTCATTACGGTGTCGATTTTGGGCGGGGCGGTTGTTTTGAACTTTTTTCAGAATATAAAAAACTTTAGCGCCTCGTGGATAGCTCAGTTCATCGAATATATAAATTCTCTTTTTATGCAATAAGTTATAGCCCTAAGGGGAATCGAACCCCTGTTTTGGCCTTGAGAGGGCCACGTCCTAACCGCTAGACGATAGGGCCATGAACCATAAGTATATCAAAAAAATAAATTTAGTGCTATTATGGCAGAATGCGTGTTGTGATTTTAGGGCCGCCGCAAGCCGGACAGCAGCAGCTTTTTAGCCTGCTCGCCGGTATGCCTTTAAGCGATATCCAGCAAAAACCGCTGGAGGTCCAGATCGGTGTTTGCGAAGTAAAAGATCCCCGGGTGACAAAACTCAAGCAGATGTACAACCCCAAGAAAACGACCTACGCGAAGATCGAATTCCTCCTTCTTCCCGATTTTAACCTGCAAGGCCCGGCAAAAACGGCCATTCTCACCCAATTGAAGAATGCGGATGAGCTTTGTTTGGTAGCGCGCAACGAGGGGGAGATCGATTCGATCATTGCCGACCTGGTCATCTTTGATCTGATCCTGGTTGAAAAGAGGATCGAGAATATCGAGAAAGAGCAGAAGAAGAAATCGTCTCCGCAGATGGAGAAAGAGAAGGGATTAATGGAGCGCTGTAGGGCTCAACTCGAAGACGAACTGCCGATCCGGCAGCTGGATGCATCAGATGAAGAGCTAAAGCAGCTGCGCACTTACCAGTTTTTATCGATGAAGCCGATCATATTGGTCATTAACGTTTCTGAAGATAAGATCAATGACCTCTCTCTAATGGAGGAGATCAGCCGCGAATTTTCGCTTCCCGCCGTCCAGATCTCGGCGGAGATCGAACAGGAGATCAGCAATCTGGATGAGAAGGACCGGGCGGAATTCATGCAGGAGATGGGGATCGAAGAATCGGCGCTGGACAAGATGACCACCCTTGCATTTTCTGGATTAGGATTGATCTCATTTTTTACGGTTGGAGAAGATGAAGTCAGGGCCTGGTCGGTCAGGAAAGGCTCGAGCGCGCCGGCGGCCGGCGCGGTTATCCATTCGGACATCGAAAAAGGCTTCGTCCGCGCGGAGATGTTTAAATATGATGAATTGATTTCTGCCGGCTCAGAAGCCAAGCTGAAAGAGCTGGGGAAGTTCCATCTCAAAGGTAAAGATTACATCGTTGAAGATGCCGACATCTTAAGTTTTCGGTTCAATGTCTAGTTTTTCCTGCTTCATCAAATACTGATACGTCCTGTCTTTTTCAACTTCTGGAACTATCCCCGCGAAGACTTTGACAAAGCGGATAAGCTTGCCCGCTTTGCCGGGGAATTCGTCATGGACGCTCCTCGCCAGCCAGAGGAGGGCTTTGTAATTGGTGGGATCGTAGGCGAGGGAGGCGATAAAGCTGTTGTCGGCTTTGGCGTGATTACCGAGGAAGAGGTGAACGCGGCCAGTCAAATAATGTAGTCTTGAGAAGACCCATTCTTTCCGCTCCGGCTTTACCTTGGTAAACATATCGATCACCGGTATCTCCAGTTCCTGCATCGTTTTGTCGAACATCTCCGGCAGATAATAGCCGATATATTCAATGTGGATCTGGCTAATGATCTCTTCGTAAGAATCGACGATGTATTGGTCAAGCTCATCGGATTTGATCTCTTTCTTGGCGTTGCGGAAGAACTTTAAGGATTCCACGTAGTTGCCCATGTTGTAGTACATCTTGCCGAGGCGGTAGGCGCGGTTGCCGGGAATGTCGGCGGAGGCTAAAGTAGTGCAGGAGTATAGTAGTACTAGTAGTATAGTAAAGAGGCGTTTCATCAGCGAGCGCGGACGATGTCTTTTATTTTGAGAAGAGATACGGTAGTGCTGCGCTCCATCTCGGCGAGCTTCATCTTAATAAAGCGGACCGAATCTTCAAGCTCTGGGATCAAAACATATTCGAGCGCGTTCACCCTTCTCTTGATCTCAATAATATGCCGGGCGATGACCAGAATGGCTTTATTATGTTCGGCGAGTTCAACGAGTTCCGCGAGGATCTCTTTGAACCGGAGCAGGGCCTGGTCAAGCTCGCCGGTGGTCTTCTCAAAAGGATAGGAGATGGGGTCGCCTTCCATGATCAGCTCGTGTTTGGGGACCTTTACCCCCATAATATTTTTTAGTTTAATATCCACATTAGTCTTGCATTGCGTGTTGAAGATGATCTCGGTCAATATGGAAGGGTGGATCTGAGCGGAGCTTAATACTAACTTTTGAAAAATATCAATTAATTCCTGCTCGAGCTTAACGCTTAATCTGTGATGGGCTTTAACGATCTTTAGAAGCTGCTGGATCAGGCCGTCGAGCTTATCCTTTAAAAGCTTGTGGCCTTTTTTGGCGAGCGCGCTCCTCCGCCTCAGGCGGAGGAGCTCCATTCTTGTAGCGTTAACTCTCTTTTTTGGCATATTTCGCGTACATATCGTCTTTGATGCGCTTTAATTCCTCGCGCGGCAGGATCGAGAAAAGATCCCAGCAAAGATCAAGGGTGTGCTGGATGGTTCGGTTCTCATCTTCCCGCTGCGTCAGGAACCTATTTTCAAACTGCTCGGCAAATTTTAAATAAAGCCGGTCGATATCGCTGATCGCGCCTTCTCCCAGAACTACCAGGAGTTCGCGAACTTCCCGCCCGCGGGCGTAGGCGGCGAAGACCTGGTTGGCGGCGGGAGCGTGGTCCTCGCGCGTCTTCCCTTTACCGATCGCCTTATCTCTCAGCCTCGAGAGCGAGGGCAGAGGATCGATCGGAGGATAAATCTTTTTACGGTCGAGGCCGCGGTCAAGGATGATCTGTCCTTCGGTAATATATCCGGTGAGGTCCGGGATCGGATGGGTTTTATCGTCATCCGGCATGGTGAGGATCGGGATTAGGGTGATCGACCCGTTCTTGTCTTTAATTCTTCCGGCACGTTCGTACATTGTTGCCAAGTCGGTATAAAGATATCCGGGATACCCGCGGCGGCCGGGGACTTCTTTGCGTGCGGCCGAGACTTCGCGGAGCGATTCGCAGTAGTTTGTGATATCGGTCAGGATAACCAGCACGTGCATTCCAAGCTCAAAGGCCAGATATTCGGCGGCGGTTAAAGCCACGCGCGGCGTGGCGATCCGCTCGATCGCCGGGTCATTGGCCAGATTTAGATAGAGGACCGCGTTCTCGATCGCGCCGGTGTGCCTAAAATTCGCCATAAAGAATTCGGCCTCCTCAAAAGTGATCCCCATTGCGCCGAAGACCACGGCGAATTTTTCTTCCCCGCGCATTACTTTTGCTTGCCGGGCGATCTGGGCGGCGATCCTTGAGTGGGGGAGGCCGGAGCCGGAAAAGATCGGCAGTTTTTGCCCGCGGGATAAAGTATTCAGCCCGTCGATCGAAGATATCCCGGTCTGGATAAAATCGTTTGGATAATCGCGTGAATACGGATTGAGCGGCACGCCGTTAATATCTAATTTATCTTTGGGAATAATTTGAGGAGCGTTGTCAATCGGTTTCCCCAGGCCGGAAAAAATCCTTCCCAACATGTCCGGAGCGACATTTAGCTCGAGTCCCCGTCCTTTAAGCCGCAGCTTGGTCGATTTGATGTCGAGCCCCGTGGTTCCTTCGAAAACCTGGATTAAGACCTTGTCTTCTTCAACTTCGAGGATCTTTCCGGTCCGGATCTCCCCGCTGGCGAGCTCGATGTCGACCACTTCATCAAATTTGGCGCCTTCGATCTTTTCGGCGATAATTAAGGGTCCGGCGATCCCGGTTACGGTCTGATATTCTTTTATCATCGGACAACTGCTCCTTTTAGGGTGGCGATCTCATCGCGGATCGCTTGTTCGATCGACATCAGGTCTTCGCGCGCCCGGTCTTCTGGGATCAGCCGCGCCCGCGATATCTGCGGGATTACTCTCAGCTCTCTGATCTTCTCGAGCTCGACCCCGTGCTCAAGCGATGAGAGCGATTCATGATAGAGGGTGATAATAACCTTGAGTAAATGGAACTGTTTTTCTAAGCTGGTGAACTGGTCTACCGGGTCAAAGGCGCTCTGGTAAAGAAAATCTTCGCGGATCGATTTGGTCACAAAAAGAATTAATTGTTCGCGGTCGGAGAGGGCGTCAAGCCCGACCAGGCGGACAATTTCTTCAAGCTCGGCTTCTTCCGAGAGCAAGCGCATGGCCTCGGTGCGTAGTTTGCTCCATTCGTCCGATACATTTGCTATGAAGTAATCTTCAAGGTTGTTCAGATAGAGTGAATAGCTAAGCAGCCAGTTAATCGCCGGGAAGTGGCGCTTGTGGGCGAGGGCATAGTCGAGCCCCCAGAAAACTTTGACGATCCGCAAAGTGTTTTGTACTACCGGTTCGGATAGATCTCCTCCAGGTGGGGAGACGGAACCGATAATGGTGAACGATCCTTTTCTTTCATCCGATCCCATACAGATCCCATAGCCGGCTCTTTCGTAAAAGTCGGCCAATCGGGCGCCGAGATAGGCCGGATAACCTTCTTCACCCGGCATTTCTTCGAGGCGGCCGGACATTTCTCTTAAAGCCTCCGCCCAGCGCGAGGTTGAGTCGGCGGAAAGGGAAACGTTGTAGCCCATGTCGCGATAGTATTCCGCGATCGTGGATCCGGTATAGATCGACGCTTCGCGCGCGGCGATCGGCATGTTCGAGGTGTTGGCGATCAAAACCGTTCGCTCCATTAGCGGCCGGCCGGATTTGGGATCTTTAAGCTCGGGAAATTCAATCAAAACATCCGTCATCTCATTGCCGCGCTCGCCGCAGCCGATAAAAATAATGATGTCCGCGTCGGCCCATTTGGCGAACTGGTGCTGGACAACGGTTTTCCCCGATCCGAAAGGCCCCGGGATACAAGCGGTGCCGCCTTTCCCGATGGTAAAGAGGGTATCAATAATTCTTTGCCCCGTAACCAAGGGTTCTTTGACGGGCAATTTAGTTTGAAAAGGCCGCGGTTTGCGGACCGGCCAGTGCTGGAGCATCTGGATCTCTTCTCCGCCGACTTTGGCAATGGTCTGGGTAACTGTATACGTGCCGCTCTTGATTTCTTCCACTTTTCCTTCGATGCCGGGCGGGACCATGATCTTATGTTCGACCAGATCGGTTTCCTGGACCACTCCCAGAACATCGCCGGTGCTGACCTTATCGCCTTTTTTGGCTTTGGCGGTGAATTCCCATTTCTTTTTGCGGTCGAGGGCGTTAACGGCGACGCCGCGTTTTAAGAAGCTTCCCGCCTTTTTCTGAATGGCTGCCAATGGCCTCTGAATTCCGTCGAAGATCGAAGTCATTAATCCGGGGCCGAGTTCGACCGAGAGGGGCATGCCGGTCGATTCGACCGGGTCTCCTACGCCGATCCCGGCGGTTTCTTCGTAGACCTGGATCGAGGCGAGGTCCCCGTTCAACTCGATGATCTCTCCGATGATCCCTTCTTTTCCAACGTGGACTACGTCGGCCATTTTGGCGCCCGGGACACCTTCGGCAATGACCAGGGGGCCGGCGACTTTAGTTATCCTTCCTTTATTGCTCATTTTCTAATTATTACCTCCGCACCGATTGAATTTTTGACCAGTTCGTCAATTTGCGATGACGCGAGGCCGGTCGTGCCCCGGTTGTCAGGGATCAATACCACGTTGATGTCCGGTTTACGGTTCAGTTTGTCGATCTCGGGCTGGAGGTCGACCGCCAGCCTCTCGGTTATGAAGATCAGCGCGGGCTCTCTCTTTTGAGCCGCCTGTTCGAGAGAGAGCCGGGCGTCCGCTTCGCTCTCGGAGGGGAAAGTCTCGATCCCCAGGATGGCCAGCGGTCCGATCAGGTGTTTGGGCGCGATAAATTTTATCTTGTGCATCAGTAAGTTACCCTTAGCCTTTCTTTTATCTGCTGGGTCCCGACATAGTTCTGTTTGCAGATCAGAATAAATCTCAGGGCCTTAATTTCTGCTTTCTTGGCGAGGTAAAACCCGACCAGCGGCTCAACCCCGGAATTTACATATTTTGCTTTCCGGAACTTGTCGATAATATAATCATCCATTGCTTTTTCGATAAGATGGAGAGGCTGAGAGAGATCGAGAAAGTTAAATTCAATGCTTGGTTTTGGTGTTTCACCCCGGCGCAATTGGGTCCGGATCTTTTCAAATTCGATTTTGAAATGCGCGAGCTTCCGGATCAGTGGAGATGATGCTTTGAAGAGAAAAGGGTAATTTTCTTCAATGATTGCCTGGATGATCTCATCTTTGGGGGCGAGTTTTTGCATCAATTTCTCTAGCTCCGCGCGCCCAATCTCGAACATTTCTTCAAAGTCAAAGGGGTGTCTGAGGCGGGGAAGAATTTCCGCGTATGGCGTTTCATTCAAAACGTTAAAAGCCGATTCAAAATCAGGCGCGGCGGCCATCCGCTCCAATTGAATGGGAGAGGCGAAGCGTGCTTCGAGCGCCCGGATTCTTCCTGCTCCATAGTAATATTTTTCCATATTATTCCCCAAAGAGAATTTCAGAAGCTGCGACCTCGGATTTTTCCCGGAGCTGCTGGAGCTCCGGTCCCGAAAGTTTTTTCTCTTTTTTAATCTCTTTATAAATTCCGGAAAGGATTTTCTGCTTTTCTTCCAGGATCAATCTGCGCGCCTGCAGCCGCGCCGGGATAAGCTCAGCTCTTTTTGCCTCTTCGACCTGCTGTTCCGCGGCGTGCACAAGTTTGCCTTTGATTTTTGCTTTATTCTGCGCGTGAACTTTCTCAAGCTGCGCCACGGTGTGCTCGCATTCGGCCTGGGCCTTTTCGGCTTCAGCCGCGGCTTCCTCAAGTATTCTCTTTTCGATTTCCCAGATAGACATTTAGAGGGCGATTCCGCTCACCACTAAGATAGTCGCCAGCAGGCCGATAACCGCGTAGGTCTCAACCATCGCCGGGATGATAATGGCTTTACCCATTTCTTCCGGGCGCTTGGCGATCAGGTGAATGCTCGATGCCGAAGCCTTCCCCTGGTAAATCCCCGAAAGTAAACAGGTTAAACCAACGGGAAGTGCCGCAAACAAGAGTTGTAAGCCGGCCATGGGGGAGACGGGCAGCGCTCCGCCTAATAATCCAATTTTCATCAAGATATAGAACCCCCCCAGGAATCCGTAGAACCCCTGCGTTCCGGGAAGGGCGATCATGACCAGCAGCCGTCCAAATTTTTCCGGATCTTCAGTTAAAACTCCCCCCGCGGCTTCTCCGGCGATGGCGACCCCGACGGCCGAACCCATTCCTCCCAGAAATACGGCGACTGCCACTCCTGCTAACGCTAACGCTAATCCAATTTCCATTTGCTTTTCCTCCTTTTTTCCTCACCCCCTTTCATCCCCCTCTCCATCTTCGATGGAGAGGGGGATACCCGAAGGGGAGGGGGTGAGGATTATTTTAATATAGTATACTCTGCTTCTCTCTTAAACGGCCTGAACTCTCTTCCTCCTCCTTCATAAAATTTACTAAAAAATTCGACCATTTGCAATCGGGTTGAGTGCACAAAGGCGCCCAGGGTGCCGATGATCAAATTGAAAATATGCCCAAAGATCAGAATTACGACCATTAAGACGATCCCGAGCCCCGGCACTCCGCTCTTGACCATGCCGGCGAGAATATTTATAACCGAACCGATAATCGTTGTCGACATCCCCAAGGCTAAGAGACGCGAATAGGAGAGAGTGTCGCCCATATAGCCGGAAACTTTATAAAGGCTTAGCAGTCCGCTCAGGAATTTCTGGATAATATTCTTTTTATGCCGTCCCTGGGTGAGGATCAAAGAGATCGCGCCGGCAATACTCATATAGCTTGCGATTTGGATCGTTCCGAATGCCATGGCGTTCGAAACGATCAGGAACACCAGTGAAGATAGGAAAAACAGCCAGATGCCGTCGTCGAGCAGCGCATCCGTGATCTGCTTGTTCATGATACGATGGACCATTTGCAGAGTGATCCCAAAAAGGATCTGGATAACTCCCAGGGCCAGTGAAAAGACCAGCATGGTCAGCGGATTTTTTATCGGATCGATGATCTGGATCGAGGCCAGAGTATTCTTGAGTATCGGGACACTCGCGGCGCTAAAGCCAAAATAGGACCCGGTCAAGATCCCGACCAAGGCGGCGGAGACCATCCGGCGGAAAAATGTGAAGGCCGTGATTGCCATTGGCGGCAACGGTACCTTTAAAGGGCTCAGGGACCTGTGCGATCTGATGACCACTTCTATCCAGGCCTTCTTTGTGCCGGTGACTATTGACAGTGATATTGCAGGGACAGAGTGCATTGGCGAGAACACCGGAATCGAGATTGGCGCTGAAAAGATCA
>Ga0209536_100015133_pt1 | contig 11022 bp, 7 predicted proteins | sample DeeMarSeWOR28_12_FD_187461 | JGI IMG/M metagenome (GOLD analysis project Ga0209536, IMG submission 187461) | Marine sediment microbial communities from White Oak River estuary, North Carolina - WOR-2-8_12 (SPAdes) (version 2) | ecosystem: Environmental > Aquatic > Marine > Intertidal zone >... | reverse complement strand
AACCCTGAAGCTAACTTTCTCGCTCTCACCACCGATGACCTCGACTTCCTCGACACCGACTCCACTCCCGTTCATCTTGAGAATCACTTCATAGGTACCGGTAAGGTCACCGCCATTGGTAACCATAACGCTGATGGTTACCGCCTCTCCAACGCTGGCTTCAGCCGGGTCGATTGACAGGCCAGAGACATCAAAGCTGGCGGGGCGGGTATATGCCAAAACCGTGAAGTCAGTGAAGTGGCTTACTTCCACCGTAATGGTATTATCCGCCGGGTCAACCGTACCTTCCAGCTCCACCCACTCGTCGGTGTCCTCATCCCAGTAGGCGACAATCAGATTTTCCTCCGCAACACCATCAGGTATTTCAGATTTGGAGTACTCCACGGTAAGGCTTATCGGTGGGTTAAAGGTAGCGCCGTCAGGGCCAAAGTCGTAAACCAGCCCGACAACATTCGCCTTTTCCGGTGGGTCAGGCGGGTCTTCCTGCTCCACTATGCTTATGCTGGATAGCAATGCCCCGAATTTATTCTTGCCTACGGTGTCCTCCGGTATGTGGAGCTCAACTTTCCCGTCTTCACTCTCGGCAGTGACGTCCTCGGTAAACCGGCCTGAGCTGGTTAAATAAGCCGATACCGGGGTTATACCGGCAGCACTTCCGCCCCCGCCACCACCACCCCCACCACCGCCGCCACTACTCGTGGTCACGGAAAAGGACCAGCTCCGGGTGGCCTCGTTACCTTTCTTATCACTGACGGTAACCGTGACCGAATGAGTGCCCGTGCCCAGTCCAGATGAACTATAGCTGATGCCGGACGAGGTAACCGTGGCGCTGCTCGTAACGTAAGTCCCGTCCAGCTTAATTGTCGCCGTGCCGGTGTCAATTCCCGAGGTAGCATCAGAATAACTGGCACCGATAGTGGGGCCGGTGGAAGTGGTGCTCGACCCTGACGAAGGACTGAGGCCGGATATAGTCGGTGCGGTAGTGTCCTCCGGCCAGGGGCCGCCCAGCAGGGCGATTATCGCATAAGCCGTCATCCATTCCGGGTTCGACCGCTGGGTCGCCGACCATTTGAAGGCCCCATCCGTATCCTGCAGGCTCAGCAGGTGTCCTATCGGATTGTTACCGCTCTTTCGCCATGCATCAGCCACTGGACTCTGTCCGGCATCGACGATGGCATTTATTACCCAGGTATCAACGCCGACATTGGTAGAGCCCTCGGAAGTAAAGCCGCCGTCGTTCTGCTGCTGCGATTTCACGTAATCCAAGGCGTCCGTTATAACTGAAGAGCTGGATGACTGCCCGGCGGCGAGCAAGGCCGATATGGCAGCGGCAGTGTTATCGACATCGCTGGCTTCTCCGACCACCCATCCCCAGCCCCCGTCTGAGTTCTGGTGGCTGATGATGAAATCTTTGCTGTCTGCCACCCCTTCCGTTTCGCCAATGGCGGTCAGCGCCAATATGCCCCAGAAATCATCGTTCAACATGGAGTCGTCACCTATCTGGGTGCCGTCATAAAAGTCCAGCAGGGTAGCTATGCAGTCCACGCCGCCAAAGTCCCGGGGATTTTCCCCGGCGGCGACCACCGCCAAGATGAACCTCTCCCAGTCGGTAGCCTTGTTTGCATCCAGATGGTCCATATTGCTCCGCAGGTAATCGACAATCGAGTCCCCGCCGTTGGTCCAGGTATCCGGGTCCTCACCAGCAGCCGCGATAGCCATCACCGACCAGCCTGAGGTGGCAAAGGCAGCGATATGACCGTCCGACTGCTGCTCTCCCTCCAGGTAATCCAACGCCTTGGTTATCTGGGGGTCGCCAGCATCCAGAGGGAATACTTCAACCGTGAGGTCAAGCTCTCTGGACTGGCCGGGTTCATAGACGACAGCGGTATGCTCGGCTTTTGACCCCCTTATCCAGAAGGTTACGGTTTCCCCGATTTCAGTATCTTCACCGGCCACCACCAGCCGGCTGTCGAAAGTGCCCGGGCCGCCGTATTGCCCGACTTCAGTTGTGGTAAAACTTCCCCGCTCAGCGCTGCCTATCTTTGCAGTGATTACAGTGCCCACGGCCGCCGCACGCCCATTGACGATGATATCGCCGTAGAACTCTTCCGGCAGGGTAATATCGGCACTGGCTGGCAGCGGCGGTATCATCAAGAAGAAAAGCAAAATAACCGTGAGCAAAAGGCAAGAGCGATTAATAACTTTCGTCAAATTCATGCCTCCCTAGCGCCATCCTCACGAGCTTATCGCCGCCAGCTGACAGGCAGTCGTCGCGTGAAGCCAGTAGCCTTTCCAGCAATTCATTAACCGGTCCTCATCATGAGCATCACCTGTGGGCGCGTTATTTATGATAGAGACCTCATAGGTCTGAGTATCGGCGTCAAAGCCAATAAGCACCGTCCAGCTTGCCTCCACCGAGGTCAGGGCAGAATCTGCCGAGGCGGCGGTGAAGTCGGAAAAGCCAATGGCATTCCAGCCGGCCGACAGTTGCTTGGTTGGGGGCACCTGAATCGGGTCGGTATCAAAGGCTGGTTGCAGCTCTACCTGCGCCGCGGAGTATATCCAGATGCCCTCCAGCGGTGAGACAACGTTATCACTGCTCATCGCCGTCCAGCCATTGGTGCCGTCATAGGTGAAGATGGAATGTCCGTCTGTATTCACGCTGCCAAATACCTGCTGCGCAGTGGAGTAGCCACTGGCCAGCCTCTTGGGCACGGAGATGAAATTCCAGCCCGCTTCAAGCGTGAGCGGCTCATAGACAGTAACCGCTTCCTGGTTCGACCTGATGCTCACGGTATAATCACCTTTGTCAGCGTACACGGTATACCTGCCGGGATCCAGCGCCAGGGCCAGCACCTGACCATTGCTATCAGTAGTATAGATTAAGGTGCCGACATAGGCCGTCACATTGTTAGCAGCATTCCAATCGGTGCCGTTGTAGGACTCTACGGTAACATCAAAGCTATTGCCGTACAGCACACTGTTGCTGCTCACCGTGGTGCGCAACGGCTCAGACCCGTACTGCGTATAGCTCCACAGGATGACATCTCCATCGGATACGGCGTATTCCTTCGCCCCGAGGCTGGGGCTCTCCCAGTTAGCCCGATACATCCAGCCGTCAGGATACGCTGCCGTTTCCCCGTCCACCGATTCCACGTAGTCTATCGGCCCGAACATACTGTCAATAACCAGACTGAAACTCCCCTCAGTTGACGCCGCGTATATAGCTCCCATAGCGGTGGGGTAATCCAGAGTGTAGGTATCACCATACTTGTCCGTTATCGTGGAGGTGGTGAAGGTCACATTGCCACTCCAGATAGTTGATGTCTCCCCTTCAACTCGCACCGTAACCGTCTTGGCACTGACAGCACAAGCAGTAACAGCCTGTGTTGTTATATTGTTGCCTTCATTTGTCTCGGTTACCGCATCACCCGAGTCCACTGTAGCCCTGATTGTGTAATTGCCGCTGGCGGTTGGTGTCCAGGTAAAAGTGGTGGTGGTATCCCCCCAGGCGAAAGACCCGCTTACGTTATTGGTGGCTATCGCGGTATAATTTCCACCACTGCTTACCTCAAGCAGCACCTGAAAATCGTTCACCGCTTCCCCGGGGTCGGGGACATTCACCACGACCTTGTTGGCTATATTGGTGTATACCTCATTCACCTCAAGCTCGCCGATAAGGTCAGCCGCCGGATTCGCTGCTGCCGGCTGAATATCCATGATAAAAAGCCCAAATACCAGAAGCAGGCAACCAATGGCGCTCACTACTCTACTCATGGTGCGAACCTCCTGAATAATAAAGTACGGTTGATATTATACAAATACGGTTGATTATACTGTCTGCCCAGGAGGATGTCAAGTGTCTGCATCAGCAGGCCGTAAGCAACAAAAAACCGGCGTGATTCTGTCACCCCGGTAAAAAGCCTGAGCGTTCCGGCTAAAAGGCGCCAGGCAATGGCTCTTGCTAGTCCTTTTTCGAATCGATTAACTCATAATCTATGTCCGCTTCTTCCAATCTCCTGATAAAGCCGGGAATTTCATCGTCGATGCAGACGATGACTGGAGATAGCCCGCTTCTGGCAGCCTCAATGGCGGCCTCAGCTACTCCATAAATGTAAACATTCTCTATGTCGAGCTTGCCCAAGGCAACTATAGCCTCGATGCCAATGGCGCCCACCAGCTTCCTATCGCTGACTTCTTTTCTAACTCGCTCCAGAGCAACCATGCCGGACCCGCCCTTCTGTATGCCGGGGACCTTCAGGATAGTTACCCGGCCTATTGCCATCTGTACCACGCCTTCTATGCTGGCTACACCCACGTCCTCGCCGGCTCTCGCTTTGGCTGCGGCGACCCCCCTGGCCCCTTTTCTGGCATCGGCAATTGCAAAAAGCAGGCCATCCTTCATCTCCAGCCCTACCATTTGCCCTTCGACCAAATCATCAGCCGCAACCGCCGTGCAGACCGAGATGTTTGTAATCGCCCGCTCTATCAGGGTGTCATATTCTCTCAACTCTCTTAAGGTTTTTATGACCCAGTTCACGCCTTCACTGGTTAACCGGTACTTGGAACGTCCATCAGAAATGAGCAAGCCTTCGTCTACCAGTTGCCGGGTGTAATCCGATATGGCCTGAGGCGTCACATACAGCTTCTTAGCAATGTCCTGCTGCTGGATATTGGGGCCGCTATTGGCTACCTCAACGAGTATCTGGAATCTGGTCGCCAGGTTTTTATTGCGCAGTACTTCTGCCATAGTTCATCAAAATTGAAGTAAAATCAAGTGCACTTTACCCAAATCTTACAACAAGTCAGCTCTATTCGGCAAGCAGCTTTCACCGGGCTGCCAAGTAAACGCCCGAAAATCGCCGCTTTCTTCAATTTGGACTAAAAATCCTTCGAGGCTCCCTAAAATCTGCCCCAGCACCTGATGGGGCTTGCCAACGTCTCCCAGTCCAGCGATTAATTCAAACCCCGTACCTTACAGTTTTTCACTCCCTTGCGGGCAAAGAACAGGCAGCGTAAAATAAATGAAAATCGGGGCAGAACTCGAACCATGGAACCACGGGCCAAACCGCTTATTATTCTTGATAGCGGCAAACCGGAAAATCATAGAAAATATTGTCCTGCCTCAGGTTTAAAAGGAGGGCAAGAAATATGCCAACATCAAGTTTTGCCGGGAAAGCTCAAACTGTATTGGGATGGATTGAAGGCAAAGACCTCGGAATTACCCTTCCGCATGAACACCTGATTTGTGATGCCAGCTTTAACTTTTCGGAGCCGGAAGAAGCCAGCGAAAAGGCCCTGGCCTATAAACCAGTCGGTATGGAAATAAGCAGCTGGCTTCGATATCATCCTTCTGAAAACCTGGATAACTGCCAGCAGTTTGACGAACAGGAAGCTATAGATGAGGCCATGCTCTTTAAAAAAGCCGGCGGAAGCACCATAGTTGAAGCTTCCTGCATCAGTCTCGGCCGCAATCCCGAGGCATTAGTACGCATTTCCCGGGCTACAGGCCTTAATATAATAATGGGTTCAGGCTATCTGGTACATCGTTGTCACCCTCCCGATATGTCGGACAGGTCTGAAGATGAAATCACAGAGGAAATCGTGCGGGATGTTAATATCGGCGTAGGTGATACAGGAATACGGGCCGGGCTCATAGGAGAAATCGGCGCCTCATGGCCTTTACATGATAACGAAAGGAAGTCAATCCGTGCCGCGGCTCGCGCTCAGCAGCTCACCGGAGCACCACTGAACATACACCCTGGCCGTATAAATAACAAGTCGGTATTGGAAATAATTGAAATACTCGAAGACGTTGGAGCAGACTTATCCCGTACCGTCATCAGCCACGTCGAATTGAGAATCCGTGACCATGACGTGCGCTGTCAAGTAGCAAAAGCGGGCTGCTACCTGGAATACGACTCTTTTGGGTGGGAAGGCCATGTTCCCCTATCTCTTTACCGGCATACTGACATGAACCTTCCAAATGACATACAGCGAATTCAGGAAATCATGCAGCTCATTGAAGCCGGGTATCTCGACCGAATTCTAATATCTCAGGACATCTGGCTAAAGTCCTGGCGAACTATATATGGCGGTTGGGGATATGCCCACATTTCTAAATACGTAACCCCTGCTATGTTGAGAGAAGGGATGAGCCGAGGACAAATAAATACGATTATGGTTGAGAATCCAAAACGGTTACTCTGCTTCGTTTGAGGTTTCAAGGAACAGGTCCCGCTTACCCCGCTACCATAATGAATCGAAAAATGCGACCGAGCTGCGGTAAAAAGACAAGGTGTAAATAGAGGGAAACGATAGATGACAATCGCCGAAATGCTGGCCAGAAACGCCCGCATGTACCCCAAAGACGTCGCCCTGATTGAACTGAAGCCCAGCAGCAACATCAGAAAGGAAATAACCTGGCAGGAATTTGATGAACGGGCAAACAGGATTGCCAAAGCCTTGACGGATATGGGCGTTAAGAAAGGGGACAAAGTAATCCACCTCATGATGAATTCCATAAACTGGCTGGAAGCGTATTTCGGCATCATAAGAACCGGGGCATGGGCGGTCCCCTTAAATTTCAGGTTTACCAGTCAAGACATCAAATACTGCGCTGACATAGCAGAAGCCAAGGTAATGATACTCGGAGAAGAATTCATTGACCGGGTAGAACCTATCCTCTCCCAGATGGCGACCATTGAGTCGTTCGTTTTTACGGGCCAGGACACACCGCCCGGCATGATTCATCTGGAAGATATCATCCAAGGAGCCTCTTCCCAGCCGGTGGATACCATGCTAAATGATGAAGATATATGCGGGCTGTACTTCTCCTCCGGCACTACGGGAGAGCCAAAGTCGATACTTTTAACACACAAGAACATGGAGAGTGCTGCTATTACAGAGAACCGCCACCACTTACAGGAACACGAAGATAACTTTATCCTGCTTCCTCCACTGTACCATTGCGGGGCAAAGATGCACTGGTTCGGTAACCTCACAGTCGGCAGTCGCGCCACCATATTGACCGAGATAAAACCCGAGTATATCTTTGATGCGGTCAGCAGGGAAAGAGGAACCATCGTGTGGCTGCTGGTACCGTGGGCCCATGACATACTCGAAGCTCTTGACCGGGGAGAACTGAATATAGACGACTATGACCTTGCCTGCTGGCGCCTGATGCACATTGGGGCACAACCCGTACCCACCAGCCTGGTCAAGCGCTGGAAACAATACTTCCCAAGTATGCAATATGATGAGAATTACGGCCTCAGTGAGGCTACGGGTCCCGGGCCAATTCATCTGGGAATAGGCAACGAAAGGAAGCTGGGAGCAACTGGAAAAGCCGGATTCAACTGGGAAGTACGGGTCGTGAATGAGAGCGGGGAAAACGCAGCAACGGGAGAAATAGGCGAGCTAATAATCAAAGGCGATGGGATTATGAAGGGCTATTATAAGAACCCGGAGTTAACCGCGAGAACAATCAGGGACGGCTGGCTCTATACAGGTGATATGGCCAGAGTGGACGACGAAGGTTTTTGCTATGTCACCGATAGAAAAAAAGACATCATCATTATTGGCGGAGAGAATATTTACCCGGTAGAAATAGAGGAAACCCTTCAGAACCATCCCATGATATTTGACGTGGCGGTTATTGGCATCCCTGATGAGAGACTGGGGGAAATAGTAGCCGCGGTCATTGAGCCCAAGGCCGATACGCATCTAAGCAAGGAAGAAGTACACCAATACTGTGAACAACACCTCCCCCGATATAAACGACCCAGACGGGTTATCTTTGATAAAGTTCCAAGAAATCCCACGGGCAAAATCGAAAAACCTAAGCTACGCCAGAAATACGCAAACCCATAATGTACGTCAATCAGCCTCATGGGTATTGAACAATTGCTTGCGTTGAAGTTAAAAGGCTCCTTTTTCAGCCTTGACAGGCTGACGGCCAGTACAAAAATTGAGGTCGGCAAAATGGAAAGCCGTTCTGTTCAGGCAGCATTTAATACTCGCCTATTGGATACCTCTTTAGCAAGGCTCTTCACCATCCGGACAATCCATTTCCAGTGCAGAACAACGTGTAACACCACCAGTACAGTAAGAGCTATAGCCACCCAATCATGAATGTCTATCCATGTATGCCTGGAGAGGTCCCAGAACGCAAGCTGCCCAGCCCCTTGGCCACCACCCAAACCACGACCACCACCTCCACCTTGAGGAAATCCAAGCCACAATACGAACCCCGATACTGCCTCTAAGATAGCTAGAATTCCGATAGTGATAGCTAGCCCAAAATAAATTTTCGCTTTTTTCATCTTCTATTTCCTTTATAATCAGATTATCAACTCTCCAATATTAAAACGTTATAATCCGGCAGAAGTTAGGAGTACGCCAGTCAAAATACACCTTTAGCCCTTTTTACTCTGAATGTTTACTGTACTGATTAAACCATATCGGGATATAATATATGCGACCATAATTCAATGAAGGGATTGCAGCACTGGAGAACCCGCAACTCTGCTTAAGGTAAAACGTGAAGGTTATTGGCTTTAGCTCCGGTGGTATCGGGCACGAGGGCAATACTGACCGCCTGGTCAAGGCAATTATGGCCGGAAGCGGGCTCGAATACGAATTCGTCAAGCTTTCCGACTTAAACTATTCCGGCTGCAAAGGGTGCGTGCAGCTTTGTGTCAAGCGCCAGGTATGCCTTCGTGAAGACGACCTCCTGCCCTACTACCAGAAAATCAAGGAGGCAGATGCCGTTGTCGTCGGCAGCCCGGTCTATTTCCGGAACATCAACGCCGACTGCTACAGCTTCCTGGAACGTTTCTTCGGATACCGTCATGTTAATAGCGCCGTCCATAACAAGCCTTTCGCCCTGGTTGTCTGCGGACATGACAAGATAGAAGCCGGCGCGGATTACCTTCAATGGTTCCTGCAGCGTTTCGGGGTAAAAATACTGGACACCGTGCGCTACATTTCAAAGTCGCCTCCCTGCCTCAGTTGCGGACGGCACCAGGAGTGCCGAATCGGAGGGCTGTACCAGGCCAGAGGGGAAGCGGCTCTCTCTCTGCTTATTGAGCCGTGGCTCTTCCAGAGATGGGAGGATGACCCAATCGCTATAGAAGCGGTGGAAGCTGCCGCAGGGAAGCTGAGGAACCTCGGTGACCACGGTTGATTGCAAAGAAACAAAACACTTACAATGCTTGACATGCCCCACTCGCCCGGCCCCAAAATAGGTCCGGGCTTAATGCAGTAAAAAAACAAGAAGCGAGTGGCCTACAAAACAGCAGGGGAGGTGACATGATGTCAAGTCTGGCTCAAGAAGCACCCGGTGCTCTGGAATTGCTGATGGGCAATGAAGCAATCGCCAGAGGCGCCCTGGAGGCGGGAGCCCAGTTCGCCACCGGCTATCCGGGGACTCCATCCTCGGAGATAGTGGAGAGCCTGGCGAGGGTTGCCAGTGAAGCCGGCATATACGTGGAGTGGTCAACCAACGAGAAGGTGGCCACAGAGGCCGCTGCGGCGGCTGCCTTCGCCGGATTGCGGGCATTTTCCGCCATGAAAACGGCCGGCATAAACGTTGCTCTGGACTTTCTGTCCCACCTGAATTACTCGGGGCTCGGTAAAAACGGAGGCGGTCTGGTGGTCGCGATCTGCGATGACCCAGAGGGGCATTCCAGCGGTGACGAGGCCGACTCGCGCTGGCTCGCCAGTTCTGAGGGCATTCCCCTGTTGGAACCGGACAGTCCGGAAGAAGCCAGGGACATGACGAAATGGGCCTTCGACCTTTCCGAAGAATTCAACGGCTTCTTTCTAGTAAGGAGTACTACTCGGATTTCGCTTTCCAGCGGACCGGTTACGCTGGGCAAGATAAGCAACACGGGAAGGAAGGCCAGCTTTGATACTTCCCAGTGCATCTCCCCTTATCTGGCCAGGCTACACCATAGCGATGTCCTGAAGAGATTGGCCAGAGTAGAGAAAACCTTTGAGAAGTCCTCCTTCAACTGGTACCGGGGCCCACAAAAACCGGAGCTTATTATTGTCAGCAGCGGGGTCGGCACCCGTTACTCTCTGGAAGCAATAGAAACGCTCGGCCTGGGGAAATCGGTCGGCATACTGAAACTGGGAACACTCTGGCCGTTTCCCGTAAAATTCGTGGAAAAGCACCTCTCAAAAGCGAACCGGGTCCTGGCAGTAGAAGAAATCGACCCTTTCCTCGAAACCTTTGTTAAAAAGACGGCGTTCGATTCAACCGTACTGTCCAGTGACCTGAAAGTCTACGGCAAAGAAACCGGCCACCTGCCCAAGATAGGCGAGTTAAGACCGTCCCTGGTAACAAAAGCGCTGGCCGCACTTTTTGAGATTGAATACGTCGACAGGGACGCGGAATACGAGCAAATTTACACTAAAATGCTCCTGCCGATAGCCGATGTATTCAAGCCTGATTTCGTGATGATTTCGGCCGGCTTCGATGGGCATCATGAGGACCCCCTCGCCTCGATGCGGCTTACCGAGAAAGGCTACGCATGGCTCACTCGAATGGCGGTCGAGATAGCCCGAAAACACTGCCAGGGTCGGTTGGTTTCAATGCTGGAGGGAGGCTATGGCGGTGCTCTGGTAACGTCGGTTATGGCACACCTTGAAGCCCTCTGCGGGAAAGACTGAATCCCCTCTTGCTGACTATTCTCTTTCCGTATCAGCACAAAAGAATGGAGGCAGCTGCATGCAGAAGACAGTCGATTACTTCGAAAAGGCCGGCCCGCACAACACGGCCCGATGCCTTGAAATAGCAAAGCACGCAGTGCTTGAAGGCGTCAAACATGTTGTTGTTGCAACCACGGAAGGCGATACGGGAGCGGCGGCGGCCGAGACGCTCAAGAGCACAGGGGTCAACCTCGTGGCGGTTACTCATAGCGCTGGGTTTAAATCTCCGGGCGGTGTGGAATTGAGTGATGGGAATCGTGAAAAAATACTGAAGGCAGGCGGCAAGATTTATACGGGCACAATTCT
>Ga0209536_100015132_pt1 | contig 11023 bp, 8 predicted proteins | sample DeeMarSeWOR28_12_FD_187461 | JGI IMG/M metagenome (GOLD analysis project Ga0209536, IMG submission 187461) | Marine sediment microbial communities from White Oak River estuary, North Carolina - WOR-2-8_12 (SPAdes) (version 2) | ecosystem: Environmental > Aquatic > Marine > Intertidal zone >... | reverse complement strand
CCACGAACAAACCTCGCATTTTTCCCATAATCGGGTTGCAAAGATCTTGGCGGATGGATAAATAGAACATCAAAATGTTTCAAATTGGCACCGAGTACTGTATACAAATTAATTTTTGTTTAATACTAGAAAACTAATTAACCATTTTAAAAATTCATTTCTCTTCTTCTTCGTATTTTTTAATGGAGAAGCATAGTGGATGTTGTTCTCTGTAGGGTTTTGTTGTCTCTTTATAATATAATTCTCCATGAGAATTCAAAGCATCCCATGCTCTTATTACTTCTGATGACATATCTGGGATCCAGAAGCGATCTGGAATTGATTCTGAAGGTTCCCACTTCTGTTGAATATCAATATCCGCTACAATAATTCCTTCTCCTTCTTCTCGTTTCATACGTTTGAGAATCTTCCCGCTCCCATCTACAATCTGTGTTTCTCCTTCATAATAAGATTTATAGGGCATTTCTGGGTTAAATGGGGTTTTACCTATAAAATCCCCAGCGTGACCTGCATGAATAATATAAACTCCTAACATCCGAGCAAACCTACCTGGTGTCTCAACCATCAATTCATGGGTCCTTTTTCGAAGATTGGAAAAGTTACTCCTGGGTAGTCCTTCAGGAACTGACCACCAACATGAACCCCCAACTACAATATCAACACGATTGAATAAACGCTTAGCTGTTCGAGAACGTACAAATTCCCAACATAATGCAGCACCAATATTCCCAATCTCAGTTTCAAGAACACCATCATCTGTTCCTCCAATATAATAACAATTTTCCCACATTGTAGGTTGATCTTTATCGTGAAAATATAATGAACCATCTGGAAAAGCTAAAACAAACGTATTATAACTTTCTTCCCCCCTTAAGGCTATAAATGAACCCCCGATAATTCCATTATATTTTTGGGCAAGATTAATAAGAAGTTTGGTGGGTTTTCCGTTAATCGGTCTGACAACATCCAACATTTTGGGATGAAAACCCATTGCACTTGTAAAAAATTCGGGTAAAATTGCCAATTCAGCACCATCGTTAAATGCATTACTAGCTAACTTCTCAGCAGCTTCTAAATTTGCTTTTACATTTCCTAATTCTGCTGTCATTTGAATTGCAGCAACCTTCATATTTTCCACTCCTTTTTCTAATCAGACGTTAACTTTAACTTCATTTCTAATTCATTTTCAATTTTTCTACCTGTATGAATAAAACCTAGTTTTTTATAAAATTCGCCAGCATTACCCTTTAGAGTTTCATGAGTTAATAATATTTCCCTTGCATTTGGGCGCGATTTCGCATATTCAATAACCAGTTCTAACGCTTTCCTGCCATATCCTTTTCCTTGATATCGTCCATCGATCATAAACCTCCAGAGAGATAAAAATAGATTTTTAGGTTTCAGGGTTTTGAACTTTAAAGAGCTATCAACTAATAAGACTAATCCGATTGGGGTGTCACCTAAGAAAATAGCACGTAGCCAAGTACCCCGAGTATAATGAGATTCAGCTATAGATTTAGCGTTGGGGGCGACCAAAAATTTCTGGTTCGGTTTCACATTAAGATTAATTACTTGTTCTAAATTGCGTCTATTGATTTTCCTTAATGATATTTTAGGGGTCGAAATTTTTTCAGTATTTTTTTTATTCATGAGTCATAGTTAATGATTAATTACATATAAGATTAGAAAAGATTATGATAAAACCTCCTTTTGAATTAAAATGTGAATATCTAGCTAATCCAATTGAAATTGATATCCCAAATCCTCGTTTTTCATGGTTATTAGAGCATGAGCAAAAAAATCAATCCCAATCTGCTTATCGAATTATTGTTTCCTCAGAAGAATTACTCTCAAATAAGGAAGAGGGTGATATTTGGGATACTGGAAAAATAATATCTCAAAACTCAGTAAATATAGAATATAACAGTACACCCCTGAAAAGCAATAATACATATTATTGGCGTGTAAAATGGTGGGATAAAAATGATTCAGAGAGTAGCTTTAGCGAAATTTCATCATTTGGCATGGCACTCTTAGAAAAATCAGATTGGAAGGGTATTTGGATAAGTAGAATAGAATTTCGAGATAAAAAATCAAGAAGAACTTTTCAATATAAATCTGGTGGAAGAGATTTATTCGGGATCTTGAGAGAAGTGAATGCAATTTATCTTAGAAAAGAATTTAAAGTAGAAAACTCAATCAAAATGGCTAAGCTCTACATTTGCGGACTAGGCTATTATGTTGTAAGGATTAACGGAAAACGAGTAGGGGATCGAATATTAGATCCAGCACAAACAGATTACAATAAAATTGCCCTTTATTCCACTTATGATATTACATCAAACTTACAAGAAGATAATGCAATTGGTGTAATATTAGGAAATGGGTGATGTACAGAGCATTTTCGTTACGATTTCCCAAAATTAATCGTTCAAATTCATGTTCTTTATACGGATGGTTCAAGTGAAAGTATATTCACTGACGAGAGCTGGAAGATTTCAGAAGGTCCAATCATGGAAAATGGAATTTATCTTGGTGAAAAATACGATGCTCGACTTGAAATGTCTGATTGGGATAAACCTAATTTTGATGATTCCAATTGGAAAAGCGCATCTGTAGTTGAAGGATATAATTTAGCTTCCCAATTAATGCAACCCATCCAGATTTCAAAAGTTGTTAAACCTCAGAAACTGGAGAGCCCACAACCAGGGATTTACATCTACGATTTTGGCCAAAATTTTACAGGTTTTGTAAGGTTAAAAGTTAGAGGACCAAGAGGATGTGAAGTTAAATTAAGACATGCTGAAATTTTAAAGGAGGATGGAAATCTAAATACTGCTACAAATAGAAGCGCTCTTGCAACTGAAGTATATATACTTAGGGGAGAAGGAGAAGAAATTTATCAACCAAGTTTTACTTATCATGGTTTCCGATATCTTGAATTAACAGGCTATCCCGGTGTACCATCCTTAGAAACGATAGAAGGATATTTTTTCCATAGTAATGTACCGAAAATCGGAGATTTCCATTGTTCGAATAGTCTTATAAATAAAATCCATACAAATATAATCTGGGGTCAATTAAGCAACCTGATGAGTATCCCGACAGATTGTCCTCAGAGAGATGAGCGACATGGATGGATGGGTGATGCACAATTGTCATCCGAAGAAGCTATTTTTAATTTTGATATGGCACGTTTCTATATAAAATACTTAAGAGACATAAAATTATGTCAAAAAGACGATGGGAGTATATCAGATGTTGTCCCCCCATATTGGCCTATATATCCTTCCGATCCTGCTTGGGGTGCTGCTTATATAACGCTAGCTTGGAATGTCTATTGGTACTACAACGATACTCGAGTATTTAAAGAGCATTATGACTCGCTCAAGCGATATATTGATTTTCTTTCAATTAGTGCAAAGAATAATATATTATCAATCGGAGGAAAATATGGTGATTGGTGCCCACCTATGAGTATCGCGTCAAAAAGAACTCCATTAGATTTAATCTCAACTTGGTATTATTATCATGACACTTTATTATTTTCGAAGATAGCTAACATCCTTGGAAATGAGAAAGATTATACTTTTTATTCTGAAAGAGCAGAAGCTATAAAGGAAGCTTTTAATCAGGAATTTTTATTAAGGACCTACAAGTACATTAAAGTTGGCTTTACAGACCAAGCAATAAGCCAAACATCAAATGCTTTACCTCTTTATCTAAATATGGTTCCAGAAAATAAGAAAAAGTCGATACTAAATTATCTTGTGGATGCGATAACCGGTCATTTTGATCATCACGTTGATACGGGTATTGTAGGTACTAGGTATATTTTTGAAGTACTGACTGATAATGGATACCCTGAAATCGCATATAGGATGATAACTCAAAAGAGTTTTCCAGGTTTCGGTTATATGATTCGTGAGGGCGCTACTACATTATGGGAACGGTGGGAAAAGTTAGAGAGTGGCGGAATGAATTCTCATAATCATATAATGCTTGGTTCTGTTGATACGTGGTTTTATAAAACATTAGCAGGAATAGTTGCTCTTGAACCCGGATGGAATTACATTAGAATTAAACCTTATATTCCTAAAAATATGACAAACGCAGCTGGATCACTGAAAACAATAAGAGGATTTATATCTAGCTCATGGGAAAAAACGAAGAACATTCTAAAAATGAATTTTGAAATTCCTGTTGGTTGTGTTGCAGAAGTATGGGTTCCAATCAAGAGCAAAGATGCTATAGTAAAGGAAGGTGAAACAATCCTTTGGCAAAATGGTGAGGAATCGAAAGTAGTTTTTGATATTGATTTTAAGGAATTAAAAGATGATTTTGTAATCTTTAATATTGGATCAGGACAATATGAATTTAAAGTTAAAAGAATAAACAATAATCAATAAGGAAGAATTAATCTTCGATTCTTGCTGCTTGAAACAATGCTTCAACATTTTGAGGAGGAATGTCTGGTAAAATAGCTTCATGACTAGGAGATATGATTAATCCTGTTGGAAAAATGTTTTTTAATTTAACGACTTTTTCTTTTATTTCATCTGGGGTGCCAAAAACTAATAACTCTTGAGCATCTACTCCTCCACAGAATGAGACTTGATTAGCAAAATGCTGCTTTAATTTAAAGGGTTCCATGTCTGTTGCTAATGCTTGAATTGGATGTATTGCATCTACTCCTAACCTTATTATCTCGGGGATAACGTCGAAAATTGAACCACAGGAATGATAAATTACTTTTAACCCATATTTTTTTGCTTGATCTACCAGTTTCTTTGCCCCCGGCATAGCAAATTCGCGTATAAGTTGGGGAGAAAGCATTAGACGTTTTTGCCCCCCGAAATCATTCCCAATAAGAACGGCGTCAACTTTCCCTTTGGTTGCTTCGTAAAATATTTTATTAGCTTTTAAGTAGAAATCAATAATTCTATCATGAACTTGTATAAAAATCTCTGGTCTTTTTTGCATATTTATAAAAGCTTTTTCCATTCCAAAAGCAGAATATACATCTTGGAAATGCGCTGACCATAATACACCCATTACCGCAAAGTCCTCAGGAACTGCTTCAACGACTTTTCTACATTCATCTGGATCAATATGATTAGAAGGATCAGGCCATTCAAAGTCATCTAAATCATCTTTTAGGGGATCTTTATAATTTTCAAAAAATCCCGGAGCTGTTAATGTTCTCTTTTCGTAGGATTGACCACCTTTCGGAAAATTAAATGCCATAGCAATATGGTTATTTGGAGGGTGATTATAAGGGACATCGATCTCCCAAATATCAGTATTGATTTTTAATTTCAATTCTCGTAGGTTTGGAACTTTGAAATATTCGAATAATTGTTCAAGTGCTGCGGTTACAGGCATGCCTAGCCAACAAGCTGGTCTATCCACAGTTTTCCTTTCGATTGTTGCTAAAAACCTCTCTTTATGATTAACTAGATTTCACCTTAATTTTTATTTATTCAATTTTAATTCTGTTTTAAAAGTAATAGCGGGGGATTCCTCTGTTTTTGCCGGAAGTTTAATAATTAGATTTCCATTTTTTTGCTTCCAAGATAATTGATCTTCAATCCCAAGTAGCTTTATATTTGAAATGGGTTCCAAACTGATATTTTCTATTATAATTTCTTTTTTTTTTGGTATTCCCAATAGAATTATATAGATTGTATTTTCTTTACATGTGAATCTTACAGGAATGGCTTCTTTGGTTGTCCCTTCGGCGTATTTCCATGGCCTTGTTCCAAATATGGCTTCTCCATTTACATCTAACCACTTCCCAAGTCCCAACAACCGATTTTTTTGAATTTCTGGAATTTGCCCTTCAGCAGTAGGACCTACGTTTAATAAGAGGTTACCGTTTTTACTAACAATATCAACCAATAAAAAAATAAGTTCTTTCACACTAAGGTAATCTTTTTCAGATTCAAACTTATTATAACCAAAAGAATTCCCTATTCCTCGACAGACTTCCCATTTTTTTTTTCTGATTTTCTTAAAAACTTTATATTCTGGCGTTGTAAAATCATTATGCTTTATAGGTTTGAATTTTTTCTCGTCTGGAAGATATTGATTCCACCTATCATTAACAACACCTTCAGGGAATTTATTATAAAAATAAGCAATTATTTCTAAGGGATTTTTCTCTGCAGGATATCCCATATCGCTCCAGAGTATTGAAGGTTCATAATTATCAATTAATTCATACCAATGATCTGCCACCCATTTTGCGTATTCTGAGGTAGAAATATAATGTTCAACAAAGCTGGGACCATCCTTGATTGGGAAAAGATTAAAAGACCAATCCCACGCACTCGAATAATAAAAACCCATATACATTCCCTCCTCTTTAATAGCCTCGGTCAGTTCACCTACAATGTCTCTACTCGCAGAATAGCTTTCTTTATTTGGGTTAGGAAATTTACTTGGCCACATTAGGAAGCCATCGCAATGTTTTGTTGTAAAGACAACATATTTAGCACCAATTTTCCTAAATAAACTGGCCCATTCTTTAGGGTCCCAATTTTTGATCTGTTTATTGAAAATATGTTTGAAATCATCATAAGTGAACTCATCTCCATAGGTTTTAGAGTGATACTTTCGAGTAGAACTATCAGGGACTCTAAGAGAATTAAGATACCATTCAGCATATGGATTATTTTTAAAATGAGCTTCAGTACCTCTTTTAGTCGATTCAACAAGGTCTATTCCTGTATCTGCAAAAGCTGGAACTGAAAATAAACCCCAGTGTATAAAAATCCCTAGCTTGGCATCATGATACCAACTAGGAACTTGATGTTGGCTTACTGAATTAATAATTGGTTGATATTTCAATTTACTCTCCTTTATTAAGATATTTTAAAATTAAAAGCTGGGAATTTAAGAAATCTTTAAAACATAGGCAGCAGATTCAGATAAGTTTTTTGGTAATAAAACCTTAAGATTTTCACCATCTTGATTCCAGATTAGATTCTCATTACTACTTAAAAATTTAATTTTTTTGGACTCTTCTACAGTTAAGGATAAAATTGTCAAATTGCTATTTTTGGGTTTATCTAATATATGAATATACAATTTATCATTCTTCTGTGTAAATCTAAGATCAATTTTATCAAGCGTTTTTCCTTCAGCTCTTTGCCAAGGTCGAGTTCCATATATGGCTTCACCATTAGTTTCTAACCATTTACCTAGACCTAAAATTGCCTTTTTTTGGAGTTCTGGAATGGTACCGTCAGCCATAGGACCTAGGTTAAGTAATAGATTTCCATTTTTACTCACAATGTCTATAAACATCTTTATTAGTGCTTCTGGACTTAGGTAATCATCTTCATTTTCCATTTTATTATAGCCAAAGGAATAGCCGATTCCGCGAGTACTTTCCCATTTTTGTTTGGTACTTTCTGATTTTATCTCGTATTCTGGAGTGTCAAAATCTCTATGTCTAACTTTAGGATGCTTAAATTCAGACTTCCTCCATTGTAACCATCGATCATTAATTACTCCATCTGGGTGTTTGTTGTAGAAATAGGCGAAAATTTCGTATACATTAGTATTTGGTGGATATCCTATATCATTCCATAAGATAATAGGATCATAGTCATCTATTAACTCATACCAATGATTGTTAGCATAGTGTGTATATTCAATTTCAATGGGTCCATTAGTTTGAAAACTTGGACCGTCATGTATGGGATTGGGATTCCAAGACCAATCAAAGGCTCCCGAATAGTAGAATCCCATCTTTAATCCCTTTTCTTTGACACTTCTTGTCAGTTCTCCAACTATATCTCGACTTGCGAAGTAATTTTCCTTTTTAGGGTTAGAGTGCTTACTTGGCCAGAGTAGGAATCCATCATGATGTTTTGTGACTAGAACTACGTATTTTGCGCCTGCCTTCTTGAAAAGATCCGCCATGTCATCAGGATCCCATTTTTTTATTTCTTCATTAAATATAGGAGCAAAATCATCATAAGAAAAATCTTCCCCATAATTTTCCTTATGGAACTTTTCTGTTGGGCTTCCAGCAATTCGAAGAGAATTTAAATACCATTCAGCATAAGAATTATTCTTAAAATGCCACTCTACTCCACGTTTTTGCGATTCTCCTAATTCTAATTTTCCAATCGCAAATGCAGGAACGGAAAAAAGTCCCCAGTGGATAAAAATACCAAGTTTAGCATCATGAAACCATTCCGGTACTTCATGTTGCTTTAGTGATCCTTTTTCAGGTAAATATTTCATTTTTTTCAATTTTTTTTTTATTTTTTTATCAATATAGTGGACCCAGAGCTTGACATGCTCTAAAGTCTGAACTTTCTAAATTTGTCGTCCCAAATGCACTCCACATACTTGGTCTAAAGATTTTAGCTTCTGGAACGTTATGCATGTTCACAGGGATTCTTAACATCGATGCTAGGGTAATGAGATCAGCTCCGATATGACCATAGCATAATGAGCCATGATTCGCACCCCAGTTATTCATAACATTATAAACAGTTTGAAATGGACCTTCATCCATCAATCTCGGGACAAACCACGTTGTTGGCCAGGTATTATTTGTCCGATCATCTAGTATTCTATGAATTTCTTCAGGGATATTCACCGCCCATCCTTCTGCTAATTGAAGTACTAAACCAAGCCCCTTGATTAAGTTCAACCGAGATAACGTCATTGGCATTTCTCCTCTTGTTAAGAAATTAGAGGAAAATCCTCCCCCCCGAAAATATTCAGAAACTGCAGCATCCCATTTCGTAGCTGCTAGACAGTTCTCAACTTCCTCCTCAGTTATCTGCCAAAATGGTTTTAAAGCTGGTTTTCCTTCGATTTCTTGTTGACCTGTTCCGTCCATTGTTGCGGAACCTGAATTAATTAAATGAATTAATCCATTTTCTCCCTTACCAGTTAGAATCCTATCAGTTACGCGTAGAATAGCTTCGGGACTCCAATAGGTTCTTACGTCTGCGAAAATTTGGGAGGTTTGCGTTAAAAGATGCCCAAATAACATTGTAATTCCATTTAATGCATCATTTTCTGTTGCCATTATATAAGGTTGGCGTATCCCATTCCAATCAAACGAGCTGTTTAAGATGGATTCAGTAAAATCCCCATTTGGCATGAAATCTGTCCATTGACGCTGTCCTTGAAATCCTGCAGCTATAGCATTATGACCCAATGATTCTTCCCCAAATCCTAAATCCTTTAATTTAGGGTTTCCAACCATAAGATCTCTACAGATCATGGTCATTTTTACTACTGTTTCCCATTCTAAATCTTTTTGTTCTTTTAACCTCTGTATTTCAGATGGATTTGTATCTTTTCCCTCTTTACATTTATCTCGTACCCAGTTCATCGCTAGGTCAAATTCATTATGATCATAAATTCTTTCATTCAACCGTCTTATAATCTCAGACATATCGACATATTCATTTCTCATTCCTAAATAATCTTGAAAATAATTCTCATCAATTATCGAACCAGCAATTCCCATGGATACCCCTCCTATAGAAAGGTATGACTTATCTTTCATCCATGCAACAGCTAATCCAGTTTTCGTAAATCTGAGAAGTTTTTCCTTGACATCATTCGGAATACTTGTATCATTTTCATCTTGAACATCTTTCCCATAAATACCGAACGCAGGTAATCCTTTTTGTGAGTGAGCTGCTAATACAGCCGCAAGGTACACAGCACCTGGTCTTTCTGTACCGTTAAATCCCCAAATAGCCTTAGGTATATAGGGATTCATATCCATTGTTTCAGAACCATAACACCAACAAGGAGTAACGGTTAATGAGACCCCTACATTCTCTCTGGTAAACTTTTCAGCACAATCAGCTGCTTCAGCTACACCGCCAATTGTGGTATCTGAAACCACACAATCTACAGGCATTCCATTAGGATGTTTTAAGGTTGTAGAAATTAAATCAACTACAGATTTCGCCATTGCCATTGTCTGGTCTTCTAAGGATTCTCGAACACCTTTTTCTCTCCCATCAATAGTTGGACGAATGCCAACTTTGGGAATAGGCCCTCTGAGCCTTTTTACTCCAATATTTTTTTGCAATTAATCCACCTTTTAATAAATTTAGATTTCTCTTAACCGTTTAAGTAGTTCTATCGAAAAAATGAAAATTAATTTTTAGAATACCCTATTTTTAAAAAATATAGTGATACCAATTATCTTATAATTTTGATATATTTCTCATAATTAGCTTCCCATACAGTCTCGTTTTCGGGATAATAAGTATCCATTTTAAATGAATCTAACACAATTTTTCTTAATTCTTTTGCATTTTTTAATTGTCCCAAAGAATATGCTTGAATCAAAATGTTCCCTATAGCTGTAGCCTCGATTGGGCCAGCCTTAATCGGAATATTCAGAGAATTAGCAGTGAATTGATTCAGTAACCTATTAGATGCTCCCCCTCCGATGACATGGAGAATCTTAACCCTTACTCCAACTACTTCTTCTAATTTTTCCATTACTTGCTTATATTTGAAAGCAAGACTTTCAAACACTGCCCTTGAAATTTCTGATACTGTTTTAGGTATATTTTGATTATGATCTTGACAATATTTTTGAATTGTTTTTATCATATTATCTGGATTCAAGAAAATAGGATCATTCGGATCTATAAAATATTGAAAAGGTTTGGATCCTAATGCTTTTGAAATTATCTCTTCCCATGATAAATTTATTCCCGCCTTTGCCCAAATACGCTTACATTCTTGAAGTAACCACAAGCCAGTTACATTCTTTAAGAAACGAATTGAATTGTCTAATCCCCCTTCATTTGTAAAATTATATTCTAAAGCATTTTCATTTATAATTGGTTCGTTTAATTCTACTCCAAGTAGGCTCCAAGTGCCTGAACTTAAATATGCCCATTCACCTCTTGAATATTTATCCATATCTACGGGGATGGCAGCAACAGCTGATCCCGTATCGTGACATGCGGGTGCGATGATATTTGTTGAAATATCTAAACCAACATTTGTTGCTATA
>Ga0209536_100015131_pt1 | contig 11024 bp, 10 predicted proteins | sample DeeMarSeWOR28_12_FD_187461 | JGI IMG/M metagenome (GOLD analysis project Ga0209536, IMG submission 187461) | Marine sediment microbial communities from White Oak River estuary, North Carolina - WOR-2-8_12 (SPAdes) (version 2) | ecosystem: Environmental > Aquatic > Marine > Intertidal zone >... | reverse complement strand
GCTGCAGCTGGACAGTGGCCCCCTGGTCGAACATGGTCTCGCGCAGTTGCCCGATCCCCTGCCACAGGCTCTGGTGCTCACCGCCATCGTCATCGGCTTCGGCATGACGGCCTTTCTCGTCGTGCTCGCCCTGCTCGCCCTGCGCGACCTCGGTGACGACAGGGTGGATGGGGGCGACAAGCCATGAATCACCTGCCTCTGTTGCCCGTATTGATCCCTTTGCTGACCGGTGCCCTGCTGCTGTTGGCCGGCCGCGTCGGCAAGACCATAGAGCGCGGCATCGGCCTGGCCGCCACCACCATCCTGCTGCTGGTCGCGCTGGTGCTGCTGGTGCGCACCGCGGGCGGCGAGCTCATGGTCTACTACAACGGCAACTGGCCGGCACCCTACGGTATTGTACTGGTGGTGGACCGGCTGAGCGCAATGATGGTCACGCTTGCGGCGGGGCTGGCTCTGGGTAGCCTGATTTATGCGAGTGGCGGTGACGACCGGCTCGGTCCGCGCTTCCACGTGCTGTTCCAGATGCAACTGCTCGGCATCAACGGCGCATTCCTCACCGGCGACCTGTTCAACCTGTTTGTCTTCTTCGAAATCCTGCTCATCGCCTCTTACGCCCTGCAACTTCACGGCGGCGGCGCAGCCCGGGTGCGTGCCGCCCTGCACATCGTGGTACTCAATCTGGCCGGCTCCGCGATCTTTCTCATCGGCATCGCGACCATCTATGCGGCCACAGGCACCCTCAACCTGGCAGATCTGGCGGCCAAGGTGGGCGCTGCAAGCCCCGAGCAGGCCGGCTTGCTGCGCGCCGGAGGCCTGTTGCTGCTGGTGGTATTCGCACTCAAGGCGGCATTGATCCCGCTGGGTTTCTGGCTGCCACCCGCCTATGCGGCGGCCAGCGCACCGGCCGCCGCGCTGTTCGCCATCATGACCAAGGTAGGCGTATACGCCATACTGCGCGTGCACGGCCTGGTGTTCGGCCCGGACGCCGGGCCGGCAGCATCGCTACTCTCGTCCTGGCTGTTACCCATCGGTTTGCTGACCGTGGTGGTCGCCACCGTCGGCGTACTCGCCAGCCGGGACTTGCGGCGCCTGTTGTCTCATCTGGTGGTGTTGTCGGCCGGGACCCTGACGCTGACACTCGGTCTCGAATCGCAGGCGGCCACCTCAGCGGCCCTCTTCTATGCGGTGAACAGTACCCTGGTCGGTGGCGGCCTGTTTCTGCTGGCGGACCTTATTGCCAGGGAACGCGGCGAGGCCCAGGCCAGACTCGACCAGGCTCAGGCGGTGGCCCGACCCGCGCTGCTGGGATCCCTTTTCTTCGTCGGTGCGGTGGGCGTTGCCGGCCTGCCGCCGCTGGCAGGCTTTGCAGCCAAACTTTACATCCTGCAGAGTGCCTTCGTGCATACAGCAGCAGGCTGGGTCTATGCGGTTGTTCTGGTGAGCGGCCTGTTGGTCATCGTTGCCCTAAGCCGCGCCGGCAGCGCGCTGTTCTGGCGCACCGGTGAAACCATGGCGCCCGCTACAATCACCGGCTCGGCACCAGCCGCCGCCACGACGTTGCTGCTTTCCGGCACCGCTGCCCTCATGATGCTCGGTGGCCCGGCGATGTCTTTTACCCAGGCCGCGGCGGCGCAGCTTGCCGACCGCTCGGCCTACGTGGATGCTGTAATGGAAAACCGCAGCGTAGTCTCGCCCTCGTCCGGCGACGGAGGCCAGTGATGCCGAAATCCTCCACCTTCTTCCCGCACCCACTGCTCAGCCTGTTGCTACTGATGCTCTGGCTGCTGCTGCACAACAGCGCATCGCCGGGCCATCTGCTGCTGGGCACGCTGTTGGCCGTGCTCATTCCGCTGTTTACCCGGCGGTTCTGGCCCAAGCGGGGCTATATCCGACGACCGTTGTACGCACTTCGCTTCGCGGGACGTGTGCTGTGGGACATAGTCGTCGCTAATTTCGTGGTCACGCAGGTGGTGCTTGGCCCGAGCAGCGCTGTCCGACCCGTCTTCGTGCGTGTACCCCTGGATGTCGAGGGTGAGTTCGCAACTACACTACTTCTGATGGTGATCTCGCTGACACCGGGAACCGTAACGGCCGATCTCGACAAAGAACGCTGCTACCTGCTGGTTCACGCCCTCAGCGAAGATGATCCGCAGGCACTGGTGACGCGAATCAAGAAACGCTACGAAACCGCGATCAAGGAGATCTTCGTATGTTGAATCTGGCTGTGCTGGCGGCAATGGCGATGCTCGGCGTTGCGCTGCTACTGAACACCTGGCGGCTGTTTCGCGGCCCGGACGCGACAGACCGCATCCTCGCCCTCGATACGCTGTATATCAATGCTGCGGCGGTCATACTGATCTATGGCGTACATATCGGGCGCCCCGACTTCTTCGAGGCCGCGCTGCTGATCGCCCTGCTCGGTTTTGTCAGCACCATGGCGCTGGCCAAGTTCCTGCTGAGAGGGGATATCATCGAATGATTACCACCATAGTTGATCTTTTCGCCTCACTCTTCCTGCTTCTCGGCGCCGGCTTCGCCCTGATCGGATCGATCGGGCTGGTACGCCTGCCCGATCTCTTCACCCGTCTGCACGGCCCCACCAAGGCGACCACGCTGGGCGTCGGTGGCGTCCTGCTCGGTTCAATCCTGTATTTTTCCCTGCGCCAGGGCCTCAGCCTGCACGAAGTACTGGTCACCATCTTCCTGTTTCTGACGGCTCCGGTAAGCGCACACCTCATCGCCCGCGCCGCCCTGCAGCGGCATTGCAAAAGCCTGGCCCAGGTCCCGGAAGCCGGGGAGGAAAAGCGGTCAAACGACGAAAATCCCTGAGCCATACTGCTGCACTCTCAGCTGGCCTCATTGCAGACTGACTTGAAACCACAGACCGGACCAGGAGGTTCCTTACGCAGGCGGCTCGTGGAAATGTTCCCGGGCTTGATCGCAAAGGACGCAAAGCACTAGCCTTGTTTTCGAATGCAAGGAGACAGCGCTGAAAAACACCAAGACCTGAACGACCATACTTGATTTACCGGGTGCTGGTTGCTTCGCGTCGTTCGCGCTTGTCGCTCTCGTATGGATGGGCTTGTGATTCGGTGAAAATACAAATAACCGCCTACTCCCGTTGCGGATGCAGCGGCGGGATCGGTGATGCCGGAGAAGCCGCAGTAACGGAGTTCGATTTGAGCCAGTGTTCGGCCTCGCGCAGCAGCCGGTCACCGTCCCAGTCAATCGTCTCGCGCCCGTACAATGCACGGTTGAGCTGATCAATGGCTTCGGCGAAGGCCGCATCCACACGGCTCGCCAGCGCACCCAGACTGGCGGGCGGCTGTTCCGGCCAGCGCTGTCTGGCCAGGCTCAGCAACGCCGATTTGCAGGCTCCGGCATCGTTCTGTTGGCAAGCGCGCCTGAGTTCCGGAATCTCGTAAACCGGCTGCTCGGCTTCGCGCGCGGACGAGCGAGTTTCAACCAGGACGCCACGCTGATGCCGCTGCCTCCACCACAGCAACGCGGTCCCCAGCCACGCCACCAGAAAGGCGAAGCTCAGCCAGGGCCAGAAACCGGCGCCATCCGCCGGCGGCGCTTCAGCCACCGGTACCACCGTGTCTGACAGCTCGGGTGCGGCCGGCAATGGCGGTGCCGCCGGCTCGGCATCGGAAGCGGCACGCACCTCTATGCTCCGGGACGGAATGCGCGCAACTTCCTGCTGCCCGGTTTCCGTGTTCCACCAGGGAACCTCCAATGCGGGTAGCTCCAGTCGCCCAGCACGGCTGGGCACGATGGCAATTTTCTCCTGGCGCAGACCGGTAAGGCCGTCGGCCCGGGTCTGATTCCGGATCAGGGGTTGATCGCTATACTGCTTGAGGCCATCGGGGAGCGTTGCGGCGAGGCTGGGCAACTGCGCTGCCGCGATACCCTCGGCGGTGAGTGTGAGCGTACGCGTCAGCGGCTCACCCACGCGAAAAATCGGCGGGTCCGTGGGCCATTCCTCGACCAGCTTTACTTCGCGGCTGGGCAGCCACGGACGCCGCGCCGCCACGGGTATAGGCCGCACCTCCACGCTGAATGGCTCGGATGTGAGGCGCTTGCTACGCAGGTTCTCGCCGAACGGGAACCCCCGGCCCTCGATGATCTGCCCCTGAAATACGCTGGGTTCCACCGTCAGGGTTCCGCTCTGTTGTGGATAGATGGCGAAACTTCGTTCGACCACCACATAGCGCACACCGTTGCGCAAGGTTTCGAAACTGCGATCATCGCCGAGTTTTTCGACGATTGCCTCGACACCGCTGATCCTCGGCTCGCTGAGGTTGCCACTGCGCAGAGTAACGGAACGCAGCAGTCGCAGCGTGTACACCAGTTGTGACTGCACATACGCCCGCTGGGGCGTGAGCTGCGCCTCCAGAAGTATGGTGCCGTCCTGGGCCGAGGCACCGGCCGCCTCGGCCTGTACCACCAGAGAGAGACTGTTGCTGCGGTCCTTGCCGAAACTGATTGGCGGAATGGTGTAATCACCGACTTCCTGCGCCATCAGCGTCAGTTGCCACTGACTGGTGCGGTCCATGCGACCGTTAACGATCTGAATCTGACTGCCCTGCGAACGGTTGAGAACCTGGAACAGCGCTTCCAGCGGCGAGAAATCCGGTTCGCCGTCCAGGTCGCCCTGGACATCGAAGGTCAGTACGAATGACTCGTTAACCGTGACCGGATTGCGGTCGACATGGGCGCGGATAGTCGCTGCTTCGCTGCAAAGCGGGTAGAAACCCAGTAGAAAGGTTAGAAGCACGCGCATCACCATGGCTGACCCTCACCCTCCGCGCGCCGCTCTCGCTGCTGATACTGGTAGAGGAACTTGCGCCGCAACAGACCGCCCGGATCATCCGGAATGCGCCGCAGCCACTGTTCCATGGCAGGATCGGGCGCCTCCTCTGCCTGCTGTTCACCGAGACTCGCTACATCCGTGGCACTATCTTCCCCGCCTTCGGCCGCCTGTGGTATTTGGCTGGCCAGCCTCTGTGCAGCGGATTCCTGCCTGCCTGCGGCATCCTGTTGCTCGTCGCTGTTGTTGGCAGCATTCTCCGCACCCTGTCGCTGCGCTGCCTCCGCTGGCGCCGGTTCGTCAGACGCAGCCCCGTTGTCCGAGGCGGCGTCTGCTTGATGATTTCGATTGCCATCGGTCTCCCCCGCGGCGGGCTGAGACTCCTGGCGCTCGCCGCCTTCCGCAGCCTGATTCGGGGACGCGGATGAACCCTGTTGGGATTGTTGCTGCTGTTGCTGCTGTTGCTGCACTAATTCCAGATTGTGCCTGGCGTCCTGGTGACCAGGATCAAGCTCGAGTACCTGTTGATAGCTGCTGATAGCCTGCGGGTACTGACCGAGTCGAGCCAAGGCATTGCCGCGGTTGTACAGAGCATCGGGCGTTTTTATCGACTCCAGGCTGGCGGCCGCCTGTTCGTATTGGCCGGCCCGATACTGGGCCGCGGCCTTCCACTGCGGATCCTCGAAGCGTTGCGCCGCCTCCGCCGCCGCTCCTTCTCGCAGCGCCCGCATGCCCTGTTGGTCGGCTCGGCTCCAGAGACTGTCCCAATCCAGCGCCGCCGCAGGCCTCGGCAACGGGATCAGCAAAACCAGTAACAGCACCAATACCCCACGCCGAAAGGCCAGTGCGGCCAATGGAACGACCAGCAGAATCAGCCACGGCCCCTGTTCGCGCCACTGGTCCGAGCGCATATCGTCGGCCCGTTCCGCCTGTCCATGGCCGGCCGCCGTCCGGCCGGCAAACAGATACTGGATATCCTGATCGTCGGCACGGATCACCGCATAACGTCCACCGCCACGCTGCGCCCAGCTGCGAAGCACAGCAGCATCGAGCTTGGGCACCACGATGGAGCCCTTTGCATCCTTGAGAAATCCGCCGTCGGAGAGAGGAATGGGCGCACCCTCTCTACTGCCGGCCCCCAGTATGGAGAGCCGGTGACCTTGCTTGCGCAGGCTGTCCAGAGGTGTTGCCAGTGCTTCGCCTTCGATACCATCGGTCACCAGCAGGACATCGCCACCGGCAACGCCCGCCTGCCGCAACAGGTCAGCGGCCGCCTGCACGGCGAGGTCGGCTCTGCTGCCCTGCAAAGGCATCAGCTCACTATCCAGACTGGGCAGTTGCGCAATGATGGTGTCCACGTCATCGGTCAGGGGTGTTACGGTGAAAGCCTCGCCCGCGTACACCAGCAGGGCGCTCTGTCCGCTCTGGCGCGACCTGAGGATATCTGTGATTTTATGCCTCGCCCGGATCAACCGGCTGGGCTTCAGGTCACCCGCATTCATGGAACGGGAAAGATCCATGGCAATCACCAGCGCCGACTGGTCGCGAAATACCGGCTGGGGGATGCGCTCCCAGGTCGGGCCCGCCAGAGCAATGATTAGCAAGCTGGTAGCCAAACCGACCAGCCAGGGGGCTGATGAGCAGCGTTTGCCCGCCCGTTCTGCGTCCAGCATATAGGGCAGCAACTGGGGGTCACAAACCGTTGCCCAGCTGCGACTGCTGCGTCTTGCACGCAGCATGCTGACGACCAGAAACGCCACCGCCGGCAGGGCCAGTAACCACAGCGGGCGCAGGAAGTGGAAATCGCTCATGCCGGATGTCCCCGAAGGTGAAACCACAAAGGTGCCAGTGCCAGCATCAGCGCTGCCGCCAGCGGCCAGGGATAGAGGGCGTGAACCGGTCTGAAAGACTGGGTATCGACATCCACGGGTTCCAGTTCATCCAGCAATTCATAGATCTGCTCCAGCTCCGTCATATCGCGCGCACGGAAATAACGCCCACCCGTTTTATCGGCAATGGCGCGCAGGGTTTTTTCGTCGAGATCCTGAGAAGGGTTCACCCGGCGCGTGCCGAACAGGGAACGCACCAGCATTTCATCGGCGCCGATGCCGATAGTGTAGATCTTCAAATCTGCCTGCGCCGCCAGTTCTGCCGCCTTCAACGGATCGACCTCGCCGGCAGTATTGGCGCCATCGGTCAACAAGATCAACACCCGGCTGTCCACCGCTTGCTCGCGCAAGCGTTTGACGGCCAGACCAATGGCATCGCCGATCGCTGTCTCCTTACCTGCCAAACCGATGGCCGATTCCAGCAACAGCTGCTTGACCGTTTCGCGGTCAAAAGTCAGCGGGGTCTGCAAATAGGCCCGTTGGCCGAAAAGAATCAGACCAAGGCGGTCGCCGACCCGACGGTCGATGAACTGGCTGGCGACGACCTTGGTGGCGGCCAGCCGGTTTACCAGAACACCTCGCCACTGGAAATCCTCGACCTCCATGGAGCCGGACAGATCCACCGCCAACATCAGGTCACGGCCGCTGACCGGCAGTTGCACAGCCTCGCCGAGCCACTGCGGACGCGTCAGTGCCGCAACCAGCAAGAGCCATGCGGCGGCAGCCACCCACAGTGGCCAGCGAGACGACACCGCCGCTGCGGAACTGCCTCCCCCGGCGGTGCTGAAGTCGTCCAGGAAGGGCACGCGCAGGGCCGCATCATGGCGAGGTGGCAGCGGCGATAACAGGCGTCGCAGTATCCAGGGCAGCGGTAACAGCAGCCATAACCAAGGCCATTCGAAATGCATCACGCGGCTGTCCCTTTCGCCTTGAACAGCTGATGCAGCCAACGCTCGCAGAGCTGCAGCAAAGCCGGACCATCGACGCGCGTATCGCCCGAGTAAGGCGCTGAGGTGAGTACCCGCCCCACGCCGTGCTGAAACTCATCTCCGGCCAGTGTTCGGTCAAGAAATCTCAGCCAGGCGCCGCCGGTCAGTCCCGCCACCTCCTGGCGAGGATAACGGCTCAGCGTCACGCGCCGTAACCACATCGACAATTGCTGGACCAGCACCTGGGAATCGCCGGATTGCCGGTAGGCATCGCCGATCTGATACAACGCCTGTCGTGCCGCCCGCCGCAGGGCGTTACGGCTATAGCGATGACGCAGGAAAACGGCCAATGCCGCCCCAGCGGCCAGCAGCATCAACAGCAACCACCAGCCCGGTGCCGGCGGCCACCAGGACACAGGTTCGGGGAGATGAATATCACGCAGCGGCAGATGATCTCCGAGCGGATTCATGGTTCCCGCCTCATCAGGCCCTGCTGCAGTCTCAGCAGCGGATCATCATTGGTGGCACAGGGCAGGAATATCATGCCCTGACGCGCGCACAGCCGCTGGACCCTGTTTCTGCGGCTGTTGAAGCGCTCGGCATAGTCCGACCTTGCCCGCTCGCTGCGTGTATCCAGGATCGCTTCACGCCGGCGGTCGGCAACACGATACTGTCCCGCTGGCGGCAGCTGCATCTCCAGCGGATCATAGACGAAGATCAGTACCAGCTCACTGTGCCGCGAAAGCTGCGCCAGGTGGGCCTCTGCCCTGTCATCCAGCTGACGAAAGTCACTGATCAGGACGATCAGGCTGCCTGGGCGTGCAACACGCCGCAAACGAGACGCCGCCCTGGCGAAGGCCTCGGGGTCGGCACCGGGCTGTGTCTCGTGGCGTTCTATCCGGCCCCGTGTGGCGAGCTGCTGCAGAAAATGCAGGGTAGCCGCACCGCCGAGCCTGGGCCGCCCTTCCCAGTGATCCTGCGCCGAGAAAATGAAACCACCCAGACGGTCCCCCTGTTGCGCGGCACGCCAGGCCAGCAAGGCGGCGCATTTGGCTGCGATGACTGACTTCAAGCAGCCCTGCGTTGCGAAGAACATCGCGGGCCGGTAGTCCACCGCCACCATCACCGGGCGTTCGCGCTCTTCCCGAAACAGCTTGGTGTGCGCTTTGCCCGTGCGGGCCGTCACTCGCCAGTCAAGGCTGCGGATATCGTCACCCGAGCTGTAGGGACGGGACTCATCGAATTCCATACCGCGCCCCTTGAACCGGGATAGATAGTTTTGACCCTGGAGCGAGCGCACACGAGTGGCGCGCAGACTGAGTCCCTCCGCTGCATGGCGCAGCGCGATCAGGTCGCTGGTAGCAAGCTGAACGCGATCGCTCAAGGGTGCATCGCGCATACCACCCTTTTTATTCGCCCTATACACCTACGGCACGGCCACCCGCTGCAACAGTTCGTCGATAAAGCGGTCGCTCGTCACGCCCTCGGCTTCGGCCTCGTAGCTGAGAATAATACGGTGACGAAGCACATCGTGGGCGACGGCCTGAATGTCCTGAGGGTCGACATAGTCGCGATCGTTCAGCCAGGCGAGCGCCCGCGCGCAGCGATCCAGCGCCGCGGTGGCGCGTGGGCTGGCACCGTATTGAAGCCATTGCGTCAGCTCATCGCCGTAGGGCGCTGGATCACGGGTGCCGACAACCAGCTCCACCATATATTTTTCGAGTTCCTCGGCCATGTGCAGGCCGAGGATGGCCTTGCGCGCGGTGAACAGCGTTTGTTGAGAAACCGGCACGGGTGGCGCTTGCGGATCGCTGAGCCCCTGCAGGGCTTCGCTGCGCGTAAGTCGTAAAATGTCGTGCTCGGCCGCGGCATCGGGATAATCGATGAAAATGTGCATCAGAAAGCGGTCGAGCTGGGCCTCGGGTAAGGGGTACGTGCCCTCTTGCTCAATGGGGTTCTGTGTAGCCATGACCAGAAACAGTTGTGGCAGGCGGTAGGTTTCGCGACCCACGGTAATCTGCCGCTCGGCCATGGCCTCCAGCAGCGCCGACTGCACCTTGGCGGGTGCGCGGTTGATCTCATCCGCAAGTATGAGGTTATGGAACAGAGGCCCGCTCTGAAAACGGAAACTGCTATCCTGCGGACGATAGACCTCGGTGCCGGTAAGATCCGCGGGCAACAGATCGGGCGTAAACTGAATGCGGTGGAAGTCACCCTCGATGCCTTCACCGAGCACCTTGATGGCGCGGGTCTTTGCCAGCCCTGGCGCCCCTTCGACAAGCAGATGACCGTCGGCCAGCAGGGCGATGAGCAAGCGCTCGACGAGGACGTCCTGCGCTAGGATGTGTTGACTGACATAGTCCCGGAGTGCCTGTAGTTGTATCCGTTCGGTCATTCCGCCAAATAAGAGTTGAAACCGCTATTCGAAATTTTTTGGTTTTTGGCGCCAGCTTGCGCCAGCCATAAGACAGAGCGCTTGCGCAAAAGTTTCACGGCCGTTGCGACGTCGCTTTGGACAGCAGCCCCGGAGCCGGCCCCTCAGTCCTCTCTGGATACCAGGCGCACCGAGGCGAATTCGGCAGCTTTCTCCGCCGACTCGATCAGGCGCAGAGACTGGCCTATGCGTATCATATCCCTGCTCTGCAGATTGTTCAGCGCCATCAGTTCACGGACATTGGTATTGAAGCGCTCGGCGATTTCCGACAGTGTATCACCGAGCTCGACCCTGTAAATGATATCCGGCACCTGATCTTCGCGCCCGTCGGCAACCACGACGTGGTTGAGCATCATGGTGACATCTGTGCTGTCCACGCTGCCGGGCAGGCGCAGATGATAATCCTTTGGCACATATTTCCTGCCCCTCCAGACAGAGCGCTGCAAGGCGGGATTGAGGGTCCTCATGACACCCAGATCCAGTTCCAGCTGTTCGGTCAGGGCACCCAGGGGGAGATAGACGGGCAGCTTGACTATCCAGTAACTGTCGGGATCCTGCCGTTCGAGTGTGCCGAAATAGCGCTCCGCGTCCCGGGATACATCCAATGCGGCCAGGAAAGCAGCGTAGAAGTTACGCGAGGCGAACCCGAAACGACTGCCGTTGTACTCGTGGACAATCCTGCCGATGTCTTCGCTGCCGATCTGACGAACTGCACGCCGCACACCTGACAGGCCGTGATTATAGGCCGTGATGGCCAGCGGCCAGCTCTTCAGAACGCCATGGTAGCGCTGCAACAGGCGCGCCGCAGCATCCGTTGATTTGTGCGGATCAAGTCGTTCGTCCACCACGTGATCGACACGCAGGTAATGTTTCCCCGTGAAGCGGGTAAACTGCCAGATGCCGGCCGCCCCCGCCGAGGAACGTACCAGGTGGTTGTACGAGGATTCAACGTGCGGAAG
>Ga0209536_100015129_pt1 | contig 11027 bp, 12 predicted proteins | sample DeeMarSeWOR28_12_FD_187461 | JGI IMG/M metagenome (GOLD analysis project Ga0209536, IMG submission 187461) | Marine sediment microbial communities from White Oak River estuary, North Carolina - WOR-2-8_12 (SPAdes) (version 2) | ecosystem: Environmental > Aquatic > Marine > Intertidal zone >... | reverse complement strand
GTCACTTGGAGATTGCTTGGTTACCGAAGGGTATCCTTTAGGGCGCTATGCTCCTCGTTTATGCCCTCCGGGTGCAATGACCAATCATCAATCAGAGGTTTCCAAGCTCTTGCGTCCCACTAGTCCCGGCGCAGGCGGTCGGAAACTGCGATTGGGGTCGGGTAGCGCAGCACGATAAAATAGGATGACACCATAAAGGTTATCAGCGTCGCCAGTTGGATGAGGTAGGAGGCCTGTGCACCGATTACGCCCGAGCGTGTCGCCAGCAAGGCGATCAGCAGCGAAAATTCGCTGATCTGGCCCAGCCTGACTCCAACCTCTTGGGACAGTTCCGGGGTTTCTCCCTCACGCATCCACAGTTTTTTGAAAACGTAGGGCTTTATCAGCAGGCTTGCGGCGGCGAGCAGCGCGGCGGGGAGTGCGACCTGTTGCATGGAAGACAGATCAAATGCTGCACCAAGGCTGACAAAAAACACCACCAGAAAGAAATCACGTAAGGGCCGGAGGCTTTCCGCTATGAATCTGGATATGGGCTCGGTCGCCACTGCAACGCCAGCGATAAAGGCTCCGATTTCCGGTGACAGTCCCAGCGCTGCGGAGAGCTCCGCCATGCCCAGGCACCAGCCTATGGCGAGCAGGAAAATGTATTCCTTGATGGTATCAAATCTTGTCAGCAGCCGAGTGAGTATGAAACGCGAAAAGCCGAAAGCCAAGAGCAGAAAGCCGGGTAGTACCAGGATCAGCAACTTTGCAGCCTGCCAGCTGCCGCTTGTGCCGTGCAGTCCGTGCAACAGCAGGAGAATCACGATGGCGATCAGATCCTGCAAGAGAAGCACACTGATGATGATTTCACCGGTGTGCTGGTGATGTAGCACCGTGCTGGGCAACAGCTTGAGGCCGATGATGGTGCTGGAGAACATCATGGCAGCACCAACGACAAGGGATTCGACGAGCGTATAGCCGAAGGCCCAGGCCGTCACCGTGCCAAGTGCGGCAAACACGGCCGAGCTCACCACTGTGACTACAGTCGCCTTGCGGAACATGTTCCACAGATTCTGCGGGTGGAGATTCAGGCCAAGCAAAAAGAGTAGAAAAACGATGCCGACGTGGGACAGTTCCTGCAGCAGGCTGACATCGCCGACCAGATCCAGGGCGGAAGGACCAATGATGATACCGAGAACGATGTAGGCGACCAGTACCGATTGGCGCGCATATAGTGCGATAGTGGCCAGAATGGCTGCGCCGGTGAATATCAGGAATACAGAGAATACGATGGATTGATCCATGTGCATTACATCCTGATACAACAGAGATTCGACGTGCCCATCCGCGCTGTGGCGCAAGAAAGCAAGAGCCGTGAACGCTAGGCGGCTATCCCTGGTTCAACGATCTTCCTTATCGGAGCCCTTTTTCGATGAAGTAAAATCCAGGGGTACCACCACTTCGGATTTCGGTTCGTCGATGAATCGAGGTCGTGCGCTGGTATCGCGGCCGAATTCCTTGGCCAGTTCCTGCTCGCGCGCGGTAATCATAGCCAGGCATTCGCGGATACCCTCGATGGTATGTTTGGACAGAGGGTGCTTGAGGCCGGGTTGTGAGGCGGTGTCTTTGGCAACGCTGGTCAGGACGCTTTTTACCATGGCCAGGATGCGTTCTTCCTTTGTCAGCTCTGGTTCGCTCATAGTGTTCTCCCTCGCCCTGCCTATTATACGGCCGGGTGCTCCGGAATCGAGATTTACGGAGCCTCTATTGTGCCATAGCCTCAGCCATAGCCTGAAGCCGCGGCCGTCGGCCTTTCAGCCGTGTTTCTGCTGCTCGAGCTGCTCCCAGCGCTGGTAGGCGATTCGCAGCTCAGCTTCGACGGCGCACAGACGTTGTTTTCTGGCAGCGATTTCATCTCCGCTTGACTGGTAGAAGGCAGGATCGGCCATATTGCCGTGTATGTCCTCGATTTCTGCTTCAAGCTCTTCAATGTGTTGCGGCAGCCTGTCGAGTTCACGCTGATCCTTGTAACTCAACTTGGCCGGCCGCGCTCTGACGCGGTGCGCGGGAATGCTCGGTTTGTTTGCCGGCGGCGCCCGGTCAGCCACGGCAGGGCGACGTTGGCGTAACCAGTCGCTGTAACCGCCAACATACTCCCTGACTACTCCATCGCCTTCGAAAACCAGCGTGCTGCTCACCACCCTGTCGAGAAACATTCGATCATGACTGACCAGTAACAGCGTGCCGGCATACGCCGCCAGCAATTCTTCCAGCAGATCCAGCGTGTCGATATCCAGGTCGTTTGTCGGCTCGTCGAGCACCAAAAGGCTGGCTGGCTTACTGAACAGCTTTGCCAGCAGCAGACGGTTTCGCTCGCCGCCCGACAGAGCGGAAACAGGTGTCTGGCAGCGCTCAGGGGTAAACAGAAAATCCTGCAGGTAACTGACAACGTGCTTCTGCCGGTCGTCGATGCGAATGAACTGCCGGCCATCGGCCAGGTTATCGATAACAGAGCGCTGTTCATCCAGCTGTGCGCGGCGCTGATCGAAGTAGGCTGCGTCCAGCCGGGTTCCCAGGCGGATGCTACCCTGTTGTGGTTTCAGCTCACCCAGCAGAAGTCTCAACAAGGTGGTCTTGCCGGCACCATTGGGTCCAACGATGCCGACCTTGTCACCGCGCAGTATCGTGGTAGTGAGGTTGCGAATCAGCGGGCGGTCAGCGAACGAATAGCTCGCATCAATGGCCTCGATCACCAATTTCCCTGATAGCTCGGCATCCTCACACCTCATCCTTGCCTTGCCGGTAACCACACGTCGCTTGCCGCGCTCCTCGCGCATTTTCTGCAAGGCTCGCACGCGTCCTTCGTTACGAGTGCGTCGGGCTTTGATACCCTGCCGGATCCAGCGTTCTTCTTCCGCTAGTTTCTTATCGAAGGCCGCCTGCTGACCGGCTTCCGTCTCCAGCCATTGCTGTTTACGTTCCAGGTAGGTCGGGTAGTCGCCCGGCCAGTTGGTTAAAACACCGCGGTCCAGATCTATGATGCGGGTCGCCAATCGAGTCAGAAAGCTTCGATCATGAGTGACAAACAACAGGGTGCCGTCAAAATTGAGCAGGAACGCCTCCAGCCATTCGATGGCCTGGATATCGAGATGGTTGGTTGGCTCGTCAAGCAACAGCAGATCCGGTGCGGAGACCAGCGCGCGAGCCAGCAGGACACGACGCTGCACGCCGCCGGAAAGATCGTCAAAGTGTGCATCCGCATCCAGCGACAGGCGGGACAAAACTGTTTCCACTCTTTGTTGCAGGGTCCATCCACCCTGGCTCTCCAGTTCGTGCTGAATGGCCTCGAGTCGTTGCAGAAGTTCGTGGTTCTGTTGCTGGCCGAGTTGCGAGCTGAGGTGGTGGAACGCTCGCACAAGGCCGCCCAGTTTTCCCAGGCCCTCGGCTACGCAATCAAATACGCTGGTGTGGTAATCCGCCGGCAATGCCTGGTCGAGGGAGGCTATTTTCAACCCTTGCCGGTGTTCGATAACCCCGTCATCCGGACTGATTCGGCCTTCCAACACCTTCAATAACGTGGATTTTCCGCAGCCGTTGCGCCCAACCAGACAGACGCGTTCGCCCGCATCGATACTGAGGTCTACACCATCCAGGAGTGCGGGTCCGCCGAAGCTCAGGCGCAAGTTGCGGGTGCGTAACAAGGGCATGTGGCGCACAGCATAAGCTGCCACTGTCGGCGGCTCAACTCATTTCTCGGCTGGCCGACAACCAGTCTGCGGCACCGTTGTTTCCATAACTGTGCGCCCGTTCACACTAATTTGGGTTCAGCAATAACATACTGTATATCGGCATACGTTCAGGGAATAGCAAAGTCATGCTTGACGACGAGTTTTACGCAGATCCGACAGTTTTTGACCAGTGGCAGAGGGATACAGGAAACTGGATCGGCAGATACCAGGAAAGGGTGTTGCCGTTTTCCTGGGCGATAGGGTTTGGTGCGCTCGCCGCGGCGTTTCTGATGGTTGCCCTTGCTGTGTCTGTCGATTCACTACAGCAGGCGACGTCGGCTGGGACAGTGACGTCTTGGAACAGTGCGCTGGCGGCAGGGGTGACATTTCTTATTGCATCCACTGCGAGTATCGGCCTGTTCGGGCATGCCGTGGATGCATGGCCCGCTTCCGAGCCTTCGCCCGACGGTCTTGGCAAGGCGGCGGACCTAAAGCACCCGAGTCCGCTCGGCCGGACCTCACCGGCCGCTGTCTCCGCCAGGCCGAGGGCCGGCGGCATTCCTGCCATGGACCGACAGGCCATTCAGGAATTCTTTGCCGGTGTGCGAAACGCCGGTGTCAACGTCTCTATCGCCAAGGCGCTTTTCGCAGCGGGCGTACGCTCAGTCCAGCACTTGCAACAGGTCGAGGACAGCTATCTCCATGGCATCCACGGTGTCGGCCCGGCGACAGTGCGTAAGCTTCGAGCCCACTTTGCTCAGGCCTGAGATCCCTGGCCCACCAGTTGGCAACTAGCCGGCGGATCGTTTTACCTGGACGTCGTTCTGTTTCAGGTCAGGGGGCGGTAACAGGCCGGCGTAAAACGCGGTGAACAGACCGCATAGAAAAGCAGGTCCTGATTGCCCGTATTTCGGATTCGCTGGGGTGTGCCAGGGGGTATGAGCACAACGTCTCCCGCCGACACCAGTGCCGGTTCCAGGTCGCCGATCTCTGCCACCCCCTCACCGGCGACGATGAGATAGCGTTCCCAGGTATCTTGCAGATAATGCCACTGGGTTACCGTACCCGGTTCAACCCGCGCACGCGCAATGGAAACCTGCGGGTCATCCGGGTGATTGGCGACCTCGAGGATATGACAGCCTTCATGGAACCAGTACTCGTCTCGGGCGTTGTTGCGGCAGATTCTTTCAGGCATGGTGGTACTGTCGTTGGCTCGTTTCCGGGGGGCTCGGGCTTGCGTGAGCAGTTGATGCAGACCTCCTGCTCGAGCAAGTCAGGGACCTTGAGGTTCAGGCCTGAAATCGCTTGGCCCGTAGCTGCGCTATCGGACAAAAACCTTGGGGAAGCGCTGATTAATTCAACGAAGCCGGTCATTGCGAGCGAAGCGCGGCAATCTCACAGTTCATAATCAGTCGCTTGGAGATTGCTTCGTCACTGCGTTCCTCGTTTATGCCCTCTGGGTGCAATGACGAATTGATCAAAGCTCCCTTAGTATATACTAAGCGGATGTATAGGAAGCACCGCGCACGGCAACTCATGCAGCCAGCTACCGGCTGAAAACCGCATAAGGAATGACCAATGACTGATAAGGCGCCTTTCTCGATCCATGCTCTGGAACTCGGGCCGATGGAGAATTTCGTGTATTTGATCGGGGATCATGCCAGTGGGCGGGCGGCGGTGGTTGATCCGGCTTGGGAGGTGCCGGAGGTCCTGGCACTGGCCAGAGATCAGGGCCTGCGTATTAGCGACATTCTGCTGACGCACAGCCACCACGATCACATCAATGGCATTGAAGAGGTGTTACAGGCCTGCGATGCACAAGTGCATCTGCTAAGAGAGGAGGCCCGCTTCTGGGGTTCTTACATGGATGTACCCACTTTGCATCGTGGCGGCGATCACATCGCACTGGGGAGCACGGAAATCGATGTGCTGCATACTCCCGGTCATACGCCCGGTTCGGCCTGTTATCGGATTGGTGACAGATTGATTACCGGTGACACCCTGTTTGTATTCGGTTGCGGGCGTTGCGATTTGCGCGGCGGCGACCCTGAGCAAATGTTTCATACCCTTAAAGGCTTGGAGCGTAACCTGGCCGGCAGTACGGTGATTTTGCCGGGACACAATTATGCCGAGAAACCCAGTTCGACGATGGCCGAGCAGATTGAGGGAAACCCGTTCATGCATTTCGATACCCTGGGACGCTTTGTGCACTACCGGATGTATTATCACGACAAGCATCGTCACGATCCTTACCGTGCGGTCTGCAAGGGGCATGAAATGCCTGATGAAGGGCACTGAGGCACAACTGTCAAGCTGCCAGCGTCAACGCGGTTGGCGTTCTTGCCACCGCCTGTAGAAGGGGCAGACGCTACAAGGCGGCGTCCTCGGCAAAGAATCCCTTGAGTTGTTCCGCGACACCCTTGCAGGCTGCGTTCTGAGTTCGGGCAATCAAGGGCACCGGCACAAGCAGGGCGGGTACGTAGGACATGCCGGATGCATCCGCGCTCACCGCGCCGATCGAGCGAGCGTTTTTCAGGTCCCAGATATTGGTCTCGTATACTGAGGCGGTATCCCACCACACGAAACCGAAACAGCCGCCACCGCCCGGACCGACTGCGCAGGACATTCCGCCTCCGCCATCCACCCTTTCAGAGCTTCCGTCCACCCAGACGATATAGCGCACGCCGATCTCGGTAATCTTTTCGCTCACACCCGGTCGTTGCAACAGCGCCGGCAGTTCCTCAAGGCTCGTCGGCGCGGTACGCGATTCGAACCAGGGAAACAGAGCGTCCAGGAACGCCTGTTCCGGATAGATTCTGACCACTAGCTGCATTTTTGCCAATGAACTGTTCAGGCACTCCATGAATTCTTCCTCCGTGTTTTGTCCGCCCTCCTGTTTCCTTGCCAGCAACACAACGCCGCTGTCCCCGCTCAGATCGGTGGTAGCGTGTCTGGCCACGTCGATTCGCGAGGTTGTGCAGGCCGAATGCGCGAGTGTCAGCATCAACACAAGAGCGTATCTAATGGTTAACCTGCCGGTTTCAGGAGTCGTGATTATCCTTGCCGTTCTCATTTTCGTTTTGCTGTGCCTGAAGCAAGGTGTGGAAGTCGGTGTGCTTTGTGAGTTCTATCACCAACCAGGCCGCCGCATCGCGCATTGCCGCCACGGTGGCTTTTTGGACCGGTTCATCGCTGCCAAACAGCGTGGAACGGCTTCTGCCCCGACCGGTATAAGACCAGTGCTTGATGAACTCTCCCCCCGGCGAATGAAATGCCAGCCGATAACGAATTTCAACCTCGTAGAACGCGCTGCTTGTACCGCTCGGGGCGTGCAGGGCGTACTCGTCGATCGAAGGCTTGATCACAACGCCTACCGACTTCCCGGTGTTCCCTGCCGCCAGGCCGTCGAGATGAACAAGATTTTCGAAAAGCGAATGAAATAACTGATCAAAAAGCCGCACATGGGCAGGCCCGATCTCTATCTTCCATGCCAGGGATTTCGCGTCCGCCTGCCTCTCGAACACGTATTCACGCAAAGTGTCATCGTAGTAGACGCCCGCGTCGATGGGGAGACTTGCGACAACCGGTCGCGGAAAGCCGCTGTCAACGCGGAGGGCCGTTGAGCAGGCGACAGCCGCCGGGATCAATGCGCAAAGTGCAAGAACGCGGATGGCGGATGGCGGTCCCTTGGTGTCACGCATTACCCGTAGTCTCCTCAGGGCCCGGACATGGCGAGGTCATGGATGCTCCCGTACCTAAAGTATAGGGTCTCAGATTCGGCTTGTGGTCCCGCTGTGCGACGCCATCCGTGGTTTCGTCGTGCCTTGATTGGCCGCTCCCGTGCCGCGCAGCTAGCCGGGGCGGCCAAGGCGCTGATTGAGCATGATAAGTTTTTATTGCTATCAGAGTATGAGTGAACCAATAATGACAGAGCCTATGAACACCCGGCTGCCAGTACCGCTAGTACTCTGCGCGTGGGGCGCATGTTTGTTGGGCGCCTGTACCAGCGAGCAGGTCATCCACGCCAACGTTCCCGCCGCCACCCTGGCCCAGCAGGCCCCTGCCGAGCAGCGGTTGCTTGACGTGGCCATCGCGGTGTTCGATCCGGGACTGTCGGGTGAAGAGAAAACCGACCGAGATTCAGAAGCCTACAGCCAAATCAGGGAAGCAGAAGCGCGTTACCTGGCTTACACACTGAGAAAGACACTGGAGGGTACTGGTCAGTGGGGGTTAGTGCGGCTGACCCCTCACGAAGATCGCAGCGTCGACCTCCTGGTGAACGCAGCGATCGTGGAGTCCAGCGGCAGTGAGCTGGTATTGGACGTGCGGGTATCCGACGCCGCAGGTCGGACCTGGTTCAGCGGGCGATATTCGGCTCTGGCGAGTAAATACGCTTACTCGGATGAGCATTTCAGCCAAAAAGAGCCGTTTCAGGCGGTCTACACCGGTGTTGCCAATGACATGCTGGCCGCCAGGGACAAATTCGCTTCCAGAGAGCTTGCCGCCATACGCGATGTTGCCGAACTCAGATTTGCTGCGGACCTGGTTCCTGCTGCCTTTGGTGATTATCTGGTCGAGGATTCAGTGGGTGCCTACTCCGTGAACAGCTTGCCGGCAGCTGACGACCCGATGTTGTTGCGCGTGCGTAGAATCCGGCAGCGCGACTTCATGCTCCTGGATGCCCTGGACGCATACTATGCCCGCTTCTACCGGGACATGAAGCCGGCTTACCGGGAATGGCTGAAGAGTAGCTTCGAAGAAACCATCGAACTGAAGAAATTGCAGCGTTCTGCAAGAAACCGGATGGGTATGGGGGCGGCTGCGATGGTTGCCGGCGTGGCTGGCGGGGTGAGAAGTGACAGTACTGCGGGTCAGGCTGTCAGTGTCGCTACCGCAGCCGGTGGCGCTGCTGTGTTCGCCAGCGGCGTAAAGAAATACGACCAGTCCAGAATACACCTTGATGCTTTACGCGAACTGAATGATTCGTTCAAGGCTGATTTGAAACCGAAAGTCGTCGAAGTTGAAGGCAGGACAATTACACTCACCGGTTCCGCGGAAGCTCAGTACAGCAGCTGGCGCGAACTCTTGCGTCGCATCTATATCGAGGAAAGGGGTCTGCCCCACTAGGCAAACGGCCATGGGCGGTTAGGGAGGGCGCTGATAGCGACAGGTCGAGTGTCTTGATTGGGCAGGGTGAAATAGAAACTGGCACCTTCGCCTTCGCGGCTGTGTGCCCAGATACAGCCGCCGTGGCGTTCAATGATGCGTTTTACTATCGCCAGTCCTACCCCGGAGCCCTCGAAGTCCTCAGCGTGGTGCAAGCGCTGAAAGACTTCAAACAGTTTTTTCGCATACTCCATGTTGAAACCTGCGCCGTTGTCCTGTACCTGGTAGACCGTCTGTCCATTGTCCTGGTGTGCCGATAAGCGGATTCGGCCGTCGTCAATCTTGCCAGTATATTTCCAGGCGTTACCAATGAGGTTTTCCAGGGCAAGACGGATGAGATTGGGGTCTGCGTTTGCGACAATGCCGGACTGCAAGTCCACGTGGACAGTTCGTTGCGGATGGGCGGCGTGAAGCTGATCCAGAATCTCCCGGCCCATTGCAGAGAGATCTACCTGCGAGCGTTTTATGGGGTGACGTGTTGCGCGTGACAATACCAGCAGATCATCGATGAGTCGTTCCATGCGTCTGGCCGAACTGCGGATGCGGCGCAGGTAATCCGTCGCGGTGTCGTCCAGCTGTAGCTGGCAATCTTCACCTAAAGCTTCAGCGTAGCCATTGATGGCGCGCAGGGGAGCGCGCAGATCATGTGAAACCGAGTAGCTGAAGGTTTGCAGTTCGTTGATGGCCCTGTCGAGTTCGCCGCTCCGGGCTTCCAGCAGATTCCTCAGCTCCGCTTCATATCGAGTGCGCTCTATTTCTGCAACAGCTCTGTCTGCAAACAGTTGCAGGATGTCGGAAACAAACAAGCCATTGGCAATCGGCTCACGCTTGAGTAGCGCGATCAGTCCCAGGTCTTCACCATCCGACGCAAACAGCGGTATGCCGATAAAACTCCCAGCGCCAAGCTCCTTCAGGAGTGTGTCCTCGGGGAAGCGCTTGTTCACTTCGGAGGCAAATATACAGGCAGTACCACCTACGACTTCTGCTGCCGGGCTTGTTCTCAGTGTGAAGATCCTGTTCTCAGCCAGTTCTCCCGCGTGACAGGCGCTAATGGTTCGAATCTGCTGTTCCCCGTTGTCCTGTAGAATTCCCACCAGGGCATAATCCACGTCAAATACGGTGCACAAGGCGATCACAAGGTCTTCCAGGAAAGTAATCCCGGTGTGGGTCGAGACTCCTTCGAGCAACGCAGTGACAGTGTCGCGAGAGGTGCTGTCGTTGGGCATAAACGGTGTGGGGGTGCTTCCTCGATTAGGTTGACGTCTTGAGCATGCCGCCCCGTAAGCGCGGTGCTTGGTCGCGTCGCCTATATTACCTTAAGGGTTTTGACAAAGCAGATGGTCGTATTGCGGCCATCACTCCGCATCGCGGGGCTCACAATCGGAGTGGGGAGTTCGGGGTCAGTGCTCCGCCTGCTGGTCAACGAACTTGTTCCAGCCGCCCCGTTTCCCGGGAGCAATGTTTTGCCTGTCGGCGTAGAGAATAGCCACCATGTCGGCGACGGCGTTGGAGAAGTTGATGTTGGGATTGGCGGCACAGTAGCCTTCCAGCCAATCGAGAATATCGGCCATGCTTTTGCCGCCCAGAATGTTGTAGGTGTTCACAGCGGCATTGTTGACGGCAGACAGATAGCCGGCCAGCCAGTGGTGGTACCAGCGCTCCGCGGCGTCGCGCTGGTCGCGAGCGACCAGGTAAACGGCGCAATTTTCAGCACCGACGCCGAAGACCGCGTACTGATCATCCATGTCCCGGGCGCTGGCATTGAACGGGTCGGTGAGTAGACCCAGAAAAACCATGAGAACAACTGGAATCCGCTTTGTCACTGCTTGTCTATCCTTACCGTCTGTCGTCCCACAAGGAGTCTGTCAGAACGAAGGCGTGGCACCGTCGTCAGTCAAGGCATCGGCGCCGAGCGCCGTACGCTTGAGTGAATTATCGCTTGAATACATGCGGGACTGGTTGTCGCCCGGGCCTGAACTATACTCAGACTGAGACTGCAGCAGAGGAGGGTGTCGCCATGAGTATTGCCAGTCGAGTGGAGCACTATCTGGTTGAGCAGGGCGTCGAGTTTGATGTGATCAGCCATCCTTACTCATCGACCAGCATGGAATCAGCGCAGCTGGCGCACGTTCCCGGAGATTGTATCGCTAA
>Ga0209536_100015128_pt1 | contig 11027 bp, 9 predicted proteins | sample DeeMarSeWOR28_12_FD_187461 | JGI IMG/M metagenome (GOLD analysis project Ga0209536, IMG submission 187461) | Marine sediment microbial communities from White Oak River estuary, North Carolina - WOR-2-8_12 (SPAdes) (version 2) | ecosystem: Environmental > Aquatic > Marine > Intertidal zone >... | reverse complement strand
CATTGCGGCGGTGGCCGCGGCCGGGGATTCAGACTGGACGCGCGCATTGCGCATCGCGCTGGCGCAACGGCCCGGTGCGATTATCGGCCTCGAAACCCAGCTGATTGCACCGGAACGCTACGTGCTCGAGCGTCACCTGTGCATCGATACTACCGCGGCCGGCGGCAACGCCAGCCTGCTTGCATCGGTAGATTAAAAGGGGTTTATATAACGCCGGCAAGGCACCCGGGATAGGCCGCTATCCCGGCCAGGACAGGCGATCGCCGCTACGGATCAACCCACTCGATGTCGGGATGCGGGGTCTGAAGGCGACGGGCGGCGCTGCGATTACCCGATTAGTGGCCGCTTTTCGGCCCCGGCGGGGATGTATTTTGTGCAAAACCGCACAAAAATAATCAATCTCTTAACAAATCACATTAACTGTTATGTCTAAGTAGCCGATTTGGTTGATGTATCCCTGCGCTTTCTGCAGGAATATCGGCTAAGTCGTTGACGCCATTGAGAAAAGACATCGAATCAAGGCCCATTTTTACTTGACTTGTGCGCAAAATCAGCCATATTGTGTCACTTAGTGGGGTAAAGTGTCACGTAGTGGCATAAAAAGGGTTAAGCGTGCAAAAATTTCGGGGTGTCTCCAATCTGTCTCTGGACGCGAAGGGTAGAATAGTGCTTCCCGCGCGCTACCGCGAGCGTTTGCTCGAAATATGCCAGAGCCAGCTGATCGTCACCATCGATACCGAGCAGCCCTGCCTGTTGATCTACCCGCTTCCCGAGTGGGAATTGATCGAAGAAAAAATCGAGGACCTGCCCAGTTTCAATCCCGCTACGCGCCGCATCCAGCGCCTGTTGATCGGTCATGCCACCGAGGTCGAGGTCGATGGCAATGGCCGCATGCTGTTGTCCAACCCGCTGCGCGAATACGCGCAACTCGGCAAGAAAGTGGTGCTGATCGGCCAGGGCAAAAAATTCGAGCTGTGGGATGAAAGCGTCTGGAACGAGCGCATGCAGGTCTGGCTACATGAAACCGGTGACAGCGCAACGCCCGCTGCGCTGGAGGAGTTGACGCTATGAGCCAGGCGCATGCTCCGGTTTTGCACGATGAAGTTATCGCAGCTCTCGCGATCAAGCCCAAGGGCTACTACGTCGACGGCACCTATGGTCGCGGCGGACACGCGCGCTCGATTCTCGCGGCGCTGGACCAGGACGGTCGCCTGATCGTGATGGATCGCGACCCGCAGGCGATTGCCGATGCGCGCGCGAAGTTTGGCGCGGATGAACGCGTAACTGTTATCCACGATGATTACGCCAATATGCGTAGCCGTATTGCCGCGCTCGATTTACTCGAGGGCATCGATGGCATTTTGCTCGACCTCGGCGTTTCCTCGCCGCAACTCGACGACGCCGAGCGTGGTTTCAGCTTTCAGCATAACGGGCCGCTCGATATGCGCATGAACCCGGAGCGAGGGCAGTCCGCCGCCGACTGGCTGAGGCATGCCGATGAAGCCGAGATTGCACGCGTGTTGTGGGAATATGGCGAAGAACGCCATTCGCGACGCATTGCGCACAAGCTCGTCGAGGTGCGCCAGACCCGTCCCATCGAGGATACCGCCACACTTGCCGCGCTCATCTCCAGCGTGGTGCCGCGGCCAAAGAATAACCGCCATCCGGCGACGCGCAGCTTCCAGGCGATACGCATTCACATCAACCAGGAACTCGCGCAGGTACAGCAATTCCTGGAGACGGTGCTGGATATACTCAAGATCGGCGGACGCCTGCTGGTGATCAGTTTCCATTCGCTCGAAGACCGGCTGATCAAGCGTTTTATCAAGGCGCAAAGCACTCCGCCGAAACTGCCGCGCGGTCTGCCGTTGCGCGACAGCGAGATCGAATCGGTGATTCGCCTCAGGACGAACAGCAAGGCGATCCAGGCCGGCGCCGCCGAGCTGGCAACCAATCCACGTGCGCGTAGCGCAATATTACGCGTAGCCGAGCGAGCAGCCTGATGAACGCCAGAGCCTGCCTGTCGCTGCTGTTGACCCTGGTTCTCGGCAGCGCACTGACGGTGATTTACGTCAAGCATCAAAGCCGCGTGCTGTTTGCCGAGTTGCGCGGCATTCAAAAGCAGCAGGATGAGCAAGTCATTCAGTGGGGTCGCCTGCAATTACAGAACACCACGCTGGCCACCCATAGCAACGTGGATTCGCGCGCGCGTCATGATCTGCAAATGCGCATGCCCGATGCGGTGGAACTGGTGCGCCTGCAATGAAGCGTAAAGCGGACATCGACAAGGTTGAACACAAACCGCAGTTTCTCGGCCTGCGCCATTATTTCGTGCTGACGGTGATGTTTGTTCTGCTGTCGGGCCTGGTTGGGCGTGCGCTCTACCTGCAGGTGATCGAGCAGGATTTTCTCGCTAGCCAGGGTGGACAGCGGCAGATTCGCGTGATCGAAACCCCGGCCTACCGGGGCTCGATTCTGGATCGTTTCGGTACGCCGCTCGCGATCAGTACGCCGGTCGATTCGGTCTGGGTCAATCCGGGCGAGATACTGACGAATCTCGCAGCCCTGCGCAGCGTAACCGACAAGCTGGAGCTGGATTATCGTGAAACCGTGACCCTGCTGAAGCAGCGTGCGGATCGTGAATTCGTCTACCTCAAACGCCAGCTCGAACCCGAGTTCGCGCAATCGGTCGCCAATGGTGTCGAGGGCGTGTACCTGCAGCGGGAATATCAACGCTACTACCCTGCGGGCGAAGTGGTTTCTCATCTGGTCGGGGTTACCAATATCGACGATATCGGCCAGGAAGGGCTGGAACTGGCTTACCAGGACTGGTTGAGCGCGCAACCGGGGAAGCGGCGAGTTATTCGTAATCGCCGCGGCGAGGTGATCGAGGAACTGGCGCAGGTACTGCCGGCCGAGTCGGGCAGGGATGTTTACACCAGCATCGATATGCGCCTGCAGTACATCGCCTATCGCAGCCTGGCGCGTGCAATCAAGTATCACGCGGCGAAAGCGGGTTCCGCCGTGCTGCTGGATGTGCAGAGCGGTGAAATCCTGGCGATGGTCAACCAGCCGTCCTACAACCCGAACCAGCGCTCCAGCATGTCGCCGGAGCAGTTGCGCAACCGCGCGCTCACCGACGTCTTCGAGCCGGGTTCGACCATCAAGCCGTTTACCCTGGCCGCGGCAATCGACCATGGGCGTTATCACGCCTCGAGCAGCATCGATACCTCGCCGGGGTACTGGATGGTGAGCGGGCACCCGGTCAAGGATGTGCGTAACTTCGGCGTACTCAGCCTGTCCGATATTCTGCGCCGTTCCAGCAATGTCGGCGCATCGCGCGTCGCCATGTCGATGCACCGGCGCGAACTTTGGGAGAGCTTCACCAGCTATGGTTTTGGCGACGCCACGGGTGTGTCCTTTCCCGGTGAATCTTCCGGATACTTCCCCGACCATCGCCAGTGGCAACCGCTGGATCATGCCACCATGGGCTTCGGTTACGGGATGTCGGTATCGATTACGCAACTGGCGCGCGCTTACGCGTTGATCGCCAACCAGGGTCGCCTGCTCGATCTCAGCCTGTTGCGCAAGGAACCCAGGGATAACCCGCACAACCAGATTTCGCGCCACGTGATGAAAGCCTCGACCGCGCAGAAGATAGTCCGCATGCTCACCGAAGTGGTCGGGCCGAAGGGTACCGCGCAACTTGCCGCGATACCGGGTTACCAGGTGGCGGGCAAAACCGGCACCGCCAAGAAAAGTATTGCCGGGGGTTACCAGAAAGATGACTATGTCGCGGTGTTCGCCGGCATCGCCCCGGCCAGCAAGCCGCGACTGGTGATGGCGGTGATGATCGATGAACCCACCCAGAACGGTTATTACGGTGGCCTGGTAGCTGCGCCGGTGTTCAGCGATGTCGTTTCCAACGCGTTGCGAATTCTCGATATACCGCCGGATGATTTGCCGACGCTGGTGCAAAGCCGGGACCAGGGGGCATGATGATCAACCCTAGATCTCCCGGAATGTTACTGTCGGAACTGCTGGCCGGTTTTTGTACAGGTCAGGAAATTCCGTCAATACCGATAAGCGATATCTCCAGCAACAGTCGCTCGGTGAAGCCGGGTTCGGTCTTCATCGCACTGCCGGGCATTCGCAGCAACGGCATCGATTACGCCATCGATGCGGTCAAGGCCGGCGCCGTGGCGGTGATCTATGACGCTGACGACGAGTACAGTCGGCAACGCATCACCCTGTTGCGCAAGCAGGTGGATACCTGCTGGATCGGCATCGACCAGCTCGATCGCGCCAATGGCTATATCGTCAGCCGTTTCTTCGGCAACCCGGCGCAGGCGATGACCATCATCGGCGTCACCGGTACCGACGGCAAGTCCAGCGTCACCCATCTCATCACCCAGGCGTTGACGCGCCTGGGCAGGTCCTGCGCCAGCATCGGTACGCTGGGTTACGGCATCGCCAACCAGTTGACCCCGGATAATCTGACCACGCCGGACGTGGTCACGCTGCAATCGCGCCTGCACCATTTCCGCCAGCAGCGCTGTGAATTCGTGGTGATGGAAGTGTCGTCGCACGCGCTCGAGCAATACCGCGTGAACGGCTGTGATTTCGACATCGCCGTGCTCACCAACCTGGGCCGCGATCACCTCGACTATCACGGCGACGAAGAAAGTTATGCGGCCGCCAAGGCGCGCCTGTTTCACGATTTCGATCTGTCCGCCCGGGTGGTCAATGCCGATGACAGTTTCGGCCGCCGCATTAGCGAGTCGGTAACGCGCGATGGACTGGTACGCTACTCGGTCAACAGCGGGCCCGGGATCGAGGTGGAGGTGAGTTTGCTGGCCGCGGAGATATCGACCAGTGGGCAGAATATCCGTGCGCTTACCCCGCTCGGCGAGGTCACCGCGGTGACCGCGTTACTCGGACATTTCAATGTCGAGAACACGCTGGCCTGTATTGCCACGCTGGTCGCGCTGGGGCTCAATCGCGACCAGGTCGAGCTCGCGATAAAGGATTTGAAGCCGATCCCGGGGCGCATGGAAAAATTCAGCGGTCGTGCAGGTCAGGCGGCTGCCGTGGTCGATTTCGCGCACACCGAGCAGGCGCTGCGTGCCTGTCTTCGCGCTGCGCGCGAGCATTGCACAGGCAAACTGTGGTGCGTCTTCGGCTGCGGCGGAGACCGCGATCAGGGCAAGCGGTCCGGCATGGGACGCGCGGTCGAGGAACTGGCGGACCGGGTGATCATTACCGACGACAACCCGCGCAACGAGGTACCGGAAAAAATTGTCGCCGATATCCTCGCCGGTATGGAACGCGCGGACCAGGCCTGCGTGGTGCACAACCGCCAGGCGGCGATCGAGTACGCCCTGTCGCAGGCCGCGGCCGACGACCTGGTGGTCATCGCCGGCAAGGGGCACGAGCAGGAACAGATCATCGGTAATGCGCGGCGGCCGTTCAGCGACCGTCACCTGGTCGAACGCATTCTGCAGGTGGGCGCATGATCGAGCTGTCGCACCAACGCCTGATCGAAGTGCTCGGTGGGGACTCCGGCGAGGCGACGCAGGCAAGTTTCCGCGGCGTCACCATCGACAGCCGCCAGGATTGCGCGGGCAAGCTGTTTGTCGCCATCAGGGGTGACAACTTCGACGGGCATAGATTCGTCGCGACAGCCCATAGCAACGGCGCCGTGATAGCCCTGGTCGAGACCCCCGTGGATTGCGCCATCGCGCAGCTGGTGGTCGAGGATTGCAAGCAGGCCATGGGTCAGCTGGCCAACTACTGGCGCCACCAGTGCAAGCCCCTGGTGATCGCGCTCACTGGCAGCAATGGCAAGACCACGGTGAAGGAAATGCTGCACCAGATCCTCGCGCGCCAGGCGCCGACGCTGGCGACCCGCGGCAACTTCAACAACGACATCGGTGTGCCGCTGACGCTGTTCGAACTGGATGCGCAGCACAAGTACGCGGTGATCGAAATGGGCGCGAATCACCGTGGTGAAATTGCCCGCCTCGCGCAAATCGCCGAGCCCGATATCGTCTACGTCAACAACGTTGCCGCCGCTCACCTGGCAGGCTTTGGCAGTATCCAGGGAGTGATCGAGGCCAAGGGTGAGATCTATGCCTACTGCAGGCCCGAGCACAAGGCCCTGTTCAACAACGACGAGACCGCCAGTCAATTCTGGAAGCAAAACTGCGCCGCCACGATCCGGCTCACCTGTGCGCTGGATAAGCCCGCGGACGTGGGCCTGCGCTGGTCGCTGGTCGATGACGGGCTGCAGATCGAAGTCAGCTATGCCGGCGCGGCCCACGGCTGCCGGCTCGCGGTGATCGGTGAACACAACGCGCGCAACGCGCTGGCGGCGGTGTCGCTGGCGCTGCTGGCGGGCCTCGACCTGGCGACGGCCGTTGCCGGACTCGCCGATTTTTCGGGCGTGAAGGGCAGGCTGCAAATCCTCCCCGGACCGTCGCAGAGCCGCGTTATCGACGACAGTTACAACGCCAACCCGGATTCGCTGGAAGCGGGCATCAAGGTACTGTGCGCGCTGCAGGGAACGCCCTGGCTTGCGCTCGGAGACATGGCCGAGCTCGGCGCCGATGCCCTCGAACTGCACCTCGAGGCGGCCCGTAGCGCGCGTCGTCACGGCGTCGTCAAGTGGTTCGGCATCGGCGAGATGAGCTGCCAGGCGAGTCGTGAATTCGGTGCCGGCGGCTCCTGTCACGAAGATATCGAAGACATGGCGCACTCCATCCGGTCGCAGATCCACAAGGACGTCAATCTGCTGGTCAAGGGGTCGCGCTCTGCCGGGATGGAGCGGCTGGTGCGGATGCTGGCCCAAACCGGCCCCGCGGGGGATACCAATGCTGTATAGCCTGTCCGAGTATCTCACCCAGTTCCACAGCGGGTTTAACGTATTTCAGTACCTGACTATGCGCACCATACTGGGTGTGCTGACCGCGCTGGTCATTTCGCTGATCGTCGGTCCGTCGATGATCAGGTACCTGAGCAGTTACAATATCGGCCAGAACGTACGCAACGATGGCCCGGAAAGTCACCTGTCGAAGGCGGGGACCCCCACCATGGGCGGCGCCCTGATCCTGGTCGCCATCGTTACCAGCACGCTGATGTGGAGCGACCTGTCGTCGCGTTTCGTCTGGGTCATCCTGTTCGTGACCATTGGTTTCGGGGCGGTCGGATGGGTCGACGACTACAGGAAGATTGTTTTTGGTAACTCCAAGGGCCTGTCGGCCAGGTTGAAAATTTTCTGGCAGTCACTGATCGGCCTGACCGCCGCGCTGGTGCTTTTCAACACCGCCCAGTTTCCCATCGAAACCCAGTTGATCGTGCCTTTCATCAAGAATATCCTCATCGACCTGGGCTGGCTGTACGTGGTGCTGACCTATTTCGTCATCGTCGGCAGTAGTAACGCGGTCAACCTCACCGATGGCCTGGATGGTCTTGCGATCCTGCCGACGGTGCTGGTCGGCGGTGCTCTCGGGGTCTTTGCCTATCTCACCGGCAATTTCAACTTTTCCAATTACCTCGGCATACCCTACGTTCCCGGGGTCGGCGAAATGGTCGTGTTTTGCGGTGCGCTGGTTGGTGCGGGCCTGGGCTTTCTGTGGTTCAACACCTACCCGGCACAGGTGTTCATGGGCGACGTGGGCGCACTCGCGCTCGGCGCCGCGCTCGGCACCGTGGCGGTCATCGTGCGCCAGGAACTGGTGCTGTTTATCATGGGCGGGATTTTTGTCGTCGAGACATTCTCGGTGATGTTGCAGGTCGCGTCGTTCAAGCTGACCGGGCGACGTATTTTCCGCATGGCGCCGCTGCACCACCACTACGAACTGAAGGGCTGGCCGGAGCCGCGCATCATCGTGCGCTTCTGGATTATCACCGTGGTGCTGGTGCTGATTGGCCTGGCGAGCCTGAAAATCCGGTGATGTTGCAGATGAAGCCACAGCCGACAGCATTAGCCGACGTCGATTACCTGGTCGTGGGACTCGGTGTGAGCGGCTACTCGAGCGCGCGTTTCCTGTTGCGCCACGGGTATCGCTGCCGGGTGCAGGATACGCGCGCCAACCCGCCGTATCTCGAGCGCCTGCGCGCTGAATTTGCAGACCTCGATTTTGTCGCTGCGCCGCTTAGCGACGCGATCACCGTGACAGCCGATGTGCTGGTCGTAAGCCCCGGCGTCACGGTGCGCCAGGACGCCATTCAACAGGCGGCGCAACAGGGTAAAACCGTGCTCGGGGATATCGAGCTGTTTGCCCAGCTGGTGGAGCAACCGGTGGTCGCGATCACCGGCTCCAACGGCAAGAGCACGGTTACCACGCTGGTCGGCGAAATGCTGCGCCACGATCAACGCAAGGTCGCGGTGGGTGGCAATCTCGGCACCGCGGCGCTGGATTTGCTCGAACAGGAGGCCGATATCTACGTGCTCGAGCTGTCGAGTTATCAGCTCGAAACCACGACCTCGCTGCGGCCAAAGGTAGCGGCTTTGCTCAACCTGTGCGAAGACCACCTGGATCGTTACCCGTCGTATAACGACTATGTCGAGACCAAGCAACGCGTGTTCAATAATGCCGAGATCTGCGTCAGCAACCTCGACGATGCGCTCACGCGCCACGATGCGCGCGATACCTGTTTCAGCCTGGATCCCCACAGCGACGCGGCATTTCGCCTGCACGAGGATGGCGCGCTGTGGCTGGCGCATGACAAGGAGCCCTGGTTACCGGTCGATCGGCTGGGCATCAGTGGGCGCCACAACTGGGCAAATGCGCTGGCGGCGATGGCTATCGCCTACCACCTCGGCGTGGCGCGCGAAGCCATCGTCGAAGCCCTGCAGGAGTTTCGCGGCATAGCCCATCGCAGCCAGTGGGTTGCCGAGATCGATGGCGTCGAGTGGATCAATGATTCCAAGGCAACCAACGTCGGCGCCGCGCAGGCATCGATCGATGGCCGTGATCGCCCCGTGATCCTGATTGCCGGCGGCCAGTCCAAGGGCGCGGATATGTCGGTGATGTACGACAGCATTCAGCAAAAGGTGAAGCACGTGCTGTTGCTGGGCGAGGATGCAGCGCGCCTGCAGCAAGCCTGGGAAGGTGCGACCGAAATCGAATTCGTCGACAGCATGCGCGCTGCGGTGCGCCGTGCCCGCCAGCTGGCCGAGCACGGCGACTGCGTGCTGCTGGCACCGGCCTGCGCGAGCTTTGACATGTATCCCAAATTCGAGGCGCGCGGCGACGATTTCATGCAGTGCGTGCGGGAGCTTGAAAGTGAGTAGCCAGGCGATCAGAAGCGATGGCGGGATGTTGCAGGGTGAGATGCTGCTCGCGCCCGGTTACGATCGCGTGATTTTGCTGATCTACCTGGTGCTGATCTGCCTCGGGCTGGTGATGGTGGCGTCGGCGTCGATCGGTATTGCCGATCAGCTCAGCGACGATCCTTTCTTTTACGCCAAGCGGCAGTTTTTGCGCATCCTGCTGAGCCTGACGTTGCTGTGGCTGGCGTGCAAGATTCCACTGCAGTTCTGGAACCGCACCGGGATGGTGCTGATGCTGGGATCCATCATCGTGCTCGCCGTGGTGCTGATTCCGGGCGTGGGTCACACCGTCAACGGCGCCACGCGCTGGCTGAATTTCGGCCTGTTTACCTTCCAGGTATCCGAGATCGCCAAGCTGTTCCTGATCATTTACCTGAGCAGCTACCTGCTGCGTCGCGGCGACGAAGTGAAAACCAATACCATGGGGTTCATCAAGCCGATGCTGATCCTGGCGGTGGCCAGTGGCTTGCTGGTGCTCGAGCCCGATTTCGGCGCGGCCGCGGTGCTGTTGATGACTGGACTCGGCCTGATTTTTCTCGGCGGGGTGCGTTTTGGCCAGTTCCTGCTATTCGTTTCGGGTACGCTCTGCATCATGGGCCTGTTGGCAGTATCGTCGCCCTACCGGCTGGCGCGCATTACCTCGTTCCTCGACCCCTGGGCTGATCCGTTCAACAGCGGCTTTCAGCTCACGCAGTCATTGATTGCGATCGGCAGCGGCGGCTGGTTCGGAGCCGGCCTCGGTGGCAGCGTGCAAAAGCTGTTCTATCTGCCAGAGGCGCATACCGATTTCCTCTATGCGATCTATGCCGAGGAGTTTGGCTTTGCCGGGCAGGTGTTTTTGATCGCGGTATTCGGCCTGTTCGCCTGGCGCTGTTTTGCGATTGCCCGGCTCGCGTTGCAGCGCGAACAGGCATTTGGCGCCTACCTCGCTTACGGCGTGGGTCTGCTGATCACCTTGCAGGCGATCATCAACATCGGCGTCAACATGGGAGCCCTGCCCACCAAGGGCCTGACGCTGCCGTTTGTCAGCTACGGTGGCAACTCGATACTCAGCATGTCGTTTGCGGTCGGCCTGGTGTTGCGCGTCTACCTCGAGTGCAATCATGCGGGCGACGCTGCCACGCAGCGCCGCAGCGCGAGGGTAAGGGCATGAAGCGCGATACACAGCAGCCCATCCTGGTGATGGCCGGCGGTACCGGCGGGCACGTCTTTCCGGCGTTGGCGGTGGCGGAAAACCTGCGCGCGCGCGGCGAGCAAATCATCTGGCTCGGTACGCGTGCGGGTATCGAAGCGCGCGTGGTGCCGGCGGCGAACATCGCCATCGAATGGCTCAACGTGCAGGGCTTGCGCGGCAAGGGTCTGGCGACCCTGTTGCTGGCGCCGTTTCGCCTGCTGCGCGCCTGCTGGCAGGCGCTAAGCATCCTGCGGCGTACACGGCCCAAGGCGGTGCTTGGCATGGGCGGTTTCGTTTCCGGTCCGGGTGGGTTGATGGCCTGGTTGCTGCGCATACCGCTGTTCCTGCACGAGCAGAACGCTATCGTCGGCCTCACCAATCGCATTCTCGGGCGCTTCGCCACGCGTTGCTACGTGGCCTTTCCGCAGGCGAGCGAGACCCTTGCCGGCGCCGAATGCATCGGCAACCCGGTGCGCGAGGGTTTTACCCGGCTTGAGCCGCCGGCACAACGCCTGC
>Ga0209536_100015127_pt1 | contig 11027 bp, 11 predicted proteins | sample DeeMarSeWOR28_12_FD_187461 | JGI IMG/M metagenome (GOLD analysis project Ga0209536, IMG submission 187461) | Marine sediment microbial communities from White Oak River estuary, North Carolina - WOR-2-8_12 (SPAdes) (version 2) | ecosystem: Environmental > Aquatic > Marine > Intertidal zone >... | reverse complement strand
CGCAAGCCGCACCTGGTAATACCCTATACGCTGGATGCCAACGACATGCGCTTCGCCACCGCGCAGGGCTTCAATAGCGGCGAGCAGTTCTTTCACTACCTGCGCGACAGCTTCGACGTGCTCTACGCCGAGGGCGAGCACGCGCCAAAAATGATGTCGGTCGGGCTGCATTGCCGGCTGGTCGGCAGGCCGGGCCGCTTCCGCGCGCTGCAGCACTTTCTCGATCACGTGCAGCAGCACGACGCCGTGTGGATATGCCGCCGCATCGATATCGCGCGCCACTGGATTGCCAGGCACCCCCCACAAACCGCATAATGCCGCGATGGCTTTACATATCAGATATATCAATGACTGCGACGCACCGGGCTTTGTCGACCTGTTAGGCGGCATCTTCGAGCATTCGCCGTGGGTCGCCGAGCGGGTTTACCTGCTGCGCCCGTTCTCTTCGCTCGCCAACCTGCACGAAGCGATGGTGAACGTGGTTCGCCAGGCATCCAGCGAGAAACGCCTGCAGTTGCTGCAAGCACACCCCGAACTCGCGGGAAAGGAAGCCGCAGCCGGCAAGCTCACCGATGCCTCGAAGCGCGAGCAGGCAGGCGCAGGCTTGAACCAGTGCAGCGCCGAGGAGCTGGCGCGCATCGAGCAATTGAACCAGGCCTACGCGGCACGCTTCGGCTTTCCGTTCATCATCGCCGTCAGCGGACTCGACAAGCTGCAGATCATCGCGGCGATGGAGCAGCGGCTCGAGCACGAGGCCGACGAGGAATTCGCCAGGGCCCTTGGCGAAGTGGAAAAGATCGCGCTCATCCGCCTCGAAAAACTGATCGATGAGTGATGTCGGGCGGCTGCTGCAGCTAGCCGGAGTACACCCAGAATGGCACGATATCCTTGCTGAAGCCCTCGCCACCCTCGACCGCGAATACCTGAGCTCACTGCTGCGCGATGGCGACTGGTTACCCGGTCCCGAACGCCTGCTGGCAGCGTTTCGCCGCGATCGCAACGGCGTTCGCTACCTGTTGATCGGCGAATCTCCCTATCCGCGCCGCGAATCGGCGAACGGCATCGCCTTCTACGACGCCGCGGTGCGCGAACTGTGGAGCGCGCAGGGTTTGAGCAAGGCGGTGAACCGCGCCACCTCGCTGCGCAACATCGTCAAGACCGCACTGCTCGCCGAGGGGCTGTTGCATCGGGATGGTGACGGCAGGATTCCGCAGGCCGCGATCGCCGGCATCGACAAGCGCCCGCTGATCCAGAGCCTCGACGAACTGTTCGCCAACCTGCAACGGGCCGGTTTCCTGTTGCTGAACGCCACCCCGGTGCTGCATCCGCGCCGCAAACCGGTGCTGGAAGCGCGCTACTGGCAAGCCTTCCTCGAACGGTTGCTCGCGGCGATTGCCGAACAGGCAAAGCAGCCGATCACCCTGCTGCTGTGGGGCAAGATTGCCCAGCAGATCGACGCCATCGCGGCGAGCACCGCCTACCGCAAACTGGTGTGCGAGCATCCGTACAACCTGTCCTTCATCGACAACCCGCAAATGCAGGCGCTGTTCGCCGAACTCGCCCCGTTGCACAAACGCTAACAACCGAACAAGCGATCTTCATAAAACTACGCTAAAACTACACCATGAAAGCATTAGTGGTTGAAGATTGCGCGGAGGGTCGAAGCACCGCCGGTAAACTCCTGCAACGGCGGAATTTCAGCGTCGAGCTGGTCCGCGACGAAGGCGAGGCCATCGAACGCGCCGCGCAGGAAGTTTACGATGTCATCATCCTCGACTTGATGCAGCCCAGCGCATCCAGCCTGCTGCTGTTGCACGAAATCCGCCAGCTGAACCGCGACAGCAAAATCCTCGTCCTGTCGACGCCCGAACAAATCGGCGAACGGGTAACGGCGCTGATCCAGGGCGCCGATGACTACCTGGTCAAGCCGTTTACCGCCGAAGAACTGTACGCCCGCATTCTGCCAGCGTAAAACCGGTCGCAGCTCAGCCCGAGTCATGACCTGCAGGGCGGCATCGTCGGCCACATATCGGCTGCAATCGCGTGTTTCCAATATCCGGGTTTACCGGGTTCTGTGGCATCATTACGCCTTCAGCCGACCACGGCGACGAGACTCTGCCCTTATGGAATTACCGACCTTTGACGACGTGCTCGCGGCACGACAGCGCATCGCTCCCCACGTACACGTCACCCCGGTGCTGACGTCGAGTTATCTCAACGAGCTTTGCGGCGCGGAACTCTACTTCAAATGCGAAAACCTGCAAAAGGTCGGAGCATTCAAGGCACGCGGCGCCTGTAACGCGGTTTTCAGCCTCGACGACGCCAGCGCGGCCAACGGCGTGGCCACGCATTCGTCCGGCAATCACGCCGGCGCGCTGTGTTACGCCGCGGCGCGACGCGGCATCAGCGCCACCGTGGTGATGCCGCGCAACGCGCCCGCCACGAAAAAGGCGGCGGTGCGCAGCTACGGCGGCCGCATCCTCGAATGCGAGCCGACCCAGGCCGCGCGCGAGGCTATGCTGGCGCAGGTCATCGCCGAGACCGGCGCCGACCTGGTACATCCCTACGACGACGTGCGCGTCATCGCAGGCCAGGCGACCTGCGTCGTCGAACTACAGGAGCAAGTCGAGAAGCTGGACGCGGTGGTCGCCCCGATAGGCGGGGGCGGGCTGATTTCCGGAGCCTGCCTGGCGCTGTCGCAAACGCAACCCGCGGTGCGCGTCATCGCCGCCGAACCCGCCAACGCCGACGACGCCTGGCGCTCGTTGCAGGCGGGCGAGATCGTGTTACAGGACGGGCAGCAATCGGTGGCCGATGGATTAAAGACCAACCTCAAACCACGCACCTGGCATTTCGTATCGAACTTCGTCGACGACATACTGCTCGCCAGCGAGCAGGAAATCCTCGACGCTATGTACCTGACCTGGCAACGCATGAAGATCATCATCGAACCCTCCTCGGCGGTACCGCTTGCGGTCATCCTGAAACATCGCGAGCGTTTCCAGGGGCAACGCATCGGCGTCGTCATCACCGGCGGCAACGTCGACCTGCAGGATTGCCCGGGCTGCCCACGGGTCACGGGTAACTAACACCGTCGATACCACTTCCCATGCCCCCAGCAATCGAAACCCGCAGCCTGACCCACCGTTTCGGCGATTTCGTCGCGCTGGATAGTCTCGACCCGGCGGTGCCGCGCGCAGAAATTTTCGGCCTGCCCGGCCCGAACGCGGCCGGCAGTGGTCAGGGAACTTGGGGACAAAAAAACGCCGGCGCGAAGGCCGGCGTCAACTGCGGAGAAAACCCTGCTGGCTAACGGCTTGCCAGGTAACTGTTCAAATCGGCCAGTACCTGCGTCTTGTCGACCTCGACGCCCAACTTGATCATTGCATCGGCAAAGCGGCCGACGATGTCGTTCATGGCGGGGACGGTAAGCTGGTTCAGGATACCGATACGGATCTGCGCCGGTTCCGACAGCGTATTCCAGATGGCGAAGCCCTCGGCACGGCAACCGGTAACCAGTTCCTTTTCACGGCCGGTGAATTCGTCCGGCAGGTCGAACACTACCAGGCTGGGCATGTTCGAGGTGACCTTGCAGCCCATGCTTTCGATTGCCTGGCGCAGCCCCTTTTCGTAGAACGCGTAGTCCGCGGCTTTTTGCTCGCGACCGTGCTGCAGTAACAGGCGCAGCGCTTCGTGGAAAGACGCCACCGCGTAACCCGAGTGGGTGCGATGGTAGGCGGCGGTTTCCACATCCTTGCCATCGGCGATACACCAGTGACGCGCTTCCAGGATCGGGTGGTGCACGTAGGTATAGCAACCGCGCTTGCGCAGCAGCGCGATGACCTTGTCGTTGAAGCTGACCGGCGCATAGGTCAACGGCAAACCGAGGATTCCCTTTTGCGGACAGGATGCCCAGGTAGTTACCGCCGGATAGTCGTCGATGTTGAAATAACCGATGCCGAGGCTGGACACGGCGTCGACGATACCCATCACGCCGTGACGCTCGCAGGCATCGTTGAAGCCCTGGATATCGTTGACGCGGCCGCTGCCGGTTTCATAGTGCGCCATGAAGGCCCACATCGGCTTGTGCTCGGCAAGCGCCGCTTCGACCACGTCTCCGCTTACCGATTCGCCATGGGGGACGTTGACCGTGGTTACGCAGGCCGGTTTCGGATTCATCGGATCTTTTGCCAGGTCTTCGGGGGTCGACGCTTTCAGGCGAATATTGAAGTCGTCGAGGCCGCTGAAGGTGCCGTTGACGAAACTGACCACGCTATCCCCGGGCAGGATCGGTGAAAATGCCGCGTCCAGCGCGTCCCAACCGGTGCCGCAAACGGCAAAGGTGTAAACGTTTTTGGTGCCGAAAACGACGCGCAGCATCTGCTTGGCTTCCTTCATGCCGCGGATCACTTCCGGCTGCATGTGATCGGCGACGCCGGCGGCGGCAAAACGCGCGAGCACGCGCGGGTCGGTGTTCCCCGGTCCCGGGCCTGCGGCCAGGGTGTCCGGGATTTCAAGTTGTGGAAACATCGCGGAAGCCTCCGATGCGTTGTCTTTGAAGTCTGGTTGTGCTGACATGGTTATGTCCCTCCTGTATAAAAAATTCTAAAACCACCGCCCGAGGGCAATGGCGCTTGTTACCAAACTGGTCTGTAGCCACCCAGCGCCTGGGTGATTTCATCCGCGGACTGGCGCACGGCTATGCCAAGTTCATCCAACCGGTTATCGGTGATGCGCGCCTTCGGCCCCGACAACGAGATCGCCGCCAGCGCCTGCCCGTTTTCATCAAAGATCGCCGAGGCGACGCAACGCAGGCCCACCGCATGTTCTTCGTCGTCGAGCGCGTAGCCAAGCTGCCTGATGCGCTGCAACTCGGCATGCAGCTGCGTCGGATTGTCGATGCTGCGTTCGGTATATCGCTGCAGCCCGCGCTGCTGCAGAATGCGCGCCACGCGCTGCTCCGGCAGGTTGGCGAGCAGGGCCTTGCCGACGCCCGAGGCATGAATCGGCGAGCGGCTGCCGAGACGCACGATCATGCGCATCACTTCGCGCGACTCGACCTGGCTGATGAAAACGGCCTCGCCGGCATCGATCACGCCGAGGTTGACGGTTTCACCGCAGAGTTCGACCAGCGCGTGCATGTGCGGCCTGGCACTGGCGACGAAATCGCGCCGGTGGACAAAGGCATTGCCCACGGTAAACGCCTTCAGGCCGACGAACCACAAACCGTGCTCGGCATCCTGCTCGACAAAATCGAGCTCTTCGAATGTACTCAGCAAGCGGTGCACGGTTGCCGCGGGCATGCCGAGCTGGTAGGACAGGTCGGTCAGGCTGAGCCCGTCGGGGGTTTGCGACAGGCGCTCCAGCAACGTCAGCGCGCGCATCAACGACTGGTTGCGGCCCTCGCCGGCGCGGCTGCTGGAGCCCGGCGGGCGTCCGCGTTTACGTGCGATCGGGATAGCTTGATTTGGCATATTGCGTAACCTAGCAACTCCGGATCGTCAAAACATGCTCAAAAACGACACATTCTGTTTCAAAAATTAATTTCATTAGATTATTTATACCGATATAAATATTTTTAACTATTTGTTTTTAATAAAATTAGTTATCGAAATTAATTATATATTTATTTTGGTAATATTTTCCATATTTTTTTAAAACAGCAGGGCAGCAAACTGGAAGCTACTCTCGCAGTTCACCCGCATCCCGGCAGTCGATATTTGCGACGCGCTTCAATAATCCGGATTTAACCGAGATTTTTTCTTACAAATCAATGGCATTACGCCATAATAAGCCGTCAATGAACTCAACAACGAGAGCGGAATGCGGATAGCAGTGTATGGCTGTGGCGGAGTAGGCGCTTACTTTGGCGGTCGCCTGGCGCAAATTGGTCAGGACGTCACATTTATTGCGCGCAACGAAACCCTGTCGGCAATGCGCGCAAGGGGCCTCAAGGTCGGCAGCATCGCCGGCGATTTCCTGCTGGACCGCGTCAAGGTAACCAATAATCCCGCCGACGTTGGCCACGTCGACTACGTGCTGTGCTGCGTCAAGGCATGGCAGGTCACCGCGGCCGCGCGCGCCATGCAGCCCATGGTCGGGCCAGACACCCTGGTGGTACCGCTGCAAAACGGCGTCGAGGCACCCACTCAACTGATCAACGTCCTCGGTCCCGCAAACGTGCTCGGCGGCCTGTGCGCCATCGTCGCATTCCAGGCAAGCCCCGGTCACATCAAGCACACCGGCGGTAATCCGCTAATACGCTTCGGCCACCTGGACAACCACCCGGATCCGCGCGTCAACGCGCTATCCGAGATTTTCAACCATTGCAGTGGCGTCAAGTCGAGCATCCCGGACAACATCATCGTGGCGATGTGGCAGAAATTCATGCTGATTGCGCCCTGGAGCGGGCTCGGCGCGGTGTCACGCGCGCCCATCGGCGTGCTGCTGGAGCAGCCGGAGACGCGCGACCTGTTGCGTGAAGCCGCGCAGGAAGTCTATCGCCTCGGCCTCGCCCTCGGCGTCCCCCTGCCCGACGACAGCGTCGCCAAAACCATGGAAACGCTGGAAGGCATTACGCCCAACTCGACCACCTCGATGCAGCGCGACCTGGTGCGTGGCAGGCCGTCGGAACTGGATGCGCAAAATGGCGCCGTGGTACGCCTCGCCTACGAGGCCGGCATCGACACACCGATAAATCGCTTCATGCTCTACAGCCTGCGCTCGCTGGAATTGCGCGCGCGCGGCGCGCTAAACTTCAATCGGCGCTCCAAGCAGCGTTGATCAGGCGGCCGCTTTGGCGCGCTGAAATCTCAACGCCCAGATCGTGTTCAGCGTTAGCGTAGATAATATGATCGCGCCGCCCACCAGCGTGTGCACGCCCGGATTTTCGGCAAATACCAGCCATACCCAGATCGGCCCCAGAATCGATTCCAGCAACAACAGCAGGCCGACTTCTGCGGCCGGTATGTAGCGCGGCCCGAGATACATCAGCGCGGTGCCGACCGGCACCACGTACAACCCCATCAGCAGCAGGTAACCGAAATCGTCCTGCGTTATGGCGAGCGGCGATGCCAGCGGCAACACCAGCAGGGCGGTCATCAGGCCGCTGCAGGATATCGCCGAGAGCACAGAGATTTGTGGAAATCGACGCACCAGGCTGAAACCGCAGGCGAGAAAAAAAGATCCGAGGATCGCCGCCAGGTCGCCCAGCAGCGCATTATTCCCGGAAGATGCGCTGCCGCTGGCAATCGCGGCGATTCCAATCGCTACCAGCGTGATCGCCAGCAGCGTGCGCAGCTGGATTGGTTCCTGCAGCAGCACGCGGCCGATCAGCGCCGCGAACAGCGGCGTCGAGCTGAGTATGATCAGCGTATTGGCAACGCTGGTATGCGTAATCGCATAGACGAAAGAAACGGTTCCGAGCGAGTAGGAGGCAACCATCAGTAATCCGGGGCCGCGCACCGTGAGGTATCGTTGCCAGACACGGTTGGGATTGATCAGGCTGACCATCAGCCACATGCCGAATGACACCAGCAGGGCGCGCCAGAATATCATCGTCCAGTGATCGGTCTCGATGAGGCGGGTCAACAGTCCGTCGGGGGAAATGATCAGCACCCCGGCGGCAGTGATCAGCAGGCCTTTTGCATGGGTCGAAAGCATGCGCCGGATTCTAAGACGTTTAGGTGGCGAATGCCTGTTGTTTTTGCTGCGCCTCGGGATTGCATTTTGCACCGATCACGGTAAAGATACCGCCAAGGCCGATGTCGGCAGTAACGTGCCTGTAAAACAGCCGTCCGCGGCCGCCTGTCCACCTGCAGCGAAGGCGAGCGCCAATCACATTGAGCATTGAAACCAGAGCCCGCAGCGGCGCCGAAGTCCTCGTCGACGCCCTCAAGATCAACTCGGTAGAGCGCATTTACTGCATTCCCGGCGAAAGTTACCTGGCCGCGCTCGACGCGCTTTACGACCGCAGCGAGATTTCCCTGATCGTGTGCCGCAACGAGGGCGGCGCGGCGTTCATGGCCGAGGCCGAGGGCAAGCTCAGCGGCCGACCGGGCGTCTGTTTCGTGACGCGCGGTCCCGGCGCCACCAACGCCAGCGGCGGACTGCACGTCGCCAGGCAGGACTCCACGCCGATGATCCTGCTGATCGGCCAGATCGCGCGCAAGGACCTGGACCGCGAGGCGTTCCAGGAGATCGACTATCGGCGCATGTTTTCCGAGGTCGCCAAGTGGGTGGCGCAGATCGACGATGCCGCGCGCATACCCGAATACCTCAACCGCGCCTTCAGCGTGGCCACCAGCGGCCGCCCCGGGCCGGTGGTGCTGGCGCTGCCCGAAGACATGTTGACCGACGTGGTCGAAGTCGGCGATGCGGCGCCGGCGCAAGCGGCGGTGGCGAGCCCGGCGGCGCAGGACATCACCCGCTGCAGCGAGATACTGGCGACGGCCGAACGACCGCTGATCATCGTCGGCGGCAGCGGCTGGAGCGAAGCCACGCGACTGCGCCTGCAGCAGTTTGCCGCCGACACCGGCCTGCCGCTGGTCAACTCGTTTCGCTGCCAGGATTTCATCGACAACGAACATCCCAACTATGCCGGCGATCTCGGCATCGGCCCCAATCCCGCGCTGCATCAGCTGGTCAGGGATTCCGACTGCCTGCTGGTGATCGGCGCGCGCCTCGGCGAAATGACTACCGCCGGCTTCAGCCTGATCGACATCCCGGTGCCGCGGCAGCGGCTGGTGCACGTCTATCCCGATGCCGACGAGCTCGGGCATGTTTACCAGCCGGAACTCGGTATCAACGCGGGCTCGCAGCAGTTCATCGAGGCACTGGCCTCGAGCGCGATGTCGTCGCCAAACGAAGATAAGTGGCGCGCGCGCACCAGGCAGGCACACCGGCAGTATCTCGACTGGAACGCTACGATCAGCGTCCCTGGTGACGTCCAGCTCTCCGATATCATTCACAGCATTCGCGCGCACACCGACAGCGACGCCATCATCTGCAACGGCGCCGGCAACAACACCAGCTGGTTGCATCGCTTTTTCCGCTATCGCCAGTACCGCAATCAGCTGGCGCCAACCAGCGGCACCATGGGCTACGGCCTGCCGGCGGCGATCGCGGCGAAGCTGCACTATCCCGAGCGCTGCGTGGTGGCGGTCGTCGGCGATGGCGACCTGATGATGATCGTGCAGGAACTGGCAACCGCGATGCATTACCAGGCCAACATCATCGTGGTGGTGATCAATAACGGCATCTACGCGACCATCCGCATGCACCAGGAGCGCGAGTATCCGGGCCGCGTCATCGGTACCGACATGGTCAATCCCGATTTCGTCATGCTGGCCGAAGCACACGGCGCGCACGGCGAGCGCGTGACCCGCACGAAGCAGTTCGAGGCGGCGTTCGCCCGCTGTCTCGACGCCGGGCGGCCGGCGCTGATCGAAGTGCAGCTCGACGCCAATATCCTCACGCCAACGGCAACCGTCGACAGCCTGCGCGCGCGGGCAAAGTGAATACGGTGATATCCAGACGGGTCAATGGCGCCCGGTTTGTTGTATGGGTATAATTTGGCGTCTCAGGGGGGCAAACTGAAAAACAATGGATATTGAAGCGCTGTTATTGCAGAGTCTGCAGCTGCTAGGGCTTGGAATGGGCGCGGTGTTCATCATCCTGACATCGCTGATCGTGATCATTTCGATAGTGTCGAAAATCGTTCCGGAGGAAGTCAGCCCGGTTGCAGTCAGTAAATCACCGGGAATCGATCCCGCGCACGTCGCGGCCATTTCCGCGGCGCTCCATCTCCATCGCAATCCGCATAACAAGAAAGGGTAGGCGAATATGTCGAAACCGTTGTTGATTACCGACCTGGTGCTGCGCGATGCCTCGCAGTCGTTGCTGGCAACACGCGTGCGTATCGAAGACATGCTGCCGATCGCGGACAAGCTCGACCAGGTCGGCTTCTGGTCGCTGGAAACCTGGGGTGGCGCGATTTTCGACTCCTGCATCCGCTATCTCGGCGAAGACCCCTGGGAACGCCTGCGTCAGCTGAAGAAGGCGATGCCGAACACACCGATGCAAATGCTGCTGCGTGGGCAGAACGCGCTGGGCTACCGCCACTACGCCGACGACGTCATCGAAAAGTTCGTCGAGCGCTGCGCCGTCAACGGCATGGACGTGTTCCGCATCTTCGACGCGATGAACGACATGCGCAACCTCGAAACCGCGATCAAGGCCACGATCGCAGTCGACAAGCACGCCCAGGGGTCGCTGTCCTACACCCTGAGCCCGGTGCACAACGTCGATCTGTGGGTCGACATGGCGAAGCAACTCGAAGACATGGGCAGCCACTCGATCTGCATCAAGGACATGGCGGGTCTGCTGCACCCCTATACCGCCGAGGAAATGGTCAGCCGCATCAAGGAAAGCTGTTCGGTGCCGCTCGGCATCCACTGCCACGCGACCACCGGCCTTTCCACCGCGACGCTGATGAAGGCGATCGACGCCGGGGTCGACATGATCGATACCTCGATTTCATCGATGAGCCTGACCTACGGGCACTCGCCGACCGAAACCTTCGTCGCCATCATGGAAGAGAGCGAGCGCGCCACCGGCCTCGACCTCGCGCTGCTGGAAGAAATTTCGCTGTATTTCCGCGACGTGCGCAAGAAATACGCGAAGTTCGAAGGCGCACTGAAAGGCGTCGATCCGCGCATCCTCACCGCACAGGTGCCGGGCGGAATGCTCACCAACCTGGAAAACCAGCTGCGCGATCAGAATGCCAGCGACAAGCTCGATGCGGTGCTCAAGGAAATCCCGTCGGTGCGCAAGGACCTCGGTTACGTGCCGCTGGTGACACCCACCTCGCAAATCGTGGGCTCGCAATCGGTCATCAACGTGCTCTCCGGCGAGCGCTACAAGTCCATCAGCAAGGAAACCGCCGGCGTGTTGCGCGGTGAGTACGGTGCCACGGCCGCCCCGGTGAATGCCGAACTGCAGGCGCGGGTACTCGACGGCGACGAGCC